>SL_3KL_010_SEDDRAFT_10003727_pt1 | contig 13816 bp, 13 predicted proteins | sample SodLakKL_010_SED_2_FD_10381 | JGI IMG/M metagenome (IMG submission 10381)
GCTTTCTGATCGGCGCCGTATCGTCGTATCTCGCCGGCTACATCGGGATGCGCGTATCGGTTCTGGCAAACGTCCGGACCGCGGAAGCGGCCAAGGACGGCCTTGCAGCCGGTCTCAAGATGGCATTCCGCGGCGGCTCCGTGACCGGTCTTCTGGTAGCGGGCCTCGCGCTGACCTCCATCGCCGCCTATTTCTTTTTCCTGCTTGGCGACGCGGAGGTCATTGAAAGCAAGCCGCACATCGTGCCCCTGGTAGCCCTGGGCTTCGGCGGCAGCCTCATCGCCATCTTCGCCCGTCTCGGCGGCGGTATCTTCACCAAGGCAGCCGACGTCGGCGCTGACCTGGTGGGCAAAGTGGAAGCGGGCATTCCCGAAGACGACCCGAGAAACCCGGCAACCATCGCTGACAACGTCGGCGATAACGTCGGCGACTGCGCCGGCATGGCGGCGGACCTCTATGAAACCTACGTGGTCACCGTTGTCGCATCCATGCTTCTTGGTGCGCTTTTCTATCCGGGAGAGTCCATGGCGGTCTTCTACCCGCTGGTTCTCGGCGCGATCTCCATCATCGCGTCCGTTATCGCCACCTTCTTTGTCCGCCTGGGCAAGGATGAGTACATCATGGGCGCCCTCTACAAGGGCATGTTCGGATCCGCCATCATCGCGGCCCTTGGTTTCTATATCTTTACCGTAACCCAGGTCGACATGATCGGCGAAATCCCGGCAATCAACCTGTTCTACGCTTCGCTGGTCGGCCTCGTACTGACCGTTCTCATCGTCGGTATCACCGAGTACTACACCGGCATCTACGGCCCGGTCAAGCACCTGGCCGAAGCGTCCACCACCGGCCATGGCACGAACATCATCGCGGGCCTCGGCATCAGCATGCAGGCGACCGCATTGCCGGTTCTCGCAATCTGCGCAGGTATCGGCGTGGCCTACGGTTTTGCGGGCCTCTACGGCATCGCCATTGCAGCCACATCCTTGCTGTCCATGACGGGTATGGTCATCGCCATTGACGCCTACGGTCCAATCACGGACAACGCCGGCGGCATTGCCGAAATGGCCGAAATGGACGACTCCGTCCGCGCCGTCACCGACCCGCTCGACGCGGTCGGCAACACCACCAAGGCGGTTACCAAGGGATACGCCATCGGCTCCGCCGGTCTGGCCGCCCTGGTTCTTTTCACCGCGTATGTGCTGGAATTCGAAATCGTCGGCGGTGCCGTCGATGCGGTTGCCGAGTTTGATTTCAGCCTCGGAAACGTTGAAGTGATCATCGGCCTTTTCATCGGTGGTCTGCTTCCCTACCTGTTCGCATCCATCGCCATGCAGGCGGTTGGACGTGCGGGCGGCGCGGTTGTCGAGGAAGTCCGCCGGCAGTTCCGCGAAATGCCCGGCATCATGGAAGGAACCACCAAGCCGGACTACGGTGCATGCGTTGACATCGTCACCAAGCACGCGCTTAAGGAAATGATCGTTCCGGCGCTTATTCCGGTCGTCACACCGATCCTGGTCGGCCTGCTGATCGGCCCTGTCGCCCTGGGCGGCGTGCTTATCGGCTCCATCGTGACCGGTCTGTTCCTGGCGATTTCCATGACCACTGGTGGTGCGGCTTGGGACAACGCGAAGAAGTACATCGAAGACGGGTACTTCGGCGGCAAGGGCAGCGAAGCCCACAAGGCAGCCGTTACCGGCGACACCGTAGGCGACCCCTACAAAGACACCGCCGGTCCCGCCATCAATCCGTTGATCAAGGTTCTCAACGTTGTGGCGCTCCTGCTGGTACCGTTTTTGATCTAATACCTGCAGGCATCTTATAAAACAAACCGTCCTGCCGGGGCTTTTTCGCACCGGCAGGACATGGAACCGAGCCGGGGCCGGTGAATATATCACCGGCCCTTTTTTATTTGCTTTTCGCTTTAAAAAGTGATATATTGTTTTATTCGGAATAAATATTGCATTTACCAACTTTTCAGGTGAAATAAAATGGCAGGTAAAGCACACGCAAACGACCGGTCCACCGCTGGGTTTCAGGCGGGCGACCTGGCGGTTTACCCCGCGCACGGCGTCGGTCGGATCGAATCAGTGGAAAGCCGGATGATCAACGGCGGCCAGCACGATTTCTACATCATGAAAATCATCGACAACGGGATGGTGATCATGATTCCCACTGCAAACATCCAATCCGTCGGACTGCGCTGCGTGATCGGGGAAAATGAAGTTCCGGCCGTATACGAAGTTCTTCAGGAAACAAGGGACGACATCCATGACAACCAGACCTGGAACCGGCGCTACAAGGAATACATGGACAAGATCAAGTCCGGGTCCCTGTTCGATGTCGCCGAGGTATTCAGGGACCTTTACTGCCTGAAACTCACCAAGGATCTGTCTTTCGGCGAGCGCAAGCTTCTGGACACCTCCAAAAGCCTGCTCTTGCGGGAGCTCTGCACTGCACTGAAAAAAGATGAAGGCGCGGTCTGGGAGTCCATCGAGGCGTTTTTCACCGGGAACAACGGGAACGGCGACGGTGGGGAACCCGCCGCGTAGTGATTCATCCGGCAAGCCCTTCGAGGCCCGGGATAATTCTATCGGGAAAAAACCGGATAAAACCGCCCCGGGGGAGATTTTGGTTTTCGAGGACACGGTTTTTGTCGATGTACCTGCGGGGGACGAAGAAGCCGGAATGCGTCTTGACCAGGTATTGTCCGGGCATATGCCGTCTTTTTCCCGAAATGCCGTGGCAAGGCTTATACGCGACGGCAGGATCCTGGTTGATAATCGGCCCGCAAAGCCCGGCCACCGCGTACGGCCAGGGGAACGTATCACCGGACACATTCCCGCCCGCTCCGCCGAAGACGTTGGTATTGGCCCGCCCGAACCCGAAGCAATCGCACTCGATATACTTTACGAGGATGACAGCATTATCGTCATCAACAAGGCGGCCGGCCTGGTTATCCATCCGGCCCCCGGGCACAGTGCGGGAACCCTGGTCCACGGCCTGCGCCACCACGCCCCGGAAATCGAACATGCAGGGCCTTCCGATCGCCCCGGCATCGTTCACCGGCTGGACCGCGACACCTCGGGCGTATTGGTAGCCGCCAAGACCGAATCCGCCCACCGGATCCTTTCAAAACAGTTCAAATCCAGACAAATCCAAAAATCCTATCTTGCGCTTGCTTTTGGCGATCCGGCCGGCAGGGATCCCGCCGGAATCGATTCTGCCGCCCGGACCGGACGGATCACCTACCGGATCGAACGCCACCGGACGCACCGGAAAAAAATGGCCGTAACAGAGGATCCAAAATCGGGAAGGGATGCGGAGACCGCCTGGGAGGTGGTGGAGCGATACGGGAAGATCTGCCTGCTGCGGCTGGCGATTAAAACCGGCAGAACGCACCAGATCCGGGTTCATCTTTCGGCGGCGGGCCATCCGGTGGTGGGCGACAGCGTCTACGGATACAGAAACCCGGCCCGGGCCACGGGCCTGGACCCTAAAGCGGACCATAAAACGGCGTCCCTGATCAACAACGTCGGCCGCCAGATGCTCCACGCCGCATCCATCACGTTTGTCCACCCGGAAACCGGAAAACAAATGACCTGTGAAGCCCCCCTGCCCGATGACATGCAAACCCTTCGCCGGGCCCTGAACGCTTTGCACTCGCGGCCCGAATGATCGTTTAGTCCGGCTCTTTACGCTTTCGTTTTTCCAGCGTGCAGCGATTCTGCTCCCGGTCAAAGGTCATGTAGATCTCCTCGTTGTCCTTTTTATCGGAAGCAAGCTGTCCGTAGCGCCGCTTGATCCGCTTAACAAAATCATCCTTGACCTCGGGCTCATTATTCTCCCCGAGACTGCCCAGCTTTTCTTTCTGCACCTCCCACAAGCGATCCACGGAGTAAACGGGCCGGTCGCTCCTTGCGGCACCATCCTTGCCGCTATTGTCTTTTTGCTCTGCAGCAAACTCTTTTTGCCGCTCATTTCTGCGCCTCACTTCGGCGTTTTCCCACAGCTGATTCCATGCCCGGTTGTGGTAGTAGACTTTCCACTGGAGATTGTCCAGCATCGTTTCGAGTTGCCTGGTGGAGATGGCGGGATCGATCCGGAACCGCCGGATTCTCTCGACGAGATCGCCGTGTCTCGGGTGAGGCTGGCTTTGCCGGTCAGCCAGGTACGCGCGGATTTTCGTATCCATGCTTTCCACCTGTCGGAGCAGCTGGGAAAGCTGGTTTTCCACTTCCTGCCTTCGCTTTCTGATATCCATGTTCCCCCTCCATGCTCCTTCACGATTGCAAATGGGTATCACCCGGCCAGTGGGCACCAACCGATGGATATCAACAGGTTGAGGTTGAGCCGGATGATGAATTCACTTTCAATCGTAGCACATGACAGGAGGGTACACAACAAGGAAGCACACAGCAGCCAACACCGCCGGCAGGCCGGCGTAAGAGGCAAAAATCATCACCGCATCATCGCATTCCACCCCCCTGCATGCACGCGCCCAAAGATCTCAGCGGTGCGGCCTATCCCATGCGGGATGCCAGCAAAGCGGCGCCCAGGGCCCCGTTCACCTGGGCATAGGACGATACGATAAGGGACACCCCCAGCTTGTTTTCCAGGGCCACGATCATCCCCCGGTTCTTTGCCACGCCGCCCGTCATCATCACGGGCACCGCCACCCCTACCCGCTTGGCCATGGCGGAAATCCTGGATGCGGCCGCCTCGTGGATGCCGGAGACGATATTTTCCCGGGACGCCCCGGCCGCAATCAGGGAGATCACCTCGGATTCGGCGAACACCGTGCAAATGCTGCTGATCCGGGCCGGTTCGCCGGAAAGGGACAACACCCCGAAATCATCGAGATCCGCCTCCATTGCCCGGGCCATAACCTCCAGGAACCGCCCTGTACCAGCTGCGCACTTGTCGTTCATGGCGAAATCGATCACCTTGCCGTTTTCATCCAGGCGCATCACTTTCGAATCCTGTCCGCCCACGTCGATGACAAACCGGACCTCCGGGTCCATGAACCATGCCCCCGCCCCGTGGCAGGTGATTTCGGTAATGGCTTTGTCCGCGAAATCGACCGCTTTTCTCCCGTAGCCCGTGGAAACAACCACCGAAACGTGCTCTTTGGCAATACCCGCTTCTTTTAGCAGTTCATCGAACACCGCGCGGCCCGCGTTTTTCGCATTGTAACCCGTGAAGCGTACGCAGGTGCCGGCAATCTCGCCGTTTCTCAGTAAAACCGCCTTGGCGGTAATGGAGCCGATATCGATTCCCGCCGTGATATTGCCTGTACCCGTATCCATCTATACGATCCTGTTAAATAATGACTGCTTCAGGTCAGTTGATTTTTATCTGTGTCAATCTGTGTGATCTGTGGGCCAAAAAGATGTTGATGCACCCGTAAAAAGTCGTTTTTTACGGGCAGCGTTAAGTTTTAAGTGATTAAGTATTAAATAAAACCAAGTAGTTATTTTTTTTATTATTCGGCGATCATATCGGTTTCAGGACTGTTTACGAAGCCGTCAAATGTTAAAAAGCGAAAAACACAGCCCACGGATAACACAGATTGACTCAGATCAAAGGGTCTCCATGAACGCATCGATCCGGGTTTCGATCTGGCTTTCGGCAAAGTGGCGTTCATCGACCATGTCGGCCTCGATGATGAGCGAAGGAATCCCCAACTGGTCCATCACCATCTTCTGCAAGTCGTACTGACCCAGCGAATACGGCTTGCAGCTCCGATTGGAATGCATCACCAGCCCGTCGGCGTCGTATTTTTCGATCATCTCCCGCAGCTTGTCGATCATCCGGTCGTGGGAAATGTTGATGTATACGCTGGAATAGGAGACGCTCATGGACTCCAGAAACCTGTTTTCGTCAATGAGCGGCAGAATGCCGCTCCAGGCGGACGTATAGGTGTCCGCCACGAGGCAGGCATGGTGGGATGCAAATTTCTCGGAAAGCCAATTGGTGCGGTACCAGACCGGCAGGTTATCCCACAGCAGACGGTACTTCTCGCCGGGCACCACGGCGATCCCCTGTTCGAGCCGCTCATGCATTTCGTCGAGCAGTTCCTTGTAATAATCGACAGCCACCTGCGTCCCCCGCAGGGTAACGATCAGCGCCAGGTGGAAAAAAGCGTCGAATGCGGTAATGGGCGACGGCTTATGGGCAGCGGTATCCAAAACGGCCTGCCACAGCCTGAGCCCTTCCACCGACAACCGGCCCACCTCGTCCATGCGGTCGTAGTCCATTTTCCGGCCGCACTGCTTTTCCAGAAACCCGATGTATTCCTCCACCTGGCTCATGACGTACCGGCGGGCTTCTTCGGTCATCTCCCCGTGAATAAAGGGGGTATCGAGGATGAACAGCGGCACCTTGAAATGGCGCGCGGCCACCTCGTACCACTTGAGTACGGTACCGCAGATATTGTTGCAACAAACCAGGAAATCCGGCTCGGGCAACCCGCCGATAGGGCCGCCCTGGGTGACGGCGCAGGCGATATCCGCCCGCGCGTAGGAGCACAGATCCGGAGAATACCCCATTACCTCGGCCTGCCGGCAGAGATCGACCCCCATCTTGGACGCCCCCACCATGGCGCCGTGGTTTTCCGGATAAACGGGAATCACGTCCATGGCGATCAGGGGCTCCACCGGGCCGCCGCTGGTGATCCAGGCAACTTTTTTCGAGTTGTCCCGGGCGGTCTTGGCATCAATGTAATAATGGGTCATGATTTCCTTCAACCGGGAAACAGAGCGAATTTTCCCGGGGTCTTTTCCAGCATCCGCATTGACTTTGCTGTGATCGGACATGGCCTTTCCTCTTAAAACCTAAAGCATTTCCACGAACGTTTCAAATCGGGTCCTAAGCTGGCCTTCGGGTGGAGGCTGCTGATCGATTTCAAGGAGCATGGAGGCAACGTTTTCCCGGTGAAGGCGGTCTTTCAGATAGGGGTAATCGAAAGCGTGGGGATCGCAGAATTTCAACTGAAGAAAAATCACGCCGTCGACCCGCTTCCGGGTCACCTCGGCAAACAGGTTCTCCCCCCTTGCGGTTACGGACAAATGTTTTGCCGGGCATACCATTCGCCCCAGGTTTCGCTTGGCAAGGGCCTCGACGGGGCGTTCCGTTTCGTCGATCAGTCCGTCCGCATACCGGAGCCCCGTGCACAGGTCGTCGGATACAACGTCGGCGCCCGACTCGTGAAGAATCCGGCAAATATCGGGATGAGAGCATATGCCGCCGGCAAGCAGTATCCGCTTCCGGTCCGACTTTTCGGCCGGCGCCGCGTTTTCTTCAAGAACCCGCACCAATGCTTCAAGCCTGGATGCCGCATCCTCCCGTTCCATTACCATGACCGCCCGCAGGATATGATACATGGCATCGGGCGCCATGACCCCAGGATTCCGGTCGATCATGGAATACAGCGACAACAGGCTCCGCCGCATCCGGTTGTAAACGGAAACCGATGCGGCGATTGCCTCTTCCGTGATCGTTTTTCCCAATGCATGTTCAAGGTCCCGCACCGCTTTGTGCAGAACGTCGGCCATGTATTTATGGGCGCTAGGCGCATTGAGCTTCACGGGCAGCACCGCGTCGATGTGTATGCCGAAGCCTGCATTCAGCCGCCAGATATCGGAAAGCCGCTGTATGGAATCGCATGTGTGAGGGAATACGGCGCCGTCTAAAAAACCGAGCCTTCCGGTGAGCGCATCCTCGAGCCCTCCCCGGACCAGCGCGCAGCAGTAGGATTGCAGGTGGGACTCGGCCCTTTCAATGGCGCCGGTAGTACCCAATATACGAAAAGGAAGTGCGCCGGCAGCATGAATCAACTCCTCTGGCGCGTAGGTGCAGAAATATCCGATTACCGGCTTTCCGGCAACTTCCTTGATGGATTTTCCATATTCATAGGGATTTTCCGAAATACCACGGAATATATCCAATGTTTCCAGGTATTGGTTCATCATGAATGCTCCGGGCTGTAGATTCGTAGTCTTTTTTGAACGAGCGGAAAAGACGATTTTCGCTAAGACAATAGAGCCCATCTCAAAACTCGGATTTCGGTTCAAGATCGCGGCGGCGTCTTATTTCAAACCGCAGACATGCCGGCGTATTTCGTCGATTTGAAATACGACGCCAACAAATATATTGGGTCGAAAGACAATTTTGAGATAGGTTCTACATACTCTCCAGTCAGCCGGAATGTCAACCCATAAGAAGATACTTGATTCATCGATGCTCCGGCATCTTCTGAACCGGAAAAAAAATTAAAAAAAACGAATAGTAAATGCGCTCATGCCATTTGACAAAAACCGATTTGTGCATATTGTTACAAGTAAGGATATTAAGTAGTTCTGTTGAAAGTGTATCTTCTCCTTCTTTGTAAAGGAAAATCCTTTCAGCCGTCATACCAGAGCCTGCTGCAAAACCGATAAAAAGTACATATACAAGGAGCCATCATGAAAGACAAAAAGAAGACAAACAGCGAATATATCATTGACACCCTGCGCTTTAACAGGGACCTGAGATCCCCGGAAATCACGGAAAAGGTTTCCGAGCTCTCCGGAAGGGATATGAAAATTCAGGACATTGCAAGCATCCTGGCAAAGCTCAGCAACAGCGACAAGTGCGATCTGGGTTTTTTCATCCAGAAAAAAAAGACCCAGCGGGGCTACACGTACAACCTGGTGCCGGAAATTTTCGAGCTGGAGCCGGAAGAAATTTACGACCTCACCCGGAAAACCGGACCGAACCGCTTCACCCTGGAAGAAGCCATTGAAAAGAACCCGGATCTCAAAAGGCATGTCAAGGCATCGCGCCTGAAGCGGCCGGCCGCCCGGACCACTGCCGCCCGCGGTCGCCCGCCGGGCGTTTCCGCTACGGCGCGGCAAGGGAAAATTCCCAAGACCACTTCGGGAACCAAGCTTTCCGAGGGTGCATTGCAGACGATCGTGGCCCAGCTATTCAAGGGGCTTTCGGAAAAAGGGCTCAATATCAACGTGAATGTGAGTGTCCGGTTTGAAGGCGTGACGGGCAACTAAACGGCCGGGGAACGATTAACCGGAAAGCGAACAACAAGCATATTAACCCATTGGCCGCAGCCTGTTTCCTTCAAGCGGAACGCTGGCGCGATCAAGGGGGATAATGCCGTAATAACGTATACCTTTTAAACCCGCTTTCGGCCAATTCCATGTTGACGCCGGGGGCGGGTTTTTTGTATGCCAATCAAAGAAGATGCACTCGTAAAAGTCTCGATCTGACGGCTTTATAAAAAGTTCAAGATCAAGGCTTGCGCGATTTCGAAGAATGCAGCGTACCTGGCGTACGTGTATGTTTACAAGGGCATCACACGTGACAAATAAGGTGGAGCTGCTCGCACCGGCGGGCAATTTTGAAAAGCTCGAAACAGCCATCCATTTCGGGGCGGACGCGGTCTATATCGGCGGCAAAGACTTCAGCCTCAGAAGCCATAGCGGCAATTTCACGATCCCGGAAATGGCCGATGCGGCAGCTTACGCCCACGAGCGGGGCGTCAAAGTCTACGCCGCCTGCAACGTGTATGCCCGAAATAACGAAAAAACGGCTATCTACCGGCATCTGGAGGAAGTCGTCCAAACCGGCGCGGATGCCGTCATCATAGCGGATCCCGGCATTTTCATGGCCGCCAGGGAAGTGGCCCCGGACCAGGTGTTGCACATCAGCACCCAGGCCAATACCACGAGTGTTCTCTCAGCCGCCTTCTGGGCGGCCCAGGGAGCCGTGCGCATCAATGCGGCCCGCGAACTCCCCCTTTCCGAGATCCGGGAAATCGTCGAGTCGGTCCCCATCGAGGTGGAGGCCTTCGTCCACGGCGCCATGTGCGTCGCCTACTCCGGCCGCTGCCTGCTTAGCCACTACCTGGCGGGGCGGGACGCAAACCGGGGAGCATGCGCACATGCCTGCCGCTGGAAGTACCGCCTTGAGGAGGAAACCCGTCCGGGACGCTATCTGCCCGTGGAAGAAGACAGACGCGGCAGCTATTTTTTCAGCGCCCGGGACCTGTGCATGATCGATTACATCCCGGAAATGATCGAAACCGGGATTGCTTCGCTTAAAATCGAAGGGCGGATGAAGGGGCTGAACTACCTGGCCTGCGCGGTCGGGACATATCGGCGCGCAATCGATGCGTATTATGCGGATCCGAAAACCTACGGCGTTGATGAAACCTGGCGCGAAAGCCTGGAGACCATCAACTTCCGGGGCTATTCCACGGGCTTTTACACGGGCGATCCATCCGGACCCGCTCCAGCCTATGACGGCAGGACGAAAACGGACAAGCACCGTTACATCGGCAAAGTGCTCAGGAAAACCTCTGAGCGGGCCATCGAAACACTGATCAAAAACCGCATTGCCAAAAACGATTCCGTCGAAATCGTCGGAACCGGAACGCCGGCCAGAAAAAACCGTATTCAAAGAATTGCAACCGATTCCAACGCCGATGCGCCCGCTGCCCAACCCAACATGCACGCAACCCTCGTACTGGAAAATAGCGACCCGTGCCGCTTCGGTGATATTATCCGGAGCCTTGCGGCAGCCGGAAACACCGCCGGAAAAACCTGCTGTAAAAAAGGCAAAAAACCCGCAACCGCATGACGGCCCCCCGATTTAAAAATATGGAAATCGAACCCGAAATACAAGGCGCAACCCGGTATCAAAAGGTAAGCTACCCCATCCGCTACGGCCTGTACGGAGAAATCCGCACAAAAGGCTATATTTTCGGCTATAACCGGAACGGGGAGATCAAAACGATCCGGGGGCGCTCCGGCGGGTGGCTCGAAACCGCCGAGTGGCTCAAGCGAAGCGCAGGCAATGACTGGGCCTATTTTTCGGCGGGCGGCTACAACGGCGCCTACAATTACACTGGGGAATATTATGTCCCCTGCCTTCCCTACCAGACCAACGCCATATTCGGCCACGGGAAATTCGACTCCCCGGAGGTGAAAAAGGCTTTTGCGGCGTGGCATGAACTTGCGGAAAAACTGCCCGGGATGGACCGAAACGGGCTTTCGGAAAAACAGGCCGCATTGATCGGCCGGATTATCGGCACGCCACCCCGGCGTCTCGAAAAACGGGGGAAAGAACTCCACGGCATCATCGGCGGGCCGGTCACCGTGCTGCCGCCTGAAACACGGCACGTGGAATACGACGTCATCCCATTAAGAATAGCGGACGGGTGCCTGTACAACTGTGGATTCTGCCGGGTGAAATCCGGCGGGGGATTCCGCGTCCGGAGCCGGGAGGATATAACTGGGCAGATCCATGCATTGCGGGATTTCTACGGAGACGACCGGGTCAACTACCACTCGGTCTTTCTGGGCGAGCATGACGCGCTGTTCGCCGGATCCGAAAGGATCGGTTTTGCCGCGCAAACGGCATGGGACGTATTGGATATCGGGCAATCGGTAATGGCCGACCCCCGGCTCTTTTTGTTCGCAAGCGCGAATTCACTCCTCAGGGCGGACGATACCGTCTTTTCGCTATTAAACGGCCTTCCCTTTTACACGCACATCAACGTGGGCCTTGAATCCGGCGACCCGGAAACCCTTTCGCTTCTTCAAAAACCCATCAGCGCCCAAAAAGTCGGGGACGCGTTTTCCCGGATGATCGAAATCAACCACGCGTACCCGTCAATCGAGGTCAGCGCCAATTTCGTCGTCGGCGCTGATCTTCCGGAAACGCACCTTCCGTCGATCCTGGATCTCACCGGAAACCGGCTGGAACGCTTCTACCCCAAGGGCGATATCTACCTCTCCCCCCTGGAAAATATCGGCCCCAAAGAAAGGCTTCTCAACACCTTCAACGAATTCAAGCGTCTCTGCCGGCTGCCAGCATATCTCTACCTGATCCAGCGCCTGTGAAAACCCGCCCGGCCCGTACCGGACACCTTACTCCCGGTTTTTTAAACGCTCCAGGGCGTTTTCCAGGGCCACATCCACCTTCTCGCTCACTCCCGCTGCATCTTCGATTAACCGGGCGATATCGGTCATCCCTTCATCCAAGGCCTTGTCCGCCCATTTCCGGTATGTCTCCACGTGATCCTTGTTGTGCTTGATCCAGTGGTTCAGGAGCTTTTCCATTTTTTCAGGAAAACTCATCTCCGATTCCTTGTCATGCTTGTGGTGGTGATGATGATGGTCTTCATGATCGTGACGATGCGCCATATTCAAAATCCTCCTTATTTATCGATTCGGTTCGGTTTGATTTCATTATTCACTCGCCTGCTATTTTATGGCGGCAAGGGACTGAACCTCCCGCTCCTTGAGGTATCGCCACTTTCCTTCGGGCAGGCTGCCTATCGAAAGACCGGCCATGCGTACCCGGTGAAGGCTTTTGACCTCGTTTTCCACGGCATCCACCATGCGGCGGATCTGGCGCTTACGCCCCTCGCGCAGGATGATCCGAAACCGGTTTTTCGATTCGCGCCGGACTTCCGCCGGCCGGGNTTGCTTCCCGTCGATTTCGATCCCCCCGGCCATTTGCTTCAGTGCGGCATCGGAGATTTCGTGCCTGGTTTCCACCACGTATTCCTTTTCATGATCAAAGGAGGGGTGCGCCAGCCGATGATGAATTCTGCCGTCGTTGGTCAGAAGCAAAAGGCCGGTTGAGTCCTTGTCCAGGCGTCCAACGGGGAACACCCGCTCCCGGACGGGAACCAGTTCGACAACAATCGGCTCGCCCTCGTGCCGGCAGCTGCTGATATATCCCTTAGGCTTGTTGAGCAGGATATAAACCGGCTTTTCTTTCACGGCAATCGGCCGGCCGTCGACTTCCACCCGGTCGGCTTCCGGGTCCACGCGGGTGCCCATTTCCCTTACCACGGATCCGTTCACCCGCACGCGTCCGGCCGCGATGAGGCGTTCCCCCTCGCGGCGGGAGCAGACGCCGGCTTTGGCCAGAAATTTCTGCAATCGGATGGTTTGGTCCGCTTTTTCCCCGGTGTCCCCGGGTTTGCCGGTGTTTCCGCTATCCGTGCTACTCATGGTATCTCCCGCGTTCGTCACGCCCGAACGAAAACCAGGATGCTTTGTCGGGGGCACAGAATGCGCTGCTTACATCGTTTCACTATCAGGACCGGTAATCCGCATTGATTTTCACGTATTCAACCGAAAAATCGCAGGTCCACGCGATCTCTTCCGCCACGCCGGCTTTCAGGTCGATACGAACGCTGAATTCCGGCTGCTTCAGGACCTCCGTTGCCGCGTTTTCGGCCCCCCGGCCAACGTACTGGCCGTTTTCAACCAAAAGAACGTCCCCAAAATACAAATCGACCCGCTCCGGATCGAAATCAACGCCTGCCCGGCCCATGGCTGCAAAGATCCGTCCCCAGTTGGCATCCTGCCCGAAAAACGCGGTTTTAACAAGGTTCGAGTTGGCCACGGTATCGGCGATCCGCCGTGCATCCGCATGCGATGCGGCATTGACAACGGATATCTCAACCAGCTTGGTCGCCCCTTCCCCGTCCCGGACACACATCTTTGCAAGCGCCACCAGCACCGCTTCCAGGGTCTCCGAGAAGGTAATTTTATCGTCATCCGTCCGCACTTTCGCACCGGACATGCCGTTTGCCAGGACCAGCAGGGTATCGTTGGTGCTGGTATCCCCATCAATGGTGATGCGGTTAAAGGATTTTTCGTTGGCCTCAGCCACGATGCGCCGGAGGTCGTCACGCCCGATGCCGATATCCGTTGCCGCAAAGCAGAGCATGGTCGCCATGTCCGGCCGGATCATGCCCGCCCCTTTGGCGATGCCGGTTATCGTGTAGGAAATCCCGCCG
>SL_3KL_010_SEDDRAFT_10003728_pt1 | contig 13816 bp, 14 predicted proteins | sample SodLakKL_010_SED_2_FD_10381 | JGI IMG/M metagenome (IMG submission 10381)
CGGGGTCGCATACGCCCCAAGGGGGGAAGCCCGGATATACCCCATCTGTTCAAGGACGCGAAGGGAGTACCGCACCCGATGCTGTGGCTGATCAAGGACCTCGGAGAGCTTAATGATCCCGATCGGCTCGTGTGCCACCACAGCCCGGGCGACGAGGAGATGCCGCCGGATCAGGTCAATCTCATCACCGATCTTCTCAAGCATTCAACATCACCCCTTATAACCCCCTTATCCGGACTTGCCATGAATATCAAGCCATTTCTTCGTCTCAATGTATTTCTTCCGGGTCATAACACCAGTGATTACTGCGGTGATCGCAAGAGCGGCAACAACAGGTATCCGGAGCGTATATTCCGGAGAGACCATGAAAAAGATAAGAATAGCTGCTGCAACCGAGAAGATGAGGACATTAAGCATCATGACAAGTTTAACGTACTCAATCTTGAAGAGTTCCCTGGCTGACTCATCCATAGATACCTATATACACTGCCAATAGATAGCATGCACGATCTTAGGGGCCATACCAGCCGGTGGATTCTGTGGACCCCTCCAGGGAAGACCAGAAACGGTATAGGCTTTCAAATTACGAGCAGCAATATAAGGTATAACTATATTTGATCACTTCATACTCTACTGTTGAACCATGCGGGCTAGTCGTTTCTTCTGGCAGATGTCGGGAATAATCCTCTTCCTCTTTTTTTTTCTGAGTACTTCCGGGTGTGTTGAGAAGAGTGGCCTTGACTCTGAATGGAACGAAGTCCGTGCATCCAAGGAAGCACACCGGAGCAGCCTGAATAATTATCTCCTCGTCTATACGATCGGAATCGATCTCTGGAATATCGAACTCGACTCTGACACTCCTAAGACCCGAATCCTCAGAACCCAGATCGCGCGTGAAGAGACCTTCCTTATGGATATTGCTGGCAAACACCTCCTCCTCTCATCTGATGTCGCCAGGTTTTCTGAGGCTGCAAACAGCCTTGAAGGAACAAACGGAGAAGCGGCAACTGCAATCGCCTGGGATCTCCGCGTGTATGATCAGGAGATGTGGAATGCCCAGAATGCATTCGTTGGACGTCTCTCATCCCTCTCCCAGTATATCGAAGCAGTTGAGGATGGCCGGGGGAAAAACACTGAGGCGATTGCATACCTTGAGAGCGCAAACACCCTCTCCCGGGATGCAGCCTCCGCAATTAGCAGGGCAGATGCTGCATTTGCCCGGGCAGAAGCACGCCACACCTGATCCCTTTTCCGAAGATACATCACCTCATGTATCATATAATAAAGAATGGATGCACTCGATGATGCCCTGCAGAAGGCCGGAGCAGAGGCGTTCGTCGCCTATGGCACCTCAGCGGATGCTAATATACGGCACCTCACCTCCTTCCGGACGAGCGATCCGATCATCTATCTGAAGCGAATTGGGGAGCGAGGTACAATTGTTGTTCCTGCCATGGAGGTACACAGGGCAGGTATTGAATCCCCCTGTTCCGTGATGAGCAGGGCAGACGCAGGGTTTTTCACCATTCTGAAGGAAGAACCTGATCCTCTGAAGGCAACTGCGAAGGTTATCGCAGATCTTGCTGATGGCGATATTCTGCTCCCTCCTGAATTTCCATTCGGGCTTGCGATGGAGATTATGCCCTTGAGATCCGTATCGGTCGAGAGAGATGCACTGACGACACTTCGAGCGATCAAAAACCAGCAGGAGATCGAGATGATCCGGCGGGTCCAGCATGCTACCGAAGATGCGATGAATAGAGCAATTGCAATGATTCAGAGATCAGATCCGGTCCATGACCATCTGATGACACCGGAGGGGGAGGTTCTCACATCAGAGATGGTCAGATATGGGATTCACTCAGCGCTTCTCAGGCATGGCTGCCGTGGAATGGATACAATCGTCGCCTCGGGAGAGGAGACAGCGGATGTCCACCTGCGGGGGAGAGGGCCAATAACCGCAGATGCACCGATCATCATTGATATCTTTCCCCAGGACGAAGAAACTGGATACTTTGCTGATATGACACGGACCGTTGTCCGGGGCGAACCATGCCCCGAGATACGGGAGATGCATGCAGCAGTCTCAGACGCGCAGATCCTCGCCTTCTCTCTCATCCGTGACGGGGCAGACGGATCAGTCATCTATCAGGCGGTCGTCTCCCACTTCCGTGATGCAGGATATGAGACAGAACCTAACGGGTTTGTCCATAGCCTCGGCCATGGCGTCGGTCTTGAGGTGCACGAATCTCCCGGCCTCAATATCCGTGGCAGCCCGCTTGTGGCTGGCAACGTCATCACAATTGAGCCGGGATTATATTACCCCGGAATCGGCGGGGTCCGTATAGAAGATCTTGGCGCAGTCACAAAGGATGGATTTGACCGCTTTACCAGCTTTCCGGAGGTATTCCGTATATGAATGACGAGATAATTGGACAGTACCGTGAGGCGGGGCGCCTTGCAAAGAGAATACTCGCCGATGGAGCAGGACGGATCACCCCTGGAGTACTCATCTCAGATATTGCAGACTCGATCTGTTCAATGGTCACAGACGCAGGGGCAGGCATTGCATTTCCCCCGAACATCTCCATTAACGAAGCAGCGGCACATGATACAGCCGGACCGGGTGATGAACGAATCTTTCAGGAAGGGGATCTCGTTAAACTCGACATCGGAATCCATATTGATGGATATATCGCAGATACAGCAGTCTCCATCGATCTTGGAGATCATGGAAAGCTGATCGAGGCGTCGCGCGCAGCCCTTGATGCAGCTATATCACTTGCGAAGCCGGGTGTTGCTGCCGGGGAGATCGGATCCGCCGTCCAGCAGACGATCACAATGCGAGGATACCTTCCGGTCGCCAACCTGACAGGCCATGGCCTCGATCGGTTCTCTCTCCATGCCGCTCCTTCGGTTCCAAATATCGGATCTGCTGGCGGCACTCTTCTCAAAGAAGGGATGGTCATCGCAATTGAGCCGTTTGCATCCACTGGAACCGGACGGGTTAGTGAGGGGGGCAGGTGTGAGATCTTCTCTCAGATTGCGGTGAAGCCTGTCCGCCCTCCGGCTGCACGGCGTATCCTCGAAGAGATCAAGGACCGGCAAGGCCTCCCGTTCGCCAGACGATGGCTTACGACAAACCGGGCTGATATCGCACTCACCACCCTCATCCGGCAGGGTATCATCAGGCCATATCCGGTTCTTCAGGATATCCCCGGCTCTCTCGTATCCCAGGCTGAACATACGATCATCGTTACCGAAGACGGGTGTATCGTCACCACCCGGTGAGATACCCTTATTCGGAATTGAACCCAATATATAAGGTTAATACATGGAGATGGCAGACCACACCACCCTCCGGCTCATGGAGCTCCTTCTCACAGCTGAGATCGTCAACCATGAGATATCTCTTGGCATTCCAGACCTCACCCCTGATCACCGAGAGGCATTCAGTGTTGGTAAGAACGGTTCTGAACTGAACCGGCCCTTTATCATCAGTAATAGCATCGCCAAACGGGTGCTTGGAATCGAAGATGCGCATGAGCTTGTCCGTACAAATCCATTCGTCGGGTTCGACGACTTCGGGCAGCGCCTCTCGATAACCGCACTCGACGGCGCCGCCAGATGGTTCCTCGATCGGGGTGGCAGGTCCAGTGCAGAAGCTAATCCGGCACTCGCCTACTATTATGAAAAGGCGGGCATTAAGGGGATCAGCTATGATGAGGCCCGTGAGAAGAACCCACTCTACGAAGACAGCCGTACCTTCCTGGAGAGGCGGGTCGCACCCATTGCCACCGAATCTGAAGAGATGAAAGAAGCACTTGGACTGGTGACACTCCGCGCGCCTGAAGAGATCGAGGAGTCGCTTGAGACCTTTGTCGCAACACCTGAACAGCTTGAAGTGATTGGCAAAATTCAGGTCGCACTTAAGAACCAGGAGTACCTCAGGAAGCAGCAGATCTACCAGATCGGACGGCTTCTCTTCCTCGGACCCCCCGGTACTGGCAAGACATCGTTTGCCCTCTCACTTGCTAAGGTCCTTCATATGCCAATCCTCGAGGTCCGGCTCTCAATGATCACCTCGCAGTATCTCGGAGAGACCTCAAAGAATATCGACCGGATCTTTGAGATAGCAAAGAGACTCGCCCCCTGTATCCTCTTCATCGATGAGTTCGATTACGTGGCACGGGCCAGAGACTCAGATGATCACGGGGCGATGAAGCGTGCGGTCAACACCCTTCTGATGAGCATCGACCATATCAGCCTCATACGAACAGGCGTCCTCTTTATAGGGGCGACAAATCATCCAGGTATCCTCGATGAAGCGGTATGGAGAAGATTTGATGAGGTGCTCCCCTTCTCCCTCCCCGATCCCAGGATGAGGGAGGCGATCCTCAGAGCGATAACAAGGAGTATTGATATCTCCATGGATATCGCCACCCTTGCAATCAGGACGGAAGGGTTCTCGGGTGCGGATCTCAGGCTGATGATAAAAGAGGCGGTGATGGTTGCCCTGATCGATGGTAGGGAGGAGATCGCCGAGATGGATATCGAGCAGGGTATGCTCCATGTTGACCGGCGAAACGCACTCCGGAAGAGCGGACTGGTTTCGATATGAAGATCACTCTCCTTGGAACGGGCGATGCAATCGGAACTCCCAAGATCGGGTGCAGCTGCCAGAACTGCATCGATGCATGGGATGATAGCAAGGAGCGGCTCAGGACATCCATCCTCATCGAAAACAAAGGGAAACACCTTATCATCGACACCTCCCCGGATCTCCGGGTTCAGCTTCTCAAATCGGGGTCACCCCATATCGACGCCGGCATCTGGACTCACGGACATTATGATCATTTCATGGGATTTGGGGACTTCTACCGGGTCCAGCGCCCCCCTCCGATGTATGCGGCACCTGAAGTACTCGAGTACTGCGGAGATATCTTCTCCTTCCTCCCTTCGCCCCGCCACCCGGTCATACCATTTACCCCTTTTCTCCTCTTTGGTCTGACAATAACACTCTTCCCGGTCAGTCATCCCGGTGCTCCAACCTATGGCCTGAGAATAGAGTCAGAGACGGGGGTTTTTGTCCACTCATCCGATACCAACCGGGATATCCCTGCAGAGAGCCTCGCTTGTATGAGAGGAGCAGATCTCCTCCTCCTCGACTCGCTTGCACCAACAGATATCACCATTGGAAAGCATATGAACTATACCGATGCGATCGAACTTGCAGAGGAGCTGAATCCAAAGACATTTCGGTGTGTCCATATGAGCCATATGATCGCATGGGATATGCCGCATACCGGATCAGATATGGAGACCTTCACCCTCTGATCGCACCATTTTTTTATATAGTTTCCATGCCAATTAATCTATACTATGCACCTGAAAATCCTGGAGCTTGAGAAAAATAAGGTCAGAATGGTGCTCGTGGAAGAGAAGCACACCTTTATGAACCTCCTTGCGGAGGAGATCCTAAATGATTCTGCAGTCAATGTAGCAAGATATCTTATTGAGTATCAGTTCTCTGACCCCGAGCTTCTGGTCACCACCGATGGGAGCAAAGATCCGATCACCGCTATCCGAGAGGCATGTGATCGGATCAGCCGATCATGTGACGAACTAATCACACAGGTTGGCTCGGCTTGAATTTTGAAGAAAACTCTCCACTTCTTTTTGTATCTATCGGGAATATGGAGATATCCCGGAACAATAACGATCCCAATCGCGCCAGTCAGTCGTAGAAGGATTTGGCGTCCTCATCAAAAAGGGAGAGCATAATCTGCAGATCCCTGCATATCTTCGCACTTCCAACTGTAAAAAAAGTTTGTATTCAGAGTCGCTGGGTGAATGCGACCTGCCCTGATATCTTTGTTATCTTGACCCTTATCTTCTGGCCGGGTTTTCCACCAGTCACATAGAGGATATATTTTCCATGCTTGGCAACCCCGTCTCCACGGCGGCTGACCGACTCGATGTCGACTTCAAGCTCCTGGCCCTCTTCAAGGCTCGTCCCTTTCACCTCGGTTCGTGCCCTCCGTTTCCTCACCGGACGATGGCTTCCGCAGGCATCGCACCTGAGCATCATGATCCGATCATCCTTGACAAGCCTTGTGTCAGGCCTGCCGCATTCTGTACAGATGACGAAGTCATCGATGTAATTCTTCACGATCGCAGCAAGCACATCGGTCTCAAACTTTCCATTAAAGATCGCACGGCTCCCATCGATCTTTCCGGCTGTACCGAGTTCCCCGAGCATGAACTTCATCAGATGATCTGGATCCCTGTTGATGGTATCCACAATATCAGAAAAATTCTCAAGGACCGTCGTTTTTCCTTCAAGGTACGACTTCACCGGCGGCACGACGAACCGCTCCCCCGTCTCCGTCGGTTCGGTGATGTCGGTGTACGCCCTCTTTAATAATTCCTCGTACGAATCGACCATGCTCACTATATGGGAGGCAGGCAGTAAAAAGGATGGTATCGGATCTGGTGTAAGATGCTTTTTCTTCTTACGGGTTGACCTCTCTTGGTAATGCTATCCTCCGAAGACCACATGGCCATCCGCTCACAACTCGGCAGGGATATAACACCTCTTGAGGCTGCTGCCTTTGAGAATCTCTGGAGTGAACACTGTAGCTACCGATCGACGAAAGCTCTCCTCAGAACCCTCCCAACCGATGGAAAGAACGTCATCATCGGGCCGGGCGATGATGCAGCGATCGTCTCCTTCTCAGACAGGATCGCGCTTGCGATAGGGATGGAGAGCCATAATCATCCAAGCTACGTCGATCCATACGATGGTGCCGCCACCGGTGTCGGCGGAATCGTCCGCGATATCATCTCGATGGGCGCCCGGCCCATCGCCCTGATGGATCCCCTCTGTTTTGGCACCCTCGATTCAGAGAAGACGAAGAGCCTCTTTGAGCATGTTGTATCCGGAATCGGAGATTACGGCAATTGTATCGGAGTTCCGGTTGTCAGAGGCGATCTCATCTTTGATGAGAGCTACCGCGGCAACCCCCTCGTCAATGTCGTAGCAGTCGGAATTCTCGATCCTGAGAAGATCATAACCGGCAGGGTGAAAAAACCAGGCAACCGGCTGATCCTCTATGGAGCAAGAACAGGGAGGGACGGTCTTGGCGGCGCGTCATTCGCCTCCCGTGATCTCTCTGAGGATGCCGAGGCAGAAGACCGCCCCAGTGTCCAGGTAGGCGATCCCTATATCGAGAAGCTTCTCATCGATGCAACCATGGCGATGTGTAGTACTAAAAAGATCCTCGCTTGCCGAGATCTGGGAGCCGCAGGATTTGCCGGTGCATCAAGTGAGATGTCCAGTACCTGGGGCGCCAGGATCATAGCAGACCGGGTGCCACTCCGTGAGTCCGGGATGAATGAGGTGGAGATCATGCTCGCCGAGTCCCAGGAGCGGATGCTTGCTGAGGTTGCACCGGAGGATGTCGAACTGATTGGATCGATTGCCGAGAAGTACGACCTTGCCTGGGCCGATGTCGGTGAAGTGATAGCTGAGCCCCGGTATATCGTCGAGTTCAATGGAGAGATCGTCTGTGATCTTCCGATCGATCTCCTCGTCGGCGGTGCTCCAGCCTGTGAACGCGAAATGAGGCCATACACTATCGAAGTCCCATTCAATCGTCCGGATGAGGATATCAGAACCCTCTGCCTCAAAGTACTCTCTCACCCCGAATGTGCAGCAAAGGACTGGGTATTCTCCCAGTATGATCATGATGTCCAGCTGCGGACCGTCTCACTCGGCCCGGATGCAGCCTGTATCCGGCTTGATGGAAAGGGGCTTTACCTCACCTGCGGATGCAATCCAAGGCACATCCACCTCCGCCCCCGCGACGGGACGGCAAACGCAGTGCTTGAGAACGTCTCAAACCTTGCCTGCTATGGGGCTCTGCCGATCTGCACCGTTGACTGCCTCAACTTTGCAAGTCCGGTACATCCTGAGGTCAACTGGCAGATCGCGGAGTCGATCGCGGGCATGGGCGATATGTGCAGGAGCCTCAACGCCCCGATCGTCGGAGGCAACGTCTCATTGTATAATGAGAGTGATGAGTTTGATACGCAGATCAAGCCGACACCAATGCTTGGAATGATCGGAAAAGGTGAGGTGATCAGACGATCACCTCCGGAAGAGGGAGCAATCCTCGCCCTCATCGGGACGACAAAGCCGGAGTTTGGCGGTTCAATCCTCGACTGCATCACCGGGTGCGGAGGCTATGCCCCGGAGGCCGGAGATCCTGCAATCGTCGTCTCAATCAGGAATATTGTTCAGTCTGGAGGCTTTTCAGCGGTCACCGATCTCTCCCGTGGCGGACTGCTCACCGCACTGGTAAAGATTGCCCCACGATCCAGAATAGATATTAAAGGAGATCCGGTCGAAGCCCTCTTCTCAGAGTCATATGCACGGTTCCTTGTCGCTGTCGATGACAGGAGAAACCTCAGGGATCTACCCCATACCATCCTTGGGACTGTTGGCGGAGATGCTCTCACAATCCTCGCCGGGGATGAGATGATTCGGATCACAGAAGAGGATATGGCAGCATCTGCCCAAACGATCACAGATTTGATGAGGATAGGTTAGGATCTGGCGATATCCCAGAGTGCCCCTTTCAGGGCATGAATCTCCTCTTCATCCCTTCCTCCTTTGACCGTATGAGCGATATGGAACCTGCCGATAACCTCCATCCCAAGTGATCTGACACGCTCTTCCATGATCTGCAGGGTATCGCCCGGGGAGCCCCCGGATGTACAGACCAGGACAACCTTCTTTCCAGCCTCATTCTTCAACCCTGATACTATTGCGTTTACCGCCGGTGTCGGACGGGATGCCCAGACAGGAGATCCGAAGATGACGAGATCATATCCTTTGAGATCGAATGAGGATGGCTCAATCTCTGCACGAGTACCGAGAAGGGCACGGGGAGCACCAAGAAGATACATCGTCGCCTTCCCATACCCTGCTGTATCCCGGACCCTGATAGATTCAGCTGCGATGGACTGGACAATCTCTTCCATCACCGCATGGGTATTGCCGGTCTCGCTATGATAGATGCAGATGGCCCGCATAACGTTGTATACCATCTGATAGATAATAAAAATATTCAAAAAAGTATAATGAGATCTCTATAGATCCTTAAATTGTGGCATGTCTTTGCGGAGCTCGGCTCCGACATGCTCGATCTCATGCTCTTCATCTGCACGTGTCAGCGCGTTGAAGACCGGGCGGTTCACCATATTCTCAAGGATCCACTCTTTCGCAAAGGTTCCGTTCTGAATCTCAGCAAGGACCTCCTCCATTGCCATCCTGCTCTCAGGTCCGATGACACGGGGGCCCCGGGTCAGATCGCCATACTGGGCGGTGTTGCTGATATAACGACGCATCTTTGTGAACCCGCCCTCATAGATGAGGTCAACGATGAGTTTTGTCTCATGGAGAACCTCAAGGTACGCCATCTCCGGGCTGTAACCAGCATCAACAAGGGTCTCAAACCCTTCCCTGATGAGCGAGGTGATCCCACCACAGAGGACGGCCTGCTCTCCGAAGAGATCGGTCTCGGTCTCCTCACGGAAGGTCGTTTCAAGCACCATCGCACGGGTTGATCCGATCCCTTTTGCGTAAGCAAGGGCAAGTTTTCGAGCATCTCCTGAGACATCCTGATAGACAGCGATGAGGGCCGGAACACCCTTCCCCTCGGTATAGGTTCGTCTGACCATGAAGCCGGGCCCTTTCGGGGCGACCATGAAGACGTTCACACCCTCAGGTGGAACGATCTGGCCGTAATGGATGTTGAATCCATGCGAGAAGACGAGGGATGCGCCATCACGGAGATGCGGCCCTATTTCTGAGCGGAAGACCCCGCCCTGAGCCTCGTCGGGGAGGAGAATCTGGACCAGATCAGCCTTCTTCACGGCTTCTGCAACCGCATAAACCTCAAATTTATCCTTGGTTGCCTCATCCCAGCTCTTACCGGGGCGAAGACCGATGATGACATCAAGCCCGCTGTCGCGGAGGTTCAATGCCTGGCCGCGACCCTGGGAGCCGTAGCCGATGACGGCGATCTTCTTTCCATTGAGGGTAGAGAGATCGGCGTCTGCGTCATAGTACTTCTGAACCATAGCTATTCCAGATACTATGCGGCTTGAGCCTACATAAATATATTATACTCCGGCTCATACTTGACTGTACTTTTATCATCCAGGTCTTCTCTCATGAAGATACGACATAGAGGTCTTTTCGCATGGAACTGTCAGATATCCAGTCCACTATCCCCGATATCCGGATCAATCTGAGCCGGGTGGGTGTACGAAACGTTAGAAAACTCATCGAAGTTGCACGATTAGGAAAACGTCCAGCAATTTTCATATCTAAGTTTGATATCTTCGTTGATCTCCCGGGATCCCTCAAGGGTGCCAACCTGTCAAGGAACTTTGAGGTCATCGACGATGTTATGGATAAGGCAATCGGTGGAGAAGTTAAGGAAATAGAAGAGGTTTGCAGCACTGTTGCACGAAAACTCCTTGACCGGCATGAGTATGCCGAACGAACCGAGGTCAGGATGAAGAGTGAATTCATGGTAAAGAGGGAGACCCCGGTCACCAAAACCCAGTGCCATGAAGTTGTGACGGTACATGCCAGGGCTATAGCCCAGCGGACGAGCAGGGATCCGATCATCAGAAAGAGCATCGGTGCAGAGGTAACAGGTATGACCGCCTGCCCATGCGCCCAGAATATCATGATGGACCACGCTATGGTTGTCCTTGAGAATCTGGGTGTTGATTCAGAGAAGATTGGAAAGTTCTTCAACGAAGTTCCAATGGCAACCCATAACCAGCGTGGGAAAGGGTTCCTCTGCATCGAGACCGATGATGATCAGCATGTCCCTCTTGAAGATGTCATCAACGTCCTCAAAGGGTCGATGAGTGCAAAGATCTATGAGCTCCTCAAACGAGGCGATGAAAGTTACGTCGTAATGGAGGCACATAAGAACCCCAGGTTCGTCGAGGATTGTGTCAGGGAGATGGCGAAGAAGGTAGTATCAGCATTCGGCCATCTGCCTGGCGATGCCTACGTCATCATCAAACAGACGAATGAGGAGAGCATTCATCAGCATGATGCCTATGCAGAGCGTCATGCAACTCTCGCTGAGCTATATTCAGAGTTAAACGGGGATTGAAAGATAGAATGATGCCCGTTCAGGGGAGATGTTCCATACACCCTCCTGATTATCATACCCTCTTTTTAACCCCGGGTAGATGAAACATCCCTTTGAGCCTGCGAAGGTGGTGCCTCTACGCTATATTTCTGTGAGGCACGTGTTGTCTATGATGCAGGAAGCCCTGCTATTCAGGGCAGGGTAGTTCACCGCAGAATCATTCACCAGGATGCTGTAGATTAATATGAGTTTGTAATATATATTGAGATATATCCAAAAGGAAAGCGCACACCATTTTTTTCACCCAATAAGAGATAATGTATGGATATATCGTAAAAAAGAAGTGTTTTTGTACAAATATATTTTTTTGTGACACTAAATAACATATAATTTTATAAAAATTGTAAATGCCATCGTATAACATCAAAAACTATAATTAACGATATCGATCTAATTCTTGTCAGCGTACCTTGGTACGTGTCATAACCGCACAGGAATAAATATTGTACAGCATTTCGACCACCACATTTGGATGAGGCGATAACATTGTCGAAAGTAGTAGAAGTTTCCCCAACCACAAGGCATGAAGGCCATTCCAAGCTCGTGTTGAAAGTCAATGATGACGGCATCATCGAGCGAGGGGACTGGCTCTCCATTACTCCTGTAAGGGGTGTTGAAAAGCTTGCCATCGGCAAGACGATGGATCAGGTCCCAAAGATCGCATCCCGTGTCTGTGGTATCTGTCCGATTGCCCACACCCTCGCTGCAACAGAAGCGATGGAGGCATCGATCGGATGTGAGATCACAGAAGATGCATATCTTCTCAGACTGATTCTCCAGTGTGCAAACAGACTGCACAGTATAGCATTGCATGATATCCTTGTTCTTCCGGACATGTATCTTCCGGGAACGGACACCAAGATCAACCCCTTCACCCCAGAGGAGCCGGTCAGAAGCGTTGCAAAGCGTATCCAGACCCTCCGTATGGTCGGCCAGACGGTCGGTGAGATTGTCGGTGGTGAGGCAGTACACCCGTCAAACACACGTGTCGGCGGTATGTACAAAAACATCACCCCACGGGCCAAAGCGAAGATCCAGGATCTTGCAAAGATGGCACTCCCGCTCGCCCGCGAGCAGATGGAGCTCATGATTGCGATCTTCAACAACTGGCAGAAGCGTGACTGGGCAGAGGTCGGTGGAAAAGAGATCCCAATACCAAAGGAGTTCGGATACCACAACCAGGGATACATGGCTGCAGATCCAATCTATGGCAGCAGCTCACTTGATGAGAACCCAACCTGGTTCCCTGAGCGCTGGACTGAAGTCCGGCCATGGGACTGGTATATGGGTGAGGAAGAGATCACCCTCGAAGACCCATCCTATCCGATCGGCGGCACGACCAAGGCCGGTGTCAAGGCATGGCCACAGATGGAGGCCTGCACCGGAGTTCCACTCTATGATGGCCAGCCCGTTGAAGTCGGACCACGTGCCCGTCTCGTCACCTACAAGAACTTTGATCAGAAGGGTGCCATGGGCCAGAATATCGCCCGTGAGATGGAGTACATGGATGCAGTCTACAAGATGATCGAGGCTGCCGACGCACTGAACTGTTCAGGAGCAGTCCTTCCGAACGTTATCCCACAGGGTGACGGCTCAGTCGGATGGGCAGCAAATGAGGCTCCACGAGGCTGTGATGTGCATCTGGCAAAGGTCAGGAACGGCAAAGTCGAGTGGTTCTCAATGCTCGTTCCGACAACCTGGAACTTCCCGACCTGCAGCCGGGCCCTTGAAGGAGCGCCATGGCAGCTTGCTGAGATAATCGTCCGTGCCTATGACCCCTGTGTCTCCTGTGCAACCCACATGATCGTTGTAGATGAGGACAGGCGGCTTGTAGCAGAGAAGCTCCTTGAGTGAGTGCATTCATGTTTGAGCTGTACCCCGAGATAGTCATCGCCGGTTGTGGCAACATGCTCTTTGGCGATGACGGCTTCGGTCCTGAGGTTGTGGAGCGATTGAAGGCATATAATCTTCCCGACAATGTAAAGGCAGTCGATGTTGGCCTTGGCGGCCCTCACTTCTGCTTTACGCTCCTCGACAACGGAATCACAAAGAAGCTGATCATCATCGATATCGTTGACTTCGGCGCAGAACCCGGAACGCTCACAAAGCTCCGGGTCGAGGACCTGCCACCCGGCAGTTATCGTGATGCCCATTCATGGGATCTCACTGAGCCCTTAAACCGCCTGAAGGATACCGTTGATATCATGGTCATCGGGTGTCAGCCGAAGAATGTACCTTCTGCCGACTTTGAACTCAGTATTTCAAAGGAGGTCGAGGAAGCTATACCCCGGACGATTCAGGTTGTATTGAAGGAGATAGGGGTGAACAATGGGAATTCTTGAATCCCTTAAGACCCTGTTATTCGGTAAACACGACGTCAGTGAAGGGATGAAGGATAAAAAGCCTGAACCTGCTGTCAAGAAGGCAGAGCCTGTCAAGACAGAATCTGTGCCTGCTGCAGAGAAACCAGCTGACGTAATTGTCGAAAAAAAGGCGTCAATTATACAAGAACCTAAGGAGGAGAAGCCAGTGGCTGAGAAGATTACTGTAGGACACGTACACATGAGTGG
>SL_3KL_010_SEDDRAFT_10003729_pt1 | contig 13816 bp, 11 predicted proteins | sample SodLakKL_010_SED_2_FD_10381 | JGI IMG/M metagenome (IMG submission 10381)
CCGCCACAATGCACTCAATGCCGTTGCCGCGATTGCCGCCGCGGTCGAGGCGGGCGTCGAGCCTGAGCTGGCAATCGAGGCGCTGGGCGAGTTCCGCGGCGTCAAGCGCCGCATGGAAAAGCTGGGCGAGCGCGGCGGCGTCCATGTCTACGACGACTTCGCCCACCACCCCACCGCCATCCGCCTGACCCTGGAGGGCCTGCGCCGATCCGTGGGCAATGCCCGCATCCTTGTCGCGCTGGAGCCGGCGAGCAACACCATGCGAGCCGGCTTCCACGTCAACGACCTGCCGCCGGCACTGGCTGCGGCCGACCACGTCTGGCTGCGGACCAGCGACGCCATGGACTGGGATCCCCTCGAGGTTCTGGAAAAATGCGGTGGCGACGGCCGCCCGCGCGGACGCGTCGAAGCCCTGCTCGACGATCTGCTCGCCAGGGCTCGCCCCGGCGATCACGTGATTTTCATGAGCAACCGTGGTTTCGAGAATGCCCCGACACGCTTCTTCGACCGGCTGACGTGAGCACCGAACTACCACTGTTTCCGCTCAACACCGTGCTGTTCCCCGGGGCAACCCTGTCCCTGCGCATCTTCGAACAGCGCTATCTCGACATGGTGCGTGAATGCACGCGCAATGAACGGGGCTTCGGCGTGATCTGCGCCTGGCCTGCACAGGAGGGGCACCCGGCCCGCCATGCGCGCATCGGCTGCGAGGCGATCATCGTCGACTTCTCCACCCTCGACGACGGACTGCTGGGACTGCAGTGCGAAGGACAAAGGCGATTCCGCATCGTCGATACACGGGCCCGCGAGGATGGACTGTTGATCGGCCAGGTCGACTGGCTGCCGCCCGAACCGGCCATCGGCGTGCCCGCGCGCTTCTCGGTGCTGCAGACCCTGGTGCAGGAGCTGCTGCGCCACCGCGAGACCGCGGCCGGCCTCGATGTCGATCTCGACGATGCCAGCGAGCTCGGACGCCGCCTGGCCGCCATGCTCCCGTTGACTACCGACCACGCCCAGGCCCTGCTTGAGACGAGCGATCCCTTGAGTCGGCTGGAAGCCATCATCAGTCTGCTTCAGGCACAGAACCAGGACGACGCGCAGGATCGCTGAACTCCGGCCCGGCGATCAGCCAGACCTGGGCATCGGTCACGACGATATCGAACTCGCCGAAGGCCGGCTCGAGCAATTGCATCCGTCGCTCCTGGCCGACACCCGTGTCTTGCCAGCGGTTGAAGATCCCCAGAAAGCTGCCGACCCGGGCCAGGCGCAACTGGCCCAGCCAGATCGGCGACCCGTCCGGTTCCAGCCGCGCTCCGGACGCCCAAAGCCGGATCACGGCCATTTGCTCCTCTCCCACCGACATCACGCGAATCAGATTCTCCGGCCGCCCGGCGAAATCACGCGCAAAATGCGACAGGGTGAGCGGGTCGGGCCGGGTACTCAGCAGCGAAGCAAGGGGCTGCTCGGGCTCGGGCGGAGCCCGCCACCCCGCCGCATCGAGCGCGCGGGCAATGGTGTACAGGTCCGCGGCCACCTGCAGGTCGAAGCGCTGCACCTGCGCCGGCCCGATGCGCGAGCGCTCCTGCGGCAGGCGTTCCCAACCGCTGTCGAGCCACTCCGATTGCGCCATGACACGCTCGGGCGGGGCCAGCCGACTGCTTTCCAGCAGGGCATCCATATGCGTTTGCACATGCATGCCGGCAATGATTGCAAACAGTCCGTAGAAAGCCACCGACAACAGTCCCGCCCGACCCCGCGGCAGCGAGCGCTGGCGGTATCCGATGCCGACCAGCGCCACCCAGCCGCCGCCGAGCGCCAGGGCGGCGAGCACGCCGCTGACTGATGCGCGCCCGAGATAGAGATGGGCGAAGCACACAAGCATCAACAACAGACTGGTCATCAGGTAGGGCCACTTCCGGCGACTGGCATGCAGATCCTTGGCGATCATCACGGCAAAGAATCCCAGCACGGCCGTGGCCAGGGCAATGCTGCGATGCGGCACCTCGCCCAGCCGGGGCATCGCCACCGGCGCATCGATCAGCAAACCCATCAAGCCGCCGAGCAGCTCCGCCAGTATCCAGGCACCGGCGGTGGCAACCAGCCAGTGCCAGGCGGCGTTGGTGCGCCGATAGGCGACCAGCAGCAAAGTGACCAGAGCCGACAGCAGTCCCATCACGCGCAGGTCTCCGGCCAGCGACAGGGCTACGAATACCGGGTCGGCCAGGTGACTGCGCAGGCTCGCCGCCCAACTGGCCACCTGACGTTCGGCATCCACGGCTTCGATGGCAAACGGCGCGATCAGCAAAACGGTCAGCAGCACGGCCAGAGACAGCAGCAGCAACAGGCCAAGCAACGCCACCGACAGCAGTTCCCGCTTGCCCGGCTCGAACAGGGGGGCGACCACCCGCCCCATCAGCGGGTGGTCGCTGCTCCAGCGGATCAGGCCCTTCAACCACCAGCCACTGCGACGAGCGGTGAAGTTGTAGACCAGACGGGTCACCCAGACCACCAGCCAACCACCGAGCACCACGATCAGCAAGACGATAACCAGGCGACCGGCAAACTCCGCGGCCAGTTCCAGCGAGGCGCCGAACAACATGCCCGGCAACAGGTAGGCCGGGGCCCAGAGCACACAGGCGGGCACGGCGAACAACAGGAACGAGCGCAACGGCATGCTCATCATGCCCGCCACCAGCGGCACCACCGGTCGCAACGGCCCGACAAAACGGCCGATGACCACGGCCTTGCCGCCATGGCCGATGACGGCCGCCTGGCCCGCGGCCAGCATGTCCGGACGCCGGCTCAGGGGCCACAGGCGCGGCACGTGTACACGAAAGCGGGATCCTGCCCAGTGACTGACGACATCGCCCACCAACGCACCGAACGCCGCGCTGGCCCAGCACCACAGGAATAACGACAGGTCGGCACCGATGACCGCCCCAACGATAAACAGCAGGACGATCCCGGGAATGAAGATGCCGATGATGGCCAGCGACTCGAGCAGAGCGAACGCGAAGGCCATCGCCACCAGCCATCCGGGGTGGGACTGGAGCAGTTGGTTGATGCTGGCAAGGAAGCCGGTATCCACGGGTCGGGTTACCGTCTTGCCTTCACGGCCCTGGATTCGGCATATGGCATTTCAGTACGGCCTCACGATCAACTATTAACCCGGCAGGTATGTAGATCACATTCAGGGCTTCAAATGACAGGCCGCCGTGTGGCTTTCGGCAGACTGCGTTACCGAAACTTGCTGTAGAAATACTACACCGGCGTTTCGCTGCCTTGCTGCCGAAAGCCACACGGCGGCTGAATGCGATCCACATACCTGCCGGGTTAATAGCATAATGAATCGCCAACTCCAACGGACGACACCACCACCATGACCTCAACTCTCGAGGGCAAGACCCTGTTCATCACCGGCGCCTCACGCGGCATCGGCCTGGCCATCGCGCTCAGGGCGGCCCGTGACGGCGCCAACATCGCCATTGCCGCCAAGACTGACCGCCCGCACCCGAAGCTGCCCGGAACCATCCACACGGCCGCCGAAGACATCGAGGCCGCCGGTGGCCGGGCCCTGCCGCTGAAGGTCGACATCCGCGACGAAGACGCCGTGGCCGCAGCGATGGAAGAAACGGCACAGCGTTTCGGCGGCATCGACATCCTGGTCAACAACGCCTCGGCCATCTACCTGGCACCCACGCCGGACGTCCCAATGAAGCGTTACGACCTGATGCACGGGGTCAACGTACGCGGCACTTTCGTTTCCTCGCAAAAGGCCCTGCCCTGGCTGGAACAGGCCGAAAACCCGCATATCCTGAACCTCTCGCCGCCGCTGAACATGGACGCAAAGTGGTTCGCGCCACACGTGGCCTACACCATGGCCAAGTATGGCATGAGCCTGTGCGTCCTGGGGATGGCCGAGGAGTTCCGCGCCAGGAGTATTGCCGTCAACGCGCTGTGGCCGCGAACGGTGATCGCCACCGCCGCGCTGGCGATGCTCGGCGACGCCGTCAATCCCGAGAACTGCCGCAAACCCGAGATCATGGCAGACGCCGCACACTGGGTGCTGACCCAGCCGTCACGCACAACCACCGGAAACTTCTTCATCGACGACGAGGTGCTGGAGAAGGCCGGCGTGACCGACCTGGAACGCTATGCGGTCAAACCGGGCGAAGAGTTATTGCCCGACCTGTTTCTCTGATCACCGTTGGGAAACGGAAAACGTAAATCGTAAAACGGGGGAGACCTCCCGGGTTTCGATTCGAGGGCGGTGCCCAAGGGTGTGGCCCAGCCATTGGCCTGCTTGACTTCATCGAAGGCGAGGAGTTTTCCCCCGTTTTCCGTTTCACGTTTCCCGTTTCATCGACAAGCGCGTCAGCGCTTGGAGATCTTCACATAATCGCGCTCGCCGGCGCCGGTGTAGACCTGGCGCGGACGCCCGATCCGATGCGGGGTGCCGGCCTGTTCCAGCCACTGACTCACCCAGCCGACGGTCCGGCCGATGGCGAACATGGCGGTGAACATGCTGGTCGGGATGCCCAGCGCCTTGTAGATGATGCCGGAGTAGAAGTCGACATTGGGATAGAGCTTGCGCTCGACGAAGTAGTCGTCTTCCAGGGCGATTCTTTCCAGCTCCATGGCCAGGTCGAGCAGCGGATCTTCCTGCCCCAACTCATCGAGCACTTCGTGGCAGGCCTTGCGGATGATGGTCGCGCGCGGGTCGAAATTCTTGTAGACGCGATGGCCGAAACCCATCAGGCGGAACGGGTCGTTCTTGTCCTTGGCCTTGTCGACGTACCTTGCCACCTGGCTGACGTCGCCGATTTCGTTGAGCATGTTGAGCACGGCCTCGTTGGCGCCGCCGTGCGCCGGCCCCCACAGCGCGGCAATGCCGGCGGCCACGCAGGCATAGGGGTTGGCACCGGTCGAGCCGACCAGGCGCACCGTCGATGTCGAGGCGTTCTGCTCGTGGTCGGCATGCAGGATGAACAGCAAGTCCAGCGCCTTCGCCGCCACCGGGTTGACCTCGTAGGGTTCGGCGGGCACGGAGAACATCATGTGCAGGAAGCGCTCGGAGTAGTTGAGCGAGTTGCGCGGATAGGCGCTCGGCCAGCCCATGTAATGCCGGTAGGCGGCCGCGGCGATGGTCGGCATCTTGGCGATCAGGCGCTTGGCCGCCAGCTCGCGCTGCTCCGGGTCATTGATGTCGAGCTTGTCGTGGTAGAACGCCGCCAGCGACCCGACCACGCCGGACAGGATGGCCATGGGATGGGCGTTGTAATGAAAACCCGAGATGAAGCTGTTGACCTTCTCGTGGACCATCGTGTGGTACGTGATGTCGCGCTCGAAGCGTGCGAACTGGTCGGTCTCCGGCAGCTCGCCAAAAAGCAGCAGGTAGGCCACCTCGACGAAGTTGGACTGCTCGGCCAGTTGCTCGATGGGATAGCCACGGTAGCGCAGGATGCCGGCATTGCCGTCGATGAAGGTGATGTCGCTTTTGCAGCTTGCCGTTGCGCCGTAGCCGGGATCGAAGGTGAAGTGCCCCAGCTCAGAATGCAACTTGCTGATATCCAGGGTCGGATCACCCTCGGTGCCGGATACCACCGGCAGGTCCAGCGATTTCCCGCTTGCGGGATCGGTCAGGGTCAGTTTGCGCTCTGTCACCGGGTTCTCCTTGGGAAACAGTCTTGTATGAATGCGGGTAGCCCGGCGCGTGCGCGGCAGCCCACAAACCCCTTGGCCACCGTGCAGTACCGGACCGTACGGAACCTCTTAGTATCGCATATTGCATCACCTTCGTGCATCAGGGCCGATCACGACCGCGTGACACGGCCACGGGAGCTTGTTAGAGTTCCGGGTTGAACCCCCGCGTCCGGAGCAGGCTCGATGAAAGGATTTTTCCAGGCACTGCCGGCAGTTGGCGTGGTCGTCCTGGCCTGCGCGCTTGCCAACGGAGCGACGGCTCAGGGCGCCTTTGTCGACCACCACGTGACCGGTAACTGGTACGAGCCGCACCGCCCCGGCCACGGCCTGCAGATCGAGATGCTCGATCTCAGCCAGGCACTGGTGGCCTGGTACACCTACGACATGGATGGCGAGCCGCTGTGGCTGCTCGGCCTGGGCGACGTGGAAGGCAACGTACTCACCGCCGAGATGCGTCGATACAGCGGTGCGCGCTTTCCCGACGACTTCGACCCACACGATATCAGTGGCGCGGTGTGGGGCGATATCCACTTCCGGCTGACCGACTGCGACCAGGCCACCATTTCCTACACCCCGGCCGACGACTTCCACCTTCCCGACGAGTTTCCGCTCGAGCGTCTGACGCGCATCGACGGCGCGCGCTGCCCGATGACCGACGACTTCGACGAATCCCGCTCGTTCAATCTCGACCGCGGCCGGCAGGGGTTCGAGGCACTGTTCCTGGACTACTGGGACGGGGAAGAAGATGAACTGGAACTCGAGTGGGGGCACTCCGCCCTGCCCGATGACTGGTCCACCCGCAACGGTATTCGCATCAGCGGCAATAACCGCACCGATGACCTCATGATGGTGCTGATGCGACCGATCGACGGCCTGGTGCCCGACACCACCTACCGACTCGAACTGGAGATGCAGTTCGCGACCAACGTGCCTTCCGGCTGCGTCGGCGTGGGCGGTTCACCCGGCGAATCCGTCTACATGCGCCTGGGGGGAGCCGGCGAACGGCCCGACTACGTGCTCGAGGACGACGCTTCCGGCCGCATGCCGCCCATGCGCCGGCCCAGCATCGACCTCGGCCAGCAAGCCTCGCCCGGCGAGTACGCACTGGCCGTGGGTAACATGGCCAACGGGCTCGACGAAGAATGGTGCACCGACCCCGACCGACCCTGGCGACTCAAGCGCGTCACCACCGCCGGCCAGGACTTCGAAGTCACTGCCGACGAAACCGGCCGCATCTGGGTTTACGGACTGAGCGACTCGGGCTTCGAATCCACCAGTACCTGGTACATGACGGAGTTTGTGGCGCGTCTCAGTCCTGCGGACTGAGACGCGGTGAAAAGTAAAAGGTGAAAGGTAATTGCCCCCTTCCTTTCACCTTTCACCTTTCACCTTTTACCGTCCTTCAAACATCCACAAACTGCTCCGCCTCCCCGATCCAGCGCTCGATGATCACGTCGGCGCCCTCGCGATCGAGGCGTCCGGCCAGTGTCTTGACCGGCTCGAGCAGCTCGGCGTCGCGACCGAGGTCGGCGACCCTGAAGCGGAGCATGCCGGTCTGGCGCGTGCCCAGCACCTCACCGGGGCCACGCAGTTCCAGGTCCTTTTCGGCAATGATGAAACCGTCGGTGGTCTCGCGCATGACCTCCAGACGCGCCCTGGCGGTATCTCCCAGCGGCGCTTTGTAGATCAGCACACACGCCGCCTGCGCACTGCCGCGGCCGACGCGACCGCGTAACTGATGGAGTTGCGACAACCCCAGGCGCTCGGCATTCTCGATCATCATGACGCTGGCATTGGGCACGTCGACCCCGACCTCGATCACAGTGGTCGCGACCAGCAGGTCGATATCTCCGGCACTGAACCGCGCCATCACTTGCTGTTTCTCGGCCGGCTTCATGCGCCCATGGACCAGGCCGACGGAGAAACCCGGCAGGGCCTGGCCCAGTTCCTCGGCAGTCGACTCGGCAGCGCGTGCCTCGAGCAAATCGGATTCCTCGATCAGCGGGCACACCCAATAGGCCTGTTTTCCCTCCGACAAGGTGCGACGCAGGCGCTCGACGATTTCTTCGCGCCGACCCTGGCTGATGGCCACGGTGGTCACCGGCTTGCGCCCGGGCGGCAACTCGTCGATCACCGAAACGTCCAGCCCGGCATAGGCCGTCATGGCCAGGGTGCGCGGAATGGGTGTGGCCGTCATGACCAGCTGATGGGGAATCTGATCACCGCTGCTGCCCTTGGCCGCCAGCGCCAGGCGCTGGTGCACGCCGAAGCGGTGCTGCTCGTCGACGACCACCAGCGCCAGATCACGAAACTCGACACCCTCCTGGAACAGGGCGTGGGTGCCGATGGCGATATCGGCCTGCCCGGCCAGCGCCTCGAGCGCCTGGCGACGGGCCTTGCCCTTGACCTTGCCGGCCAGCCACACGAGATTCAGACCCAGCGGCTCCAGCCATTCGGTGAACGTATTGAAATGCTGCTCGGCGAGGATCTCGGTCGGGGCGACGATCGCCGCCTGGCGGCCACTGGCGGCAGCCGCCAGCAGTGCATTGGCCGCCACCAGCGTCTTGCCCGAGCCGACATCGCCCTGCAGCAGGCGACGCATGGGGCGGTCGCTCTGTAAATCGGCCAGGATTTCCTCACTGACCCGACGCTGGGCGCCGGTGGGCGTGAAACCGATACGCTCGAGCAGGCGGTCACGCAATGCTTCGCCGCTTCCCAGCTTCAAGGCGCGCTGGCGCGCCCGTGCGCGGTTGAGCCGCGCCAGTGCCAGGTGGTGGGCCAGCAGTTCCTCGATCGCCAGTCGACGCACGGCCGGGTGGTGGCCATCGACGAGGGCATCGAGATCCTCTCCCGGACCCGGGCGATGAATCGTCAGGATCGCCTGCACCAGGGCGCCGAGTCCTTCCATGCCATCAAGCGGATCCGCCAACCCGAGCCGACCGCGGCCGACGCGCTCGACGGCCTGGTCGATCACCCGGGTCAGGGTGGCCCGCGCCAGTCCCTGGGTGACCGGATAGATGGGTGTGAGATGTTTGGGCAACGGCTCCGACGCATCGTCCCCGATCACCCGGCACTCCGGATGGGCCATCTCGAAGCCTTGCGGGCCGAACCGCACCTCGCCGAAACAGCGGATACGGTTGCCGACCTGAAACATGCGCCGCTGGCTGGGGTAGAAGCGAAAGTAGCGCAGCGTGACCTGTCCCGAATCGTCGGCGAGGGTCACCAGCAGCATGCGGCGCCGACGCTGCACCACCTCCTGGTGCATCACGCGACCCTCGATCTGCGCCCGGGTCTCGGGGCGCACCCGATTCATCGGCGTGATGCGGGTACGGTCCTCGTAGCGCAGCGGACGGTGAAACAGCAGGTCGATTTCATTGAGAATGCCCAGCGCTTTCAGACGCGAGGCGACCTGAGGACCGACCCCCTCGACATCGGTCACGGCGCGCATGCCCTCCATACAGGAGTTCCCGCTCGCCTAGCCGGGCAGCACCATCACGGCATCCATTTCCACCGGGACACCCTTGGGCAGTGCCGCCACCTGGACTGCGGCCCGGGCTGGATAAGGCTCGGAAAAGCGAGCCGCCATCAGTTCGTTGACCGTGGCGAAATGACCCAGGTCGGTGAGAAAGATATTGAGCTTGACGATGTCATCCAGCGTTCCGCCAGCGGCCTTCGCCACCGCTTCGAGGTTATCGAACACGCGTTCGGTCAGTGCCACAAAATCTCCCTCGATCACCTCGCCGCTGCCCGGATCAAGCGGAATCTGACCGGAAAGGTAAACCGTATCGCCGGCGCGAATGGCCTGGGAGTAGGGGCCGATGGCGGCGGGCGCGGATTGGGTATTGATGGGCGTTTTGCTCATTGGGGCCTCCAGGATGTTGGTTCGTTTTTTCGTTGGTTCGTTGTTTTGTTGCTTCGTTTGTTGGGTCGGGAACGGAGACCGATCTCAACAGCTCGTCGTGGCTACATACTAACGAACAAACGAGATATTCACTCCCGCGCCACCTTCAACACATGCCGATTGCGCCGCAGACGGCGCATGATGCGGGCGAGCTGGTCGCGGTCGTCGACGCCCAGGGTGAAGTGCAGGATGGCGGTCTCGCGGGTGGTCGAGGGCTGCTCGACGCGCTCGATATTGGCGCCGACCTCGCTCAGGGTGGCAGAGACCGAGGCCAGCACGCCGGGGCCGTTGACGGTCACGATCTTCAGGCGCACCGAGAACTGGCCGCGCATCACCGGCGCCCAACTGACGTCCAGACAGCGGTCGGTGTGCTTTTTCTTCAGCTCCGGCACGTTGGGGCACCGCTGGCGATGAATGACGATGCCCTTGCCCGGTGAGAGGTATCCCATGATCGGATCCCCGGGCACCGGGTTGCAGCAATTGGCATAGTCGATCGCGCTGCCCTCGGTACCGCCGATGGTCAGTGTCTCGCGCGTCGCCTCCTCGCTCTGTCGCCTCTGGGTCAGCGGCAGCAGCTTCTGCGCCGCGACGCCGGCCAGCATGTCGCCGCGGGCGATGCGAATGAGCAAATCCTCGATGCGATCCAGGCCAAGCTTTTTCAGGTAACGGCCCAGTCGACGCTGTGAAATTTTCTCCAGCGATGTGCCGCGCCGCGCCAGCGCCTGGTCGAGCAGGCGATCGCCGATGGCCACCGAGTCGGCCTGCTCGAGATTCTTCAGGTGCGAACGAATCGACGAGCGTGCCTTGGAGGTCACCACGAACTCCAGCCACTCCGGCTCCGGGGCCGAACCCGGCTCGGTGATGATCTCGACGGTCTGGCCGGTCTCGAGCCTGGTGTTGAGCGGCAGCTTTTCCTTGTCGATGACCGCACCGATTGCTTCATTGCCGACATCGGTATGAATGGCGTAGGCGAAATCGAGGGCGGTGGCATCGGCTTTCAGATCGATGATCTTTCCGCGCGGCGTGAACACGAAAATCTCGTCGGGGAACAGTTCGGCCTTGGCCGCGTCGAGAAACTCCACCGAGTCGCCGGCCCGCGACTGCGTCTCGACCAGCTTGAGCAGCCACTCGCGTGCGCGCACCGCCGTCGAACCGTCGGGCGTGGCCTTGTACAGCCAGTGCGCAGCCGCGCCTTTCTCAGCCACCAGGTCCATTTCCTCGGTGCGGATCTGAATCTCGACCGGGACGTCGAACGGCGAATTGAGCACCGTGTGCAGCGACTGGTAGCCATTGGGCTTGGGCAGGGCGATGTAGTCCTTGAAGCTTCCGGGCTTGGGCTTGTAGAGCGAGTGGACCACGCCGAGCGCTTGGTAGCAGTGCGGCTCGGAGTGGGTGACGATGCGGAACGCGTAGAGATCCATCACATCGTCGAACGGCAGCGACTTGTCACGCATCTTGCAGTAGATGCTGTAGGTTGCCTTGGTCCTTCCCTCGACCCGGGCGGGGATACCCGCCTCGCTCAGGCGTTTCTTGAAGGCCTCGGTAATCGAGTCGATGATCTCGGCCCGGTTACCGGCCATCTTGCGCACCCGGCGGCGGATGACGCGGTAACGGTTGGGATAGAGGTGACGGAACCCCAGCTCCTCGAGTTCTTCCCGGAGCTCGTTCATGCCCAGCCGGCCGGCGATGGGCGCGTAGATCTGCAGCGTCTCGGCGGAGATGCGGCGACGCGAAGCGGGACTCATCGCCTCGATGGTTCGCATGTTGTGCAAGCGGTCGGCCAGCTTGATGAAGATGACCCGCAGGTCACGACTCATCGCCAGCAGCAGCTTGCGGAAGCTCTCGGCATCCGCCTCCTGGCGGGTGCGGAACTTCATCTTGTCGAGCTTGGTCACCCCGTCGACGAGCTTGGCGATCTGCTCGTCGAAGTCACGCTCCAGGTCGGCGTGACTGAGGTGGGTGTCCTCGATCGTATCGTGGAGAATGGCTGCGGCGATGGTCTGGAAGTCCATGCGCATCCCGGCGAGGATGCGGGCCACCGCGATGGGGTGGAAAATGTAGTCCTCGCCGGAGCGGCGCTTCTGGCCCTTGTGGGCCTCGGCGCCCATTTCGTAGGCGCGCAGCACCACGGCCACCTGCTGTGGCTCGAGGTAGGTATTGAGGAGATCCCTCAGCTCGCGGACCGGACCGGGGAGCATGAGCGTTTTTCCGGACTGAGGGGCTGGCGCATGACCGATTGCGGAACCTCCGGTCCCGGCCCGATCAGTCCAGGTCGTCTTCGGGCGGCGCCGGGATCTCGGCCTGCATGGCGGCCAGCCGTGCGTCCAGCTCGGCCTGCAGGCTGGCGATGTTCTCGTCGTTGACCTCGCCTTCGGCGATTTCGCGCAGGGCGATCACGGTGGGCTTGTCGGATTCCTCGTCGACCAGGGGGTCGGCGCCGTTGGCGATCATGCGCGCACGCTGTGCGGCGGACATCACCAGCTCGAAGCGGTTGGGGACGGCTTCGATGCAGTCTTCTACGGTTACTCGTGCCATTGTCTCAGGTCATTCCTTGCAGTCATTCAGGCATTGCCGGCGGCTAGCGCTGGCAAATCAATCCCTTATTGTAATCGCGTTCGCGTCTTCATCCAACAGTTGCCTGACCCGCCAGGACTGGCGCGCCCGCCGCAAGGGCCAGGCCGTGACAATCGCGGCCAGCTCCGAGACGGCCCGATCGAAGTCGTCATTGACCACCAGCCAGTCGAAATCGCCGCAGGCGCCGATTTCACGGCGCGCCTCGTCGAGTCGGCGCCGGATCACCTCGGGTTCGTCCAGACCGCGCCCATGCAACCGCTCGCCCAGGGTCGACAGCGATGGCGGCAGGATGAAGACCATGCCGGCATCCGGATGGGCCTGGCGCACCTGGGCTGCCCCCTGGACATCAATCTCCAGCAGCACGTCGCGGCCCTCGCGCCACAGCGCCTCGACGCGTTCACGCGAGGTGCCATAGTAATTGCCGAACACCTCGGCATGCTCCAGGTAGCGGCTGGCCTCGATGCCTTTCCGAAACGCATCGACATCGACGAAGTGGTAGTGCTGCCCGTCGATCTCGCCGCGGCGCGCAGGGCGGGTGGTGTCGGACACCGACAGCGCCAGTCGGGGACAGCGTTCGAGCAGTGCGGCGATCAGGCTGGTCTTTCCGGTACCGCTGGCCGCGGCAATGACGAACAGGTCGCCAGCGGTTCGGGCGCTACTCGACATTCTGCACCTGCTCGCGCATCTGCTCGATCAGCACTTTCAGCTCCACGGCCGCCTGGCCGATTTCTGCCAGGGCCGCCTTGGAGCCCAGCGTGTTGGCTTCGCGGTTGAGCTCCTGCATCAGGAAATCCAGCCGACGACCCACCGGCTCGCCAAGCGCCATCACCCGCCGCACCTCGGCGACATGGGCATCGAGCCGATCAAGCTCCTCGTCGACATCGAGTTTCTGCAACTGCAGCACCACTTCCTGTTCGAGACGACCCGGCTCGACCGGGGCCTCGATGGCGGCCAGGCGCTCACGGAAACGTTTTTCCAGCGCGGTGCGGATCTCGGGAAGATGCTCACGCACGGCGGCAGCCTGGCGCTCGATGCCGTCCAGGCGCGACTCCAGCATCTCGGCAATCGCCCGGCCCTCCTGTTCGCGCGCGGCGATCAGCGCATCAATGGCCTGGCGGAGCAGTGTCGCGGCCTGCTCACGGTCTGCGTCCATGTCGGCGCGCTCCTGCACGATCAGTCCCGGCCAGTCGAGCAGATGCACCAGGTCGGGCTCGGCGCTGCCCCCGGCCATCTCGGCAATCTCGTCGTGAGCGTCGACCAGGGCGCGGGCGAGATCATGGTTGACCTCCAGGCGAGCGCTGGCAGCGGCAGGGTCGGCCTGGAATTTCAGCGAGGCCTCGATCTTGCCCCGGCCGAGCCGTTCCTTGAGCTGCTGGCGCAACTCCGGCTCGAGCGCGCGGAAATCCTCCGGCAGTCGCGGCGAGACATCGAGATAGCGCTGGTTGACCGAGCGCAGCTCCCAGGACAGCTGACCATTGGCCGAGGCTGCCGTGGCCTGCGCGTAGGCGGTCATGCTCCTGATCATGACTTTCCAAAGGGTCGGGAAACAGGGCAACATGGTACCCTTGCCAGCCTCCGAAGAGAAAGGAAATCCGAATTGGAAAGACCCTCAGGCCGACGCCCGGACGAGCTGCGCCC
>SL_3KL_010_SEDDRAFT_10003730_pt1 | contig 13816 bp, 12 predicted proteins | sample SodLakKL_010_SED_2_FD_10381 | JGI IMG/M metagenome (IMG submission 10381)
ACGGCGGCCCCATGATGGGTAAAGCTTTAAGCAACCTGGAGTCTCCGGTAACCAAAGGTACCAGTGGAGTCTTATTGTTTTCAAAGCAAGAAAGTCATCGTAAGGTGGTCCACAACTGCATCCGCTGCTCACGCTGCACAGGAATATGCCCCATGGGGCTTGAACCCTACCTGCTTGCACTGCTGGCAGACCACCACCGCTATGAAGACTGCGAAGACAATCACATTATGGATTGCATGGAGTGTGGTTCCTGTTTATATATCTGTCCTTCAGGAAGACCCCTATTGGATCATATCAGAAACGGGAAAGCAGAAACAGGAAAAATGATTCGCTCACGATCACAATAGTACCCAAGGCAATAATAACAAAAAGCTTAAGTAAAAGAAAAAACGTTATGAGTTTATTAACAGTTTCGGGCTCACCTCATGTGTATACGGACCAGTCTGTGAGCAAGATCATGTATGGTGTGCTGCTGTCGCTGATACCGGCTGCTCTGGTATCATTTTACTTTTTTGGCGTGGCAGCCATCCTGGTAACACTCACAGCAGTGGTTTCGTGCATGTTTTTTGAGTTTATCATGCAGAAATACCTCATTAAAGGTCCAGTAACCATTTTCGATGGGTCGGCTATTATCACCGGTGTCTTGCTGGCTTTTATAGTACCTGCAAACCTTCCTCTTTGGATGGTTGTTATCGGTTCATTGGTTGCCATCGGGATGGGCAAAATGACCTTTGGCGGTCTTGGAAAAAACATCTTCAACCCTGCACTTGTGGGTCGGGTATTTTTGATGATCTCCTTTCCCGTGGAAATGAATATATACCCCAAGCCCACTGCATTCAGCACACAGCTAACCGATATTGTTTCGGGCCCCACTCCCCTGGCTGTTGTGAAAGAAGGAGTGGCACAGGGAGAAAAGGTTCCCGACATGCTCCCACAGGTACCCGAGTACGTAAACATGCTCATGGGTAACCTGGGAGGAAGCATCGGCGAGGTTTCGGCCATTGCCATCATCCTGGGAGGTATTTATATGTTGATGAGAAAAATCATCACATGGGAAATACCCACAGCTTTTATTGGCTCTGTGTTTATTTTTGCCGGTATTCTGTGGATGATTGACCCGCTGACTTACGTTGATCCTTTCTTTCACCTGGTAACCGGAGGTTTGATGATTGGTGCCATTTATATGGCTACTGACATGGTAACAAGCCCCATGAGCCGATGGGGAATGATTGTATACGGAGTTGGATGTGGTTTTCTTACCATTGTCATCCGTATTTTTGGTGCATACCCCGAGGGTGTGGCATTTGCTATACTTATTATGAACGCATTTGTTCCTTTAATCAACCGTGGTTTTACACCCAAACGTTTTGGAGAGGAGGTAAAAAATGGCTAAAAGAGAATCCAATTTCGTCAATATGGTTGTAACCCTGTTTTTAGTAACAGCCATCGCTTCGTTTACTCTGGCCACCGTGTATAACCTCACGGCCGAACCCATTGCCCAGGCAAGGGAAGCAAAAAGACAAGCTGCCATCAGCCAGGTAGTACCTGACTTTAACCAGCTGGAAACCCAAATGTTTCTGCCTCCAGGGGGCGGCGACTCCCTGGAGTTTAATTTTGCTTACAAAGACGGTGAAATGGTTGGAGTAGCTATTAATACCTACACCAACAGGGGATATTCCGGTGAAATAACAGCCATGGTAGGTCTGGACCCGCAAGGAACCATCATTGATGTTGTGCATTTGCAGCATGCCGAAACCCCCGGACTGGGCGACAAAATACAAAAAGACAAAAGCGACTGGAGCGACCAGTTCATCGGTATGGATCCATCGGTAAACAACATCAGGGTAAAACAGGACAACGGTGATATTGATGCCATAACGGCCGCTACCATCACTGCCAGGGCATATTGCGATGCCATACAAAGAGCCTACGACACCTATAAGAAGCATTTTCTATCAGAACAACAAAAACAGGAGGAGGACCCCGTATTATGAATCAATGGCAAAATTTTTCCAAAGGACTCATCAAGGACAACCCTGTTTACATCCTTTTGCTGGGACTTTGTCCCGCCCTGGGAGTAACTACCTCAGCCTTTAATGGGTTGGGAATGGGCCTGGCAACTACATTTGTTTTGCTGGGATCAAACTTTGTGGTGTCGATTATTAAAAATTTTATTCCTGCAAAAGTTAGGATCCCCAGCTTCATCGTAATCATTGCATCCTTTGTTACGATTGTGGAACTCACCATGGAAGCCTATATGCCTGATTTGTTTGAATCTCTGGGCCTGTTTATTCCTTTGATTGTTGTTAACTGCCTGGTGATGGGACGTGCCGAGGCTTTTGCCAGTAAAAAGGATACCTTAAGTGCAGTTATTGATGCCCTGGGCATGGGATTGGGATTTGCTCTTGCTCTTACCATGCTAGGTGGCTTGCGCGAAATCCTTGGGGCATACTCTATTTTCGGCATACAGCTTATTCCCGGAGCCACCGATGGTATGCTGGTATTTGTACTGGCCCCCGGTGCATTCATTGGTATGGGCTACCTGATTATTCTTTTTAATTATCTCAAGAAAAAAACAGCTTAAATATCTGTATCATGGAATATTTTGCAATTGTAATAGGCGCCATATTTGTCAACAATATTGTACTGGCTCAATTTCTGGGTATATGCCCCTACATTGGTGTTTCTGCCAAGGTGTCAACATCTGTGGGAATGTCAGGTGCCGTACTTTTTGTAATGACACTGGCAACCATCGTTACCTTTCTTATTTACAATTTTATCCTGGAACCCTTTAACGTTACCTATCTTCAAACCATATCCTACATCCTTGTGATTTCATCCCTGGTGCAAATGGTAGAAATTATACTTAAAAAGGTTAGTCCTGAGCTTTACCAGGCCCTGGGGATTTTTCTTCCCCTCATTACTACCAACTGCGCCATTATGGGTGTAGCACTTCTTACTGTACAGAACGAATTCAACCTTATGCAGGGTGTTGTATTCGCTATTTCACACGCTGCAGGCTTTGCTTTAGCCATTATCCTGTTCGCAGGGATCAGGGAACACCTGGACCTGATGGACCTGCCCAAAGCCATGCGCGGTGCCCCTGCCGCACTAGTGGTTGCGGGTATACTGGCCCTGGCTTTCATGGGTTTTGCCGGTTTGGTTTAAGTACCTGAGATACACGCATACGACACCTGATTTTTGGTAATCACGGTACCAACTCATTGATGCTATACAACCCTATTATAACCTCGGATTATAAAATCCGGGGTTTTTTATCGATGACTCCTGCTAAATGTCTGGTTTCTCTTTAATAATTCTCACGCACTCAGCCTTTAACCAGGAGCTCCTGTCCCCTTATTTAACTCAAGTACTCTTCCCTGGATTCGCGAAAAAACTGACGCGGTTATCTGCCAACCCACAATAAACCTTATGTTAAATATTTAACACAGAGGATACTTAATGTGTAATTTTTCACACTCAAAGTTACATTTCTTGCCAAAAATTATGTACGTTTGCCATTCAATACAATAACATGTAAAATTCACAATAAAAGAGAGGTATAAAAATGAATGCAACAATAGGTATCAGACATGAAGATAAATATGCCATGGAGCGACGTACACCCCTAACACCTGCCCATGTTAAAAATTTGATTAACAACCACCAGCTGGATATTGTGGTCGAATCATCATCAAAAAGGATATTTACCGACAAAGAATACCTTACAGCCGGAGCCAGGGTCCAGGAAAGCATCTCTGAATGCCCGGTTATTATGGGAGTAAAAGAAATGCCTGTTGATTTTTTTGAAAAGAACAAAACTTATATTTTTTTCTCGCATGTGATTAAAGGGCAGCCCTATAACATGCCAATGCTTCGTAAGATGATGGATTTGGGGTGCAACCTCATCGATTACGAAAAAATTGTGGATGACCAGAATAAGCGGTTGATCTTTTTTGGAAAATTTGCCGGCCTTGCAGGGATGATCAACTCTCTATGGAGCCTGGGACAAAGATTGCAGGAACAAGGGTATACCAATAACCCATTTCTCCGTATCAGCCAAGCTTACCATTATAGTTCACTGGAGGAGGCTAAAAATGAAATATCTGAAGTGGGCAGAGAGATTGCAGAAAAAGGACTTCCCAAAGAACTTCTCCCACTTACCATTGGCTTTACAGGATATGGCAACGTATCGGTGGGAGCACAGGAAATTGCAGCCCTCCTACCCATCAAAGAGATTTCTCCCCAAAAGCTATTGGAGTTAAAAGACAGGAAAAACCTGCCATCCAACATCCTCTACAAGGTTGTTTTCAAAGAAAGCCACATCAGCAAGCCCACTGACCCCAGGCATACTTTCCAATTACAGGATTACTATAATCATCCTGAAAAATATGAAAACAATTTCGAGCAATACATACCCCACCTGACCATACTAATGAACTGTATGTACTGGGATGACAGGTATCCAAGGCTCTTCACCAAAGACTTTGCTGAAAAGCTTTATTCCAATGGTGAGCCCAAAATCAAGGTAATTGGGGATGTAACCTGCGATCCTGATGGGTCCATTGAGTTTACCCACAAAGGAACCGAAATCGAAGATCCGGTATTTGTATATAATCCCAAAACCCGAAAACCCACCATGGGCTTTAAGGGAGAGGGAATACTGGTAATGGCCGTAGATATTTTGCCCAGTGAACTGCCCCGCGACTCATCCCAGGCCTTTGGCGATGCACTGGTAAAGTTTATCAAGCCTATAGCAGAAGCGGATTTGAATGCGGAGTTTTCCAATATTCAACTACCCGCACCCATTAAAAAAGCAATGATCCTGCATAAAGGGCAACTAACACCAGACTATACCTATATTCAACAGTATATAAAAGAATAAACCTGGTTGCTGCATAGACTGGAAGGCTCTGTTCAGCTAACCGGATCAGGTATTTTCAGCAGCAAAATAATGATAAGTAAAAATTCTAAGATTTAAAAATCCCCCTTAAATTACAAAACACGTATGCAAAAAGTTTTAATTCTTGGAGCAGGGATGGTAGCCAAACCCATAATCACCTACCTGCTTGAAAAAGGGTACCATATTACGGTTGCCAGCCCCAATAATGAAGATGCTGAAAGCATGCTGGGCAACCACCCCAATGGAGTTGCCGTCAACTGGTCCATGAAAAAGCAGGAAGAGCTTGATAAAATGATCAAAGAACATGATCTTACCGTAAGCCTGCTACCCTGGGTTTTTCATATCATTGTTGCCAAAAAGTGTATCACCCACAAAAAGAACATGGTGACCACTTCCTATGTAAAACCCGAAATGAAAGCGTTGCATGCTAAAGCCAAAGAAGCGGGCATCATCATTCTCAATGAAGTGGGGCTTGATCCGGGCATTGATCATATGAGTGCCATGCGCATCATCGACCATGTGCATGCCAATGATGGAAAAATAGAAGAGTTCTACTCTATTTGCGGTGCTTTGCCAGCCCCGGAAGCAGCCGACAACCCTTTCAGGTATAAGTTTTCATGGAGTCCTAAGGGTGTTATACTGGCGGGTAACAACGATGGCAGATATCTGCGCCAGGAACAGGTGGTAGATGTAGCCACAGAGGATTTGTTTAAAAAACCGCTTAGGGTTGATTTCCCCAATGTGGGTCCCCTGGAGGTTTACCCCAATCGTGACAGCCTGCCTTATATCGATCTGTACGGAATACCGGAAGCAAAAACCATGATGCGCGGCACATTCAGACATCCAGGGTGGTGTGAATCAATGGATGCCATGAAAAAAATCAATTTACTATCCTGTGATGCACTTGATTTAAGCGGAAAAACGTATGCCGAAATGATTGCCATACTTATTGGGGAGCAAAATGGTGAAAACATCCGGGAAAAAACCGCCCGCTTCCTGGATATCACCACAGATGCTCACTCCATTAAGGCGATGGATTGGCTGGGCTTATTTGATAGCACCCCCATGAACCGCCAGGAAGAGACTCCGTTTGAGGTGGTATCAGACAGGATGATTGAAAAAATGATGCTTGGAGAACATCAACGCGACATGGTTGCCATGCAACATGTTTTCCTGGCTTCTTTCCCTGATGGTAAAAAAGAGTTGATCAAATCATCCATGCTGGATTTTGGGACACTGGCAACCGATACGGCTGTAGCCCGAACAGTGGCATTGCCTGCCGCAGTTAGCGTGGAAATGATTCTCAATAGAGATATTCAAAACACGGGTGTTCACATCCCCGTTACTCCCGAGATTTACAATCCCATACTGGACAAACTGGAAGAGATGGATATCAAAATGGTCGAGGAGTTTGGGTTACCCGTTAAAGAAACAATTTAAGATAACTGGTTGTACTTCTACCCACCCGCCCAACAGGACGGGTGGTTTTTTATTTAGTGCCTCCTACCACCGCTTTGTTATATTGCTTTGTATTTACAAGCAAGATGGCTACCTTTAATAAGCGACCAGCTTGCGTTTTTCCCTTGAATGTTCCTTTCCAGGTATCCGAAAACTCGAAAACTGACATAGGAAGTATTGTACAAGAATTCCAAAAAGCTTATGTTACGTTATCCCGGTTTAGGGAAAAATGCTGATACAGTTTTTCTTCTGCAATTTGTTTCAGTTGCATGATGGCTTCAAATATTTCTGCAAACGTATTGTACAATGGAGCAATCCCCAGGCGAATGTTGTCGGGTGCCCGAAAATCAGGTATAACAACCTTTTCTCCGGTTTCAGAATCGATAAGGGCTTTACAAATACGATAAGCTTCCGGATGCTGGAGTGAAATGTGTGAACCTCGTTGACGGCTATCCCTGGGAGATGAGAGTTGAAAGCCTAGTGGGAAAAGATATTTTTCAGCCAGTGAAACCAGGTAGTCTGTTTGGCGAACACTTTTTTGTCTGATATTATCCATACCTGCCTCCAGCATAATATCCAGGGCAGGCTCGAGAGTGGATAATGAAAGGATGGGTGGGCTTCCTGCCAGGAATCTCTTAATGCCTGTTGAAGGTTCATATTGCAAATCAAAAGCAAAAGGGTCATTTTGTCCAAACCACCCCCATATGGGCGATTGCAATTTCTCCTGTAAATCTTTTCTCACGTAGAGAAATGCAATGGAGCCCGGGCCCCCATTCAAATATTTATAGGTACAGCCAATGGCCATATCCGCACCACTTTTGTTCAAATCAACCGGTACTGCACCCACAGCATGACTTAAATCCCATATTACCATGGCGCCATTTTCATGTGCCATCCGGGTTATTTGACCCATATCGTACATGAAAGCGCTTTTGTAAACCACATGTGAAAGGGTAAGCAATGCCGTTTGATGGTTCAATAACCCTTTGATTTGTTCAGTGGAGATGGTCATTGCATCCATGGATTGGGCAAGTTTTAACTCATGCTTGTTTCCAAACAACTCTATCAACCCCTGAAGGATATAAATATCTGAAGGAAAATTCAAGTCGTCACTGACAATTCTTGTCCTTCCATCCTGGTATTTCAGGACGGCATAAACCAGTTTAAAAAGGTTGACCGATGTAGAATCGGCCACAATTACTTCATCGGGCCGGGCGCCAATAAGCTTGGCAAGGCAGGCCCCCGTTTGTGCTGACCTTTGGTACCAACCCTCATTCCAGCTGCGAATCAATCCCTTCCCCCACTCCTGGTTAATGACGCGACTCATCTCATCAGGCGTAGTTTTCGGAAGCATACCCAGTGAGTTTCCATCCAGGTATATCAGGTTGGGATCATCCTTTACAAACTTATTTGTGAATGGGTGCAATGCATCAATCCTGTCAAGTTTTTCAGCATATTCTTTACGGTATACTTCCATAAGAGATGTTATAAAGTTTTATAAATGGTCTGACGCATTATTTTCTAATATATTCTGCACGGAAGGAAGCATTGCTTCCACCCATAGGTAATACATCAGCCCTGATGGATGCAGCCCATCGGAAGTAAGCAATTCAGGGCGTTGTAAAGCTCTCCTCGATATGCCCGTAACATCCACCCAGCAAGCACCTGCACTTTTGGCTTCCATTCGGTTGATATGGTTGTAGGCATCAATTTCCCGGGCAATTTTTTCCCTGTCACGCCCCTGGGCAAAGGGGGTAACTCCCCAATCGGGAATAGACAGTATCACAACATTCCGGGCCTTGCCTGCTGCAAAACCAATTGCCTGTTTTAGCAATTGCTTAAATTCGGGACGATAACTTTCTACACTTTTTCCACGATATTGATTGTTTACACCAATGAGCAGGGTTACAAAATCAAAGGGAGCGTTTACCGAATTGCTATCTATGGCAAAAGAAAGTTCATCCGTAGTCCAACCGGTACGTGCAATAATCTGTACATGAGTAATGTATTTACCTTCTATACCCAGCTTATGCTGAAGCTGATGGGGGAAAGCCTCTTTTTCAGTAACCCCCTCACCTGTGGTGTAAGAATCTCCTAAAGCAAGGTATGATACATTGCGGAAAGTTGATATAGTATCCATGTATGTATTTTTTCATCCAAAAGTAATAACAAATAGGGGAAAATTGCAGGGAAATTTGATTAATAAGTTTTCTGAAAAGATATTAATATTCCAATAAAACAAGGGGGGGAGGAAATGTCTGCACAAAGAAGGCTGAAATAACTGTTATGGGATTCGGTCATAAAGGTGTTTTTTAAGTTATTGATTGCCAGAAGAAAATCGATTTACTATCGATATGAATGAAGCAGAATCAGAGAGTGGATGGAAACTTCAACACAAATAATTTTGTAACTTTGCACAAAAGGCAAGTTAGAGGATTCAATCCAAACACCCCCTTCAAATTACAAACAATCAACCCGGTATAATGGCGCTTACATTTTTTAAAAGACCACGACACAAGCAATTTAATTACAAGCCGGTTTTTTACGACAAAGCCAAAGATGAACGTGAAAAACGCATGAAGACTGCTTTGGAAGAGACCGACAAAGAATATTCAATAGCTTTGCGCGAAAGGATGAACTTACGCTGGAAAAGGACTGCCGGAGCCCGGGCCCGGAAAAACTCCAATTACCGGTTAATTGTAGTTTTGCTTGCCATTGGATTGCTGTTTTATTACATTTTTCTCCGCTAAATTTGAAATTGCAAATCATCTATGTCAGATATCATTAAACTTCTTCCCGATTCGGTAGCCAATCAAATAGCCGCAGGAGAAGTAGTTCAACGACCTGCATCAGTTGTAAAAGAGCTGATTGAGAACTCCATTGATGCCGGTGCAAGCGATATTAAATTAGTAGCCAAAGACGCCGGGCGTACCCTTGTGCAAGTTACCGACAATGGTAATGGGATGTCGGAAAGTGATGCACGCATGAGTTTTGAACGCCATGCAACCAGCAAAATCGACTCTGCCAAAGATCTGTTTGCCCTGAGAACCATGGGTTTCAGAGGTGAGGCCCTGGCTTCGATTGCCTCAGTTGCCCGGGTTGAAATGAAATCGCGGCAAAAAGAGGTCCCCCTGGGCACAGAGATCATCATTGAAGGCTCAAAGCTTATAAGCCAGCAGCCTTGCCAGGCAGCCCAAGGTACAACCATTGCTGTAAAAAACCTTTTTTTCAATACTCCGGCCCGAAGGAACTTTCTCAAGAGTGACAATGTTGAAAAAGCGCATGTATTCAATGAGTTTCTGAGGGTGGCTCTGGCTTATCCGGAAATATCTTTCTCCTACTACCACAACGATAAGCTCATTACCCAGGCAAACAATGAAAACAAAGGGCACAGGATTGTCAGCTTATTTGGCAACCATTATAAAGAAAGGCTAATACCTGTTGAAGAAAAAACACAAATCGTTGAAATAGAAGGATATGTCCTCAAGCCGGAGTTTGCTAAGAAACGACGCGGTGATCAGTTTTTCTTTGTAAACAACAGGTATATCAAATCACCCTACCTGAACCATGCTGTTGAAAATGCCTTTTCAGAATTAATTCCCGACGATTCGCATCCATCGTTTTTTCTTTTTCTCAACATTGACCCATCCCAAATTGATGTCAATGTTCACCCCACCAAAACAGAAATCAAATTCCAGGACGAAAAAACCCTTTACCAAATCTTAAAGGTTTGTGTAAAAAGAAGTCTGGGCAAGTTCAACATTGCACCTACTCTCGATTTTGAGCAGGACGGAGCATTCAGCAATATACGTTTTGACAAAGAAAAGCCTGTAGTGCCCCCCACTATAGACGTGGACCCGGATTACAATCCCTTTAACACCCAAAAATCCAGTACCTCATCCGGGAAAAACCTTGCCGCACGCACCAATCCCCAACAGTGGGAGAAGTTATTTCCACAGCCCCAGCACTCAGGAATGAGTAATAGGCCAGAGATGCAACCGGAGCAGGGAAACCAGCATGAAAGTAAGCAAACCATTATTAGTGCAGGGTGGGATGAAGAAGAACAAATTTCGTCAACAAAAAAATTTATGCACCTGCATGGCAGGTATATTTTATCCTCCATAAAGTCGGGGCTTATGATTCTAGATCAACAAAGGGTGCATGAAAGAATTCTCTTTGAAAAACACCTAAAGATTCTCAAAAGCCGGAAATCCAGTTCACAAACACTTTTGTTTCCTGAACAAATAAAGCTTACCGAGCACGATACGCATTTGCTGGAAGATATTATGGGGGATGTTGCAGCCCTGGGCTTTGAAATCAATAAGTTTGGTAAAAACTCTTTTATGGTAAATGCCGTCCCCACTGAGATTGCCGAAAATGAAAACTTGCAAAGTATTATTGAGTCTATCCTGGACAATTTCAAAAGAAACAGTGCCGATGTAAAGCTGGAGGCACCGGTTAATGTAGCAAGGGCCCTGGCCAAAAGCATGTCGGTAAAATACGGTAAAGTAATGAGCGAAGCAGAGATGAATGCTCTTACCGATGAATTGTTCTCCTGTGAAATGCCCTACCAAACGCCGTCGGGAAAACCTACATTAACCATCATCAAGCAACAAGAGATATCAGGCAGACTAAAATAGTAAGTTGCAATTTTGAATAAAGAGGAATATTTATGCCTGGGGTAAAGTCAAAACCCCGGGATTGAGGGACTTTTTGTGTTTTTTCTAGATAGCATGAAATCAAAATTCATGAATAAAGTTGTATTTTTGCCGCCTGCACCCATTGTATGGCAAATCATTATTTCAACGAATAATCTAAACAACCCCTGATAGTTATTGTTAATTTAAATAAATTACTAAATCAAAATATATGCAACAGTTTAGGCCCGGTGGTTTTTCCATATTACCCCCAGTAGTTAAAAACCTACTGATTATCAACGGTTTGTTTTTCCTGGCCATGATATCTTTCGAGGCAGCATTTAGAATAAACCTTATCCAACAGTTGGGTTTATTCATGCCGGGTTCACCCAAGTTCGAACCCTACCAGTTTATAACTCACATGTTTATGCATGGCGGATTTTCGCATTTGTTTTTCAACATGTTTGCTTTGTGGATGTTTGGCAATGTATTGGAAAACGTATGGGGGCCTAAACGGTTTCTCACCTATTATCTAATTACCGGTTTTGGTGCTGCAATCCTGCATCTTGGAGTGAGTTTTGTGGAAATACAAATGCTCAAAAGTGAGTTACTTGCCGCCGGGTATAGTGCCTCTGATCTGAGGCAGTTTATCAACAGCGGGTCATACCAGGTTTTGCCGGGCACTTCTGAATCTGCATTAACTGAGTACCTTGTCAGGTACTTTATACCTACGGTAGGTGCATCGGGGGCCGTATTCGGGATACTTCTTGCATTCGGGATGCTCTTCCCCAACTCAATGATATATTTGTTTTTTGCCATACCTATTAAGGCTAAATACTTTGTTATGATGTACGGCGCATTGGAGCTTTTCTTTGGCATTACTCGCACAGGCAGCAACATTGCCCATTTTGCCCACCTGGGAGGCATGATCTTCGGGTTTTTGCTTATCAGGTATTGGAAAAGCAAAGGAAGACTATATTGATAACGGAGTTAAGACCATGCAGCTCTTGTCATCACCCCTAAAACAACACCATATCATATGCAACCATCACTTCTGTCCGAAATACGTAATTTTTTCCTGAAAGGCTCTACATTGTCAAGGCTTATTGGGCTTAACATTGCAGTTTTTGTAATCATCGGGCTTATCCGTGTGTTACTTTTCCTGATGAATGCACCTTCGGCCTATGACGGCCTTATCAACTGGTTAGGGGTTCCCGCAAATACTTCCACATTGCTGGCTCGGCCATGGACTCTCTTCTCATACATGTTCCTGCACTTTGACTTATTCCACATTTTTTTTAATATGCTGGTATTATATGTAGGAGGAAGGTTGTTCCGTGATTTTTTAGGGGAAGAAAGGATGACGGGCACTTATATCCTGGGAGGTCTGGCAGGTGCAGTGTTTTTCATAGTAAGCTATAATGTTTTTCCCGTTTTTAGTGAAATTAAATCTATTTCGGTGGCCATTGGTGCCTCAGCATCGGTGCTGGCCATATTTATTGCCATAGCTACTTATATGCCCAATTATCAGCTCCCCCTGATCATCCTGGGCCGCATAAGGTTGAAATATATTGCAGTTTTTTTCGTGGTAATCGACCTTATAAGTATTGATAAAGGAAACTCGGGAGGGCATTTGGCACACCTTGGAGGTGCACTTTACGGATTCCTCTATATCATGTTGCTCAAACAGGGGAAAGACCCGGGAAAATTTGTTTCCACATGGGTACGGGCACTCACAGGGGTTTTTAAACCCAAACCCCGTATGAAAGTACACTACACGGCAAAAAAACCTGTTAGTGACGAGGAATACAACCGCCAAAGAGCCAGCAATCAAAAAGAGTTGGACAAGATACTTGACAAAATTTCCAAACACGGATACCAAAGTCTTACATCCAGGGAAAAGGAGATTCTTTTCAAGTTTAGTGATAAAGAATAACCCCAAAATTTAAGCCTTGAGAAGCAAAAGGAAAAGTTCGGTTTTTGCAAAAATTCTTCTTTTGTTGAATTTTCTGGCCATCGCTATGATGATCATCATTTATATCGCTGGCAATATCAGTCCACAAAAACACTGGTATGTTGCTTTCCCCGGCCTTATCTACCCATTGGTTCTGATGATAAACGCGGGGTTCGTGATAGTATGGATAATTTTCAGGAAATACTATTTTATGTTTTCTCTCATTACCATTTTTTTGGGGTATAGTTATGTGCAAAGCTTTGTTCAGTTCAGCAATATCAGTAAACCCCTGCCCGAAAAGGGTGAAAACATCAGTTTGCTGAGCTATAATGTCAAAGTGTTTGATATATATAATTATGGTCCAAAGTGGGAGCTTAATTTTGACCAACGCAATAACATATTCAGATTTTTGGGTGAGAACAATTTTGATATCGTGTGTTTTCAGGAGTTTGTGCATGATAAAACGGGAAAGTTTAAAACAATGGATACATTGCCAACCCTAATGGCTGCCCAAAACGCTCATACAGGGTTTACAAGGTCTTCCAGAGACATTAACTTTTTCGGACTTGCCACTTTTACCCGCTTTCCTATCATCCACCAGGGGCAGATTGACTTCCCCACCCAAATGGGGAATCTTTGTATTTATACTGATATGGTAACACTAACTGATACCATTCGGGTTTACAATGTTCATTTCGAATCTATTGGCTTAAGCCCTGAGGACTATATGTTTGTTGAAAGCATGGCCAGTAGGGACCGGTTAGATGACAGGGAGTACCTTTGGCAAGGCGGCATACGCATACTAAAAAGGCTCAAGGATGCGTTTAGACAAAGGGCACGGCAGGTGGATATTGTAAAACGTCA
>SL_3KL_010_SEDDRAFT_10003731_pt1 | contig 13815 bp, 6 predicted proteins | sample SodLakKL_010_SED_2_FD_10381 | JGI IMG/M metagenome (IMG submission 10381)
CATCAGCCAGCCTGATAGTACCATCCAGTGTGCATCTTTATCCGAAGCTGCCGGTTCCAGCTCAATCACAATGGAGTGCTCTTCCACAAGCCCCTGGTACTGTGTTTTTTTAAATGCCTGCAGATAATTTCCATCTTTCTCCGAAACAATATCGGTAACGTCATTCCCCTCTTCATCCGTAACCCGCAGAACAGGTTTGAGCTCAGACATTACCTGTGTTGAGAGATCAGGTGCGGGAAATACAAACCGTTCATCCACAAAAATTTCGGAACCTTCGGGGTGATCAACAGCAACCAGGCTGATGTAATCGAAGAAATGGGTTTCCCACAGTTCAGCGGTTACCCGCACATCATAAAGTCCGTCAATCGGATTTAATTTATCACCAGGAATTCGTACACGGTCGAGGGTTTGAATCACACCGGCTGTCTCCTGGGCATTAATTCTGAGGCCCAGTGGCGAGCGCCAGATAATATCCGTGATGAAATGCATCTCTTCTCCGTCGTTGGTAAACAACCAGGGGCATGAGCCTTTCAGAATCTGTTCATTAAAAATGGTGGCGCCCATGCCAAGCTCTGCAAATTCGGTTTGAACCGATCCGTTCGGCCAAATGATCCGCAGCATCTCTGCCTCTTCGTGCTCACCCAATCCAAAATGCACCAGCGGTGATGAAATGAGCTGTTTCTGGTAGAGCAATCCGGAGCGCACTTCCATCTCTCCCCCAATGCCAAACGAGTTGATTCTCTGGTCGCCGGAAATTCCCGAGGCACGTGCACGGATAAAACGGGCGAAATAGTTTTTGGTGCCTTCATTTTTCAGTTGAAATGGCTCAAGATCCTGGGAAACGCCGAGCAGATCAAGCCGTTCGTTTCCGTCTACATCAAAAATATTCACAATACCGCCGGGCAGGTCCCGGTCATATTTGATCAATATCCTGTCTTCATCCCCCAGCCAGATTGCCGTTTCTTCGGGTGTGGACAAAATAAGGTCGAGTGCGCCGTTGTTGTCCAGATCAGCAACAAAAAGATTGGTTAATCCGGCTTCAAGGCCGGCTTCCCACGAGTCGATGATCTGATCATACTCCCAATCTGCAGTTCTCTGCGAAATCCGGTGTTTATTGAAAGTACCATCTTCTGAAACTGTGATGATGTTGAACTGCCCGTCTGCATTCAGGTCAGCCACGGCAACTGCTGCACTGTTTTCGGCAATGATGTGGCCATCATCAAATTCGCCACCTCTAAGGTTCAGGTATGATTTAACAGTACCATCGAGTGTTAAAAAGGTAGCTTCGGGTACCCCGTCTCCGGTCAGGTCGGCCCACATAAATTGCCTGACTTCACTCAGGTCACCAAACGGATTTATCTCCGTAAATGTGTTATCACCGTTGTTTCTGAGTACTATAGGTGAACCACTGACTGGTGCAAGAAGAATATCCAGATCACCGTCCATCTCCACATCAAACGCCCACAAACCGTAATATTCATTGTTGATTGTTTGATTGGTGAGGCCCAGTTCGCCGGTAACATCCGTAAAGGTTTGATCTTCATTGAGGCGATACAAACGAAAACCGTCACTTCCGGCAGCAGCCAGATCATTGATGAAATTATAATTGTAATCGATCTCTGTTAATGCAGGCACAGGCAGAGATTCATCCGTATTGCCTGGAAAAAGAAACCTTGTCTCTTCATTAATTACAACCTCACCATTGATTATGGCAATTGGAAACGGAGGCGCTTCATCAAACAGGGAAACACCTTTCTGCCAGCTTGCCAAAGTTACAGAAAGATCAGCCATTGGAAGTTTTTCGAGCTGCATGTCGAGATCAGCGGGGGCAACTTTTACTTCAGGTTGTGGCAGATGCAGGAATTCGGTGATTAAAAAACCGATATCTGTAGGCGGCAGTTCTACCTGTAAAAGATCGGCCCGATATACAGGATGAGACTGGAGAATATTTTGCAAAAACGACAGTTCAAGCAATAATTCGGTCCGATTTTGTTCTTCTGCCAATTCGATGACCAGATCGAGTTGTTCAAGGTTTTCCGGATCCCAGTCATCCTGGAGTTCAGCCAGCCTGTTAATGAATTGCTGAGCCATGTCGAAATCATCTTCTTTTGCAAAAAATCGTGCTAATTCAATAAGAATTACCTGATTATCCGGAGCGAGAACATGCAACTGGTTTAAAGTACCGGCTATTTCGTCAATGTGAGCCTGATCGTCTTCCCGTTCAAGTTCCTGCGCAAGGGCATATAAAATTTTTAAGTTTGAGGGATCGGCTTCCACACCTCTTCGTAAATAATCAATAGATTGCCCTGTATTGCCCCTTACACTCTCCATGATACTGTTTAAAAAAAACAGATCAGCATTCTCCGGAAACAGATCCAGGGCCCTTCCGAGACGGTCTTCAGCCAGATCAAAATTACCCTGTCTCATTGCAAGAACACCCAGGTTTGCCCAGGCCGCAGCCTCTTCAGGGAAAGCAAGGGCCACATCGTTCATTTTATTGAAAGCAAACCTCTCTTCATCGGTTTGGCTGGCACTTATAGCCATATAGAAGTCGGCAACTGCTGTTTCATATTTCGCCGCTTCATCAGTTTCGGTATCCTCCGGCCTGCTGCATGATGTTATCAGTGAAACAATGAGTAGTAAAAGCGTAATTTGAAAAAATGACTGGTGAATTCTCATAAAACCAAACTTGGCGGTTTAACTTTTTATGTAAGCAGAAAGGTATAAATTTTTATATATAGAAGAGATGAAGATTCTTTCAAAAAATCTCATCAAACAATATCTGACCTTCAAAATTTTTTTCAGCATTCCTCAGCGAGCACTGTGGCTTAAAATAGCTGATGGGAATAATTTTAGGTTAACGTGAGTTAAATATAAAATCGTTGAATTTGGTAATATAAAGGTGTCTTAGTTCAAAAAGGGCGTCATCCCGCACCTGATGCAGGATCTCCATCCGTTGATATAGGCAGAAGATGCCGGATCGGGGCCCGGCATGACGAAATTGATGATGTTTTTGCAATTTCACGCCCTTTTTGGATAGCCTCAAAGTCATTTTCCAAATTCTTATGTCGAACTCACGTTAAGTTAAATCTTTACCGGTGTTGCTAATTCATCTTTTGCTGCAAGTTTCTCTTTTCTCTCCTGCCAGAGGATGTCAATAATCAACGCTATGGGGCCAACGATAAACAGCGCATAAAACGGAGCATAAACCGCTTCGCCCAGGCGGAAGAACATTTCAACCAGGGCAATCAGAAATGCAACAAACATCCTGCCCTTTTGGGTAGATACCGTGGTTTTGGGATCAGTAATCATAAACAGCACAAACAGCTGATACATTGGGCCGGTAAGAGGTGCAATTTCTGCCAGAAAAATGCTGTCGTTAAACAAGGTTCGCACCCAGGCAAACGCCAGGAACGAAAGCACGTAAACAGCACAGACATGAAATAATTTCACTTTTGATATAACGAAAAAGCCGACAATCCAGATCATCAGCATCGCCCACATGTTACTCCCCCACTGAATACTCAACACAGCCATACTGTCGGAAGCAATCAGCAGCATCACAACAATACCAAAATTGGTTGGATTCCAGATGTGTGTATCCCGAAATCGAAATACATATTTCGAGGCAATGGATATTGCGGCCGTTAAGGCAAAAGGCCATATCATGGGTGATCGAACCAAAATACCTGCACTGTTTCCGGAGATGTAGGCACTGGACAAGTTTCTCCATTTACCGGTAACCAGCTTATGTAAAACCAACTCGGTAACCATAGCCGCTATCAGCGCTGCAAGAAATTTTTCCCAGCCGTCCAAAACGCCAAAAGAGAGATGGGCTGCAATCACAACGGCCGATATGAGCAACGGGCCTATATAGCTGGGTGGAATACGAAACTTATCTATCATTCAATGGTACCGATGTGCACGGTTTGATCTGCGGGTTCTTTTATTCGGTGGTATTGATTGATTTCCGGCCCTTCGATGGTTTGAGTGATTCCGGACGGCCATCTGATTTCCACTTTTTCCACAGCATCTGTCAGCCCCAGACCGAAATGCACGGGCCGCATATTTTGTGAGCTGAAGCCGTTTCCGCCGCTTACATATTTCTTTGATATTTTTTCATCCCAATACAGCAGCATTGTGGCACCAATAGCACTCCGGTTACTGCTCACTCCTTCCAGATCAAAACCGATCCAGTTGTGCTCCGGTTTTACATGATTGCGATAAATTTTTACCGGTTGGTGTTGATTTGCGACAATCAAATCGAGCGATCCGGTTCCAAAAAGATCGGCATATGCCACTGATCGGCTGTCGTAATTGAGGGCACCACCCACACTGTGGGCAACCTCGCGAAATCGGCCGGCACCGTCGTTCAGCCAGACCTTGTTCGTCTGATAGCCCGAAAACGTTCGGTTCTGCATATCGGGCCAGTTATTTGCATCAATAATAATATTCCGGTTTCCGCCAACTACTCGTGCATAGTCGTACCAGTAGTCAGTGTCGGGTTCGGCAGATACATATCCGTTGGCCACATAAATATCCATATTCCCGTTTCGGTTTAAATCAATAAATTTACCGCCATACCCCCACTCGCCAATTTCCACTCCCATATTTCCGGCAAGATTTCTGAAGCTTGGTATCTCTCCGGATGAACGCCTTGTAGGCACCCACAGATTGTTCCCCTGCATCAGCACACCTGCTTCGGAAATGTTGGTGATGTAGATTGAAAACCGGCCTTGGTTCATAATATCAGCGACATCCACGCTCATCCCGCTTTTGGGAATGAATCCGAGCCCTGCTTCCTGACCGGTGTTGTAAAAACGCTCTCCGTTCTGGTTGATGAAGATCTCATCCACGCCGTAATCGTTGGCAAGAATGATGTCGGGGTACCCGGAATCGTTGATGTCGACAACGGCTGCGGCAAGAGTCCATCGGCGAGTATCGTGCAGCCCAACCTTTTCCGATACGTCAATAAACGTACCATCTCCCTGATTTTCATACAGGTAATTCAGCCCGCCATTTGTGGCATATTCGTAATTATCGGGCATCATTCGAGTATCGGTCAGTTCAAAAAGGTTTACATCTTCGTGATAGTATCCGCCGATAAACAGATCCAGGTAGCCGTTATTATTATAATCGAGCCAGACAGCCGTATTGGCATTGAAGTACACCGGAAGCCCGCTCTCTTCGGTTACACGGGTAAATCCTTGTCCTTCATCATTCCTGAACAATTCGGGCCTGCCCCACCTGTAAAGAAACAGGTCTTCATACCCGCTGTTATTATAATCTCCCCAAATTGTACCCATCGAAGCACCCAAGCCTGGAATATTCAGGTCGGCAATTCCCATCTCTTCAGCAACATCAATAAATTCGCCGTTACCCAAATTCATATAGAGTGCATTTTTGGCGCCAAACTCACTGTTGGTCAGGTAGAAATCTTGCAAACCGTTATTATTGAAATCGACAACGGATACCGATGCCCCGACGGAAGAAATCTGAGGCATTATATGGTGCAGCTTTTCATCCACTGTGGCTCTTTGGTGCACAAAATTGATACCGAGCTGTTCTGTTACATCTTCGAGAAAGAATCCGTAGCGCTCGATCACCTCTTCCATATTGCCGATAAATTCGGCATTCACGAATTCATCATACTTTTTCATTCCAAATGGAACAAAAAGAAGCAGAATGAAGATGAGAACCACGAGTATTTTTTTATAGAGCTCTTTATTCATAGCAGCAGTGAATCTGTTGTGTCAGATAGTCGGGGATTGAATTATGAGCAGGATAATCAAATAAATCAGACAACAATTCTACCTGATTTCTAATAAAGAAAATGTTCGCAAGAGATCTTTCGGATTGCAACTCAATTGCTGTTAAACAGTTACAGAAAAATGAGAATAAATTAACGCTGAACATGATTTTTCACAGGTCCAAATGCATCGATAATATACTAAATGAAAGCGTTTTCTTCTAAATTTTTACCTTGTTCATTTTTAATTCACATCTAATTGATACGAGAGTAAAAAATTAATAATTGTAATGTCAACGACACTACGTCGGGATGCATAATAAGATGATTATTAATCCTGAACGTAATCATTCAGCCGAAACAGCATCACAGAATCGTTGTTTCTTGCAACGATGACTTGCGGAGTTCCATTGTTTGAGGATAGTTTCTGAATAGATCTGGCCTGCCCTTTCACCAAAAAACCACTCTCACGGTAGTGTAGAGCTTTAAAATTGCCCTGGCCGTCACCAATCAGCAATAAGCCGTAACCGGCATCCTGCCGGCCTCCCATACTTGGTTTTACATTGTACAAATTGCCGGCAAGCAGAATGTCTTTATGGCCGTTGCCGTTAAAGTCGCCGGTGTGAATGGCTTTCACCGGAAAGAGCTGGGCATCGAATGGAAGCGGAACTTTTTGGTAGGAGCCGTTTCCGTCATTCAGTAGCACGATCGAACGGAGCTCTCTGATCTGTTTTTTCAGAGATTCCTCCAGCTTCTGAGGGTCAATCAGATCACTCAGATTTCGCGATGCATAATCCCGGTAATTACGGATTCCGCGGGTAATGGATGGAATCTGAGCCCGCAATTCATCGAGCTGTTCGAACGGTTTTTCTTCGCCGTCCACAAAATAGGATAAGATTGGAGCTGTCTGGCCGCTTTCATCAAAATCGTTTACATACATATTGACCGGCGATTGCTGCGAAGCCTGAATTCTGCTGTTTTTTCCGAAATTACCCACAATCAGATCAGGATGGCCGTTGCCGGTCAGATCATCTGTAAATACGGTTTGCCACAGGCCCTGTAAATGGCCGAGCCCCGCTTCTTCGGTACGCTTCACCAAATTCCCGCCCCTGTTTTCAAAATAGTGAATTGTCATCCACTCACCGACTACTACCAGATCGGGTAATTCTCGGCCGGGCTGGTAAATCCATTCTGCCGAGGTAACATTTCCAATGGTTTCCAGTTCGGGGGCTGTTTCTTCAGTGATATCTTCAAATACACCCCGGCCGTTATTTTCAAGAATAAAACTTCTGGGGCCTATGCCATAGCGCCACGGCACTGAATGCCCGCCCACAAACAGATCGAGATGTCCGTTTCCATTCACATCGGCTGCCTTCACAACCGATCCGTTGACCAAAAATTCCGGAACACTGTTGTACGATTTTTTGAATGTTCCGTCTCCCTGGTTGATGTACACCCTGTCCAGAAGGTCAAAAGAATTTCCTGAAAATTCATGCCCGCCACTTACCACATAAAGATCAGGATAGCCGTTACCGGTGGCATCAAAAAAAAGTGCATCCACATCTTCACTTCGCCGGTCTGAGACAAAATCCTCCTGTTCAGATTCGGTAAAGGTTCCGTCGCTGTTTTGTAGAAACAGTTTTCCGGGAAAATCCCGGGCACCTCCAATGTAGTAATCATCCAATCCATTACCATTTACATCCCCCACTGCGAGGGCCGGGCCTTGTGTAGACAGCTTGTAAGGCATCAGAGGTTCGCGGGCAAAATCATCGAATGAATTTTCACGATGTCTGTGATCGATCTGTTTTTGATGGGTGATGTCCGTAAAAACAGGTTCGTTGCCGGAAGCATGAAGTTGTGAATAGTCAAACTCACCGGATGCTTCATTCTGATTAAGCAACACTGTTTGATTGGCCTCTACATCATAAAGTGTTTGATATTTGAAACCGGGCCAGATCACCAGCAGAGAGTCTATCCTTGTGCGTTCGGCAAGCCCAAAATGCAGCACATGATCTACGGATGACTGAAAACCGCGTGTGGGATTCTGCTCGCGATAAAAAACAGATTCATCATCATACAAAAACACTTTTGCCCCGATACCGGTTGTGTTGTCTCCCTCGCCGTTCAGTTTTACCTTCAGATAGTTTGTTGAATCATTATCTGCAGTTGTGTTTTTATAGATAAACGCCTTCTTGTTAATATTGTTCACAACCAGATCGAGCCTGCCGTTGTTGTTCAGGTCGGCATAAACAGCCCCATTCGAGTAGGATGGATCCGCAAAACCCCATGTTTCGTTTGCATTTGAGAAAGTCAGATCGCCATTATTTTTAAACATGTAATTTGGCAGATAGGCGGTTGGCATCATGTCAATCAGCTTGTACTCTTCCTGTTCCAGCTCTTCACCGGAATATTGTTCGCGAACCTGTGTAAGGGCGGCTACGTAATCCAGATCATTAGGCCTGCGCGGTATTCCGTTGGTGATAAACAGGTCTTTGAAGCCGTTGTTGTTATAATCTGCCAGAAGAGCTGCCCAGCTCCATTCGGTTTTGGCAATTCCCGAAGCAAATGCGGTTTCGCTGAACAGCGGAAGTCCATTGGCCGGCCCGCGGTTTACCTGCAGGGTATTCCGGTTGTTCTTTTCCCCAAACCCGAAATTTTTCTTTGCATTGGCAACCGGAACCAGGTCCGGACCACCCGATCTCATAAACGTTTCATGATCTTCCGGCATCATGTCCAGTGAAAGAACATCCATCCTGCCGGAATTGTTGACGTCACCCACATCATTGCCCATTGACGAGTTGCTGGTATGGCCAAACATATCGTAAACCGCCTCTGTAAAGGTGCCATCACCGTTATTAATGTAGAAATAATCATCTTCATGAAAATCATTACCTATATAAATATCCTGGTAGCCATTTTGATTGATGTCTGTGATTGCCAGGCCGAGGCCATAGCCAAGCGGGCTGCTGATGATGCCTGCTTCTTCGGTTACATCGGTAAAATGTCCGTCGTCGTTTCGGAACAGTTTGTCACCGGCTTTAGGATCTGTAATCTGGCGGATTACCTCAGCCTGTCCGAAATTTTCTTCACTGTGAAATGTGTGATTCAGCAAAAAAAGATCGAGACGGCCGTTGTTGTTGTAATCGAAGAAAGCGGCTTGTGTAGAGTACCCTTCAAAATCGAGACCGAATTCAACAGCTCTTTCGGTGAAGGTGTTATCTCCATTGTTGATGAAAAGTTGATTTGGCCCGCTTTTGGTTAAAAAATTTACCCGGCTCACATAGATATCCAGATAGCCGTTGCCGGTCACATCAGCCATCGTAACACCGGTTGTCCAGCTGCCATCATCATTTATAATACCGGCACTTTCGGTGATGTCTTCAAACTCGAAATTGCCCTTATTCAGATAGAGACGATTTTCCACCATATTACCCACAAAAAAGAGGTCGGCAAGGCCGTTGTTGTTGATATCGCCTGCAGCTACTCCACCGCCGTCGTAAAAATAGAGATAGTTTTGGATATTGAATTCGGGTGTGCTCTCAAGGTCGTTGGAAAAGTGAATATTGCTTTGTGATGAATGCAACAGCTCAAATTTTGTGTCGGCTTTTTCAGCACAGCCAAAAGTTGATAAAATAATTAAGAAAAGAGCAGCAATTAAAACCTGTGTTTTCCTCATAAGCCGGATATAAGTAAGGTAGTATTTAAGAGATGCCAACGAACAATAATGTCTGTTTCTGATATGAAGCATGAGTTATGGTTGAATTAAGATAGTGCAGAGAACCTTTTGCATCAATGCTAATTCCTGAATGCCGTCCATTTTTTTGTACGGTATAATCCGTTTTCATGTATTTGAACAAATCCACTGATTTGGTCTCCGTGTATTGTGCCGCTGTAAACATGGCGCAGGTTTTCACGGCTGTTTTCAGCCAATAAAACAATTCTTTCTCCGGCCAAGGTTGCTTCTGTTGCCGTCCAGGGCTGATCGTAAGTTAAAGGCATAAAATCTGCATCGTCAATTTTCTGAAAAGTCTGGCCGACATAGATCTGAAATTCCTGGCCGGCCGTTTTCCACTTCCACTCCCCGGATGCATCAGCCGGAATAACCCATTTGTAAATGTGGTGTCGCCCTACCCGGGTTTCCTGATCGGGAGCCCAGTTTCCCATTCCAAAAACATGCGAAATCACTCTGGTTCCGGGTTCTAACTGTTCAAAAAAAATCGGGCGCATTTGCCGGTTCACTCCCGGCGACATGTAAATCGTCACAACTGTTGCCATACTGAAATCGGTTTCGAAGATATCTTCAACCTTAAACATCACACGATCATCCACTGTTTCTTCTTTAGCCCGCTCCATGGAAAGTTCAACCAGATCCGGGTCAATATCCACACCATGACCAACAGCTCCTCTTTTTGCCGCTTCAATGACAATACGGCCGTCACCCGAGCCGAGGTCAATCACATAATCACCCTCACCGGCCTTGGCAATCTCAAGCATTTCTTGAACAACTTCATTGGGTGTTGCCACAAATGGCACATCTACCTCCAGCTCCTGAGCGTGCATGATTTTTGTGTTAATCAGCATTATCAACCATAATAACGATATTGCTGTAACAGAAGAGAGTTTACTGCTCATGAAATTACTTTTATTCTCAAATTTATATTGTCTGAAAAAAATCAATTGCACCTGAATACACTTTTATTGGTTCTATATATATGCATATTTACCTCTGCCACTGCTTAAAATATTTTTTTACATGATCAATTGCCCGAAGCAATTCTTTGAATATATGAAAAGACAAGTTTGGGAATTATTCTTCATTATCGGTAATGGTTTATCTGCCATTTTCAAGTGCTTTACTATCTCGTAAAGAAAGTTAATTTTTACATTTTTTTTAAAAATAACAGATATTTATCCAAAAAAATGTAAGCGTTTTCATAAAATACTCATAATTGCTATTTAGCTTTATCCAAATTCTCATTCATGTACCAGAGTGTTCATATATAATCTAATTTCCAGCTAAACAATAAACTCGTTGTCTCACTTCAAGACAACCTTTCTGCGGAATAACTTTTTAAAAATCCGGAATTATTGATTTGCTCCCAAACCATTCACAAGGGTTACTATTGGCTCACTATTTTTGGAAGAATTCACCAATCATCATTCCGGTTTGTGCAAAATCATCGTATTGAATAGCTGGTATCTGATTGAGGCTTTAATTCATTTTTTAATTCTAAATCAAAAACCAAAAAACCAACTTTTATGAAACTAAACAGATTTATCGGTTTCGTATTATCACTCGTGTTTTTTGCAGGAACAATAAATGTTTATGCACAAACCGAGATTGAAGTCAGCGGAACCGTTATCGAAGCAGATACAGAACTACCCCTGCCCGGCGTAAATATTATTGTGCAGGGCGAAACTGACAGAGGCACCGTTACAAATATGGACGGAGAGTACTCACTGGTGGTACCATCAGATGCAGTACTGATTTTTTCTTATGTAGGATTTATCACACAACAAATTCCCGTTGAAGGAAGAGATGTGATTGATGTTGTGCTGCAAAGTGATGTAGCCGCACTCGAAGAACTTGTTGTTATTGGATATGGTGTTCGGGAGCGAGGCGATAATACCGGTTCGGTGAATGTTGTCAGTTCGCGGGATTTTAACCCGGGAGCCATAACCTCGCCTGAAGATCTTTTCCAGGGGCGTGCAGCCGGCGTTGATGTTGTCAGCAACAGCGGAGCTCCGGGTGCAGGTGCAACCATCCGTATTCGAGGTGGTTCTTCCCTGGCGGCCAGTAACGACCCGCTTTTTGTTGTTGACGGTGTACCACTTGATGATACCGGTATTTCTGGTATGAGAAATCCGCTGAACACAATCAACCCTAACGATATTGAATCAATCACCGTCCTGAAAGACGCGTCGGCCACAGCTATTTACGGTTCAAGGGCATCGAACGGTGTTGTGATTATCACCACCAAAAGAGGTGAAAGCGGCCAGGATTTGATGGTTAACTACACTGGGAACTATTCCTATCAAACCAATGATGACCGGGTGACTGTTTTATCGGCCGATGCATTTCGAAATGTCGTCGAGCAATTTCACGGAGATAATGCAGCTCAAAATCTTGGCAATGCCAATACAAACTGGCAGGATGAAATATTCAGAAATTCGGTTTCTCACGACCACAACATCAGTGCAACAGGTTCCTGGGGTGCAACCCCATACAGAGTTTCGATTGGATTTTCCGGTAATCAGGGTGTATTAAAAACCACCTCGAACGATCGCCTGACCGGTGCCATTGCGGTAAACCCCTCTTTTCTGGACGATCAGCTTCGGCTTGATGTGAACCTCAGGGGTATGCAGGTGAAAAACCAGTTTGGCAATACCGGTGCCATTGGTGCCGCTGTTACGTACGACCCCACACAGCCTGTGCAAATTGGTGATGATAACGACCCGTATGGCGGATTTTTTACCTGGACAGACAGTCAGGGGCGTCCCATTCCTATTGCACCGGCCAATCCTGTGGCACTGCTTCAGCAGACAACGGATGAATCTACCGTGTACCGGGCACTGGGTAATGTTCAGGCTGCTTACGATCTTCCGTTCATCCCCAACCTGACAGCCACGTTGAATCTCGGGTTCGACTACTCGGATGTTGGAGATGGTAATGTAATTATTCCCGACAATGCAGCTTTTGAAGACGACGGACAAGCACGGGGTGTTTTAACATCGTACGATCAGCGAAAAGAAAATGAACTTCTCGATTTTTATCTGAACTACGATTCCGAGATCGACAAGCTATCAAGCGAAATCGATTTTACAGCCGGCTATTCGTACGAACACCATTATGAAGAAGGATCCAATTACTCTACCAATTATAACACAGATGAAGTTCTGGTTGTAAATAACGATACGCAGTATGCCACTGAATACTATATTGTTTCGTTTTTTGGTCGTGCAAATTATACATTCAAAAACCGCTATCTGTTCACAGGAACTCTCAGGTACGACGGAACCTCAAGATTTTCTTCTGATGAGCGCTGGGGTTTATTCCCGTCACTTGCATTTGCCTGGCAGCTTCACAGAGAACCCTTTTTGAGAAACGTAGATGCCATCAACGAACTGAAACTCAGGCTGGGTTATGGTGTTACAGGTCAGCAGCGGATCGGACAGGGAGATTATCCCTATCTTGCCCGCTACACTCTTGGCGAACCTACCGCTCAATATCTTTTCGGAAATGATTTTATCCGAACCCTCAGGCCAGAAGGTTACAACGCAACACTGAAGTGGGAGGAAACGGCAACATACAACATTGGCCTCGATTACAGCCTTTTTGATGAGCGTATTTTCGGTACTATTGAAGCGTATTACCGGGAAACAACCGACCTTTTAAATGTTATACCGGTGCCGGCAGGTACAAACTTCACCAACCGAATACTGTCCAATGTTGGTACCCTCGATGTGTACGGACTTGAATTTTCTGTAACAGGGCGACTTCTGTCAACCGAAAATACATACTGGCAGGTTGGCCTGAATGCAACATATAACAAGGATGAAATATCGAAACTGACCACTGTTGACGATCCGTCATTTATCGGTGTTGAGGTCGGCGGAATTGCAGGCGGTACGGGTAACACGATTCAAATTCACAGTGTTGGCCATCCCAGAAATTCCTTCTTTGTCTTTGAACAGGTGTATGATGAAAACGGAAGGCCGCTCGAAGGAGTGTATGTTGACCGTTCCGGAGATGGTTCTATCGGTGAAGCCGACCGATACAGGCATAAAAGCCCTTCACCCGATTACACCTTTGGCATCAGCTCAAGGTTTGAACATAAAAACTGGGATGCCTCTTTTTCTGCACGGGCCAGCCTTGGAAATTATGTGTACAATAATGTTGCTTCCGACAATGGATCATTCAGCGAGATGTACAATACCACAGGTTTCTTGACAAATGCCACAGAAAGCCTGGCAGAAACCGGTTTTGTCAGCCCGAGATACATAAGCGACCACTATGTGGAAAATGCCTCATTCTTCCGGATGGATAACATGAGTGTAGGCTACAC
>SL_3KL_010_SEDDRAFT_10003732_pt1 | contig 13811 bp, 25 predicted proteins | sample SodLakKL_010_SED_2_FD_10381 | JGI IMG/M metagenome (IMG submission 10381)
GTTTCTTTTTTAACAGTTGTTGTTCAAATTGTTTTTTGGTTAATTCATGTCCATTTAAACAATATACTTCACGTTTAATTGTTCCATCTCCACAATACCAAATACTTGCTGGGCCGTCTTCACGATGAGGTTTATCATTTAAATAATAATATTCACACTTAATTGTTCCATCTCCACAATACCAAATACTTGCTGGGCCGTCTTCACGATGAGTTTTATCATTTAAATAATAAATTTCACGCTCAATAGTTCCATCTAAGTAATAATAAACTCTTTTGGTTCGCCCATTTCTTAAATTTACTTTTTTAATTTTGCTCATATTAATTGTAATTTTTTTGTTAATAATTGTTTTTCAAAGTCATTTTTTGATAATGGTTTATCTTTTAAATAGAAAATTTCTTTATAAATTGTTCCATCGCCGTTATAATAAATAACAGCCGGGGCCGTCTTCTCGGTGGTATTTTCTGTTTAATTGATAAATAACTTGAGCAACATCACCATTTGACCAATGTATTATTTGTTTTATTAAGCCATTACCAAGTTTTATTATTTTATCGGATTTAAAGGTTTTCATTTTGATTTATTTTATAAGTTGCAATTTTTTCTTTAATATTTCTTTTTGAAATGTACTTTTTCTCATCCATCTATTTGCTATATAATATGATTCGTCGGCAATCGTTCCATTTTTATTATACCAAATAACTGCCGGGCCGTCTATTCGATGGCATATAGAATGTTGATAATATGATTCTCGTTCAATTGTTCCATCTTCATTATACCAAACAGCAGCCGGTCCATCTTCCCGGTGAAGTTGATTATTTTTATAATAAATTACATCACAACCTCCCATTGGATAATATTCAATTACTTTCGTTCTTCCGTTACCTAAATTTATGGTCTTGGTTTCACTCATGTTTATATTAATTTTAATTTTTTATGAAACAGTTTTTGTTCAAATTGTTGTTTAGTTAATGCTTGATCATTTAAATAATAATATTTATTTAAAATTTTACCATATTCTTTTTTAGTATACCAAACAAGTGCTGGGCCGTCTTCTCGGTGTATATAACCGTTTTGATAATATGCTTCATATTCGACTGCCCCGTTATCATAATAATAAATAGCAGCTGGACCATCGTTCCGGTGTATCTTATTCGCTGAAATGTGATGATTATCTATAGTTTTACATATATGACTTTTACAATAAAGCTCACGCTCAATTGAACCGTTTAGGTAGTACCTAACCGATTTCCAATTTCCGTTCCGAGAGCAATACTTTTTGTTTCAGATGACTTATTTTTATCCATAAAAATTATATAATTTGTAGTTTTTTCTTTAATGATAATTTTTCTAATTTATCTTCGGTTGTGCGTTGATCATTTAAAAAATAAGCTTTTGACAAAATTGGTCCGTTGAGGCAATACCAAATTTCAGCAGGACCGTCGTACCGATGTAATCTTCCTTTTAAACAATAAAATTCACGAGATATGGTTCCGCCTTTATAATAATTTATAAGTACAGGGCCATCTTCCCGATGAAGTTGAGAACCCAAATAATATGCTTCTGAAACAACAATAGTACCAGAATAAGATGTCACTAATTTTCTATTTCCTTTTAAATATTTTGTTCTATATTTTGTTCTTGTATAAATTTCCATATAAATTATTATTTAAATAGATTCAATTGAAAGTATCATAATATGTTCCATCAAATATTTCCCAAAAATCCTTTTCAGCTTCTTGTTTCGATGTACTTGTAAAAATATGATTATAAACCAAACTTAAATTTCCTTCCATAACAAATTAATACGAAAACGCTGATAATTTAAAGGCTTTGATTTCTTTTTAAATAATTTTTTAAATATACTTTTCATTTCATTCAAATTTTAAATTAATTATATAACAAATATACAAATAAAATCTGAAATATGCAAAGAATTTCAAGATTATTTTATGTTAAAGTGCCTTTTTTATACGAATGAGTTTTGTAAGAAGATTTTCAAGGTTATCAAGCGGTAACATATTTGCACCATCTGATTTTGCTTGAGATGGGTTTGGGTGAGTTTCAATAAATATCCCATCAGCACCGGCGGCAATACCTGCACTTGCAATTGTATCAATAAGCTCAGGCTTTCCACCTGTAACACCAGATGATTGATTAGGTTGTTGGAGCGAGTGAGTAATATCAAGAACCACCGGTACATTAAACCCTTTCATTATAGGTATAGAACGGTAATCCACAACCATATCCCCATACCCAAAAGATGTACCACGTTCCGTAACTATTACATTATTGTTTCCGGTTTTTTGAATTTTTTCCACAGCAAATTTCATACTTTCTGGTGATAAAAATTGCCCTTTTTTAATATTAATATATTTTCCGGTTTTTGCGGCTGTTAAAAGTAATTCAGTTTGTCGACATAAAAATGCCGGTATTTGAAGAATATCAACATGTTCCGCAGCTTTTATAGCTTCTTGTTCGGTGTGGACATCGGTTAAAACAGGTATATTAAATCGTTTTTTGATATTTGATAAAATATTGAGTGCTTTATCATCACCAATACCTGTAAAGGAATCTATACTTGTTCGGTTTGCTTTTTTATACGAAGCTTTAAATACATAAGGAATATTAAGGTTCTTTGTTATCTTAATAATTTTTTCCGCAATTTCAAAAGCCATTTCTTGGTTTTCAATTATACAAGGGCCGGCAATCAAGAAAAAATTATTTTTATGTGTTTTAATTTGCATAATATTTTTATTTAATAATTTTGTTTAAATTATTTTAAGTTTTAATTTTATTAATTCATTTTCAAATGATTTTTTTGAAAGTTCTCTATTATTTAAATAATAATATTTTTCAGTAACTACTCCATCTTCATTATAAAAAATAACTGCGGGGCCGTCTTCACGATGGAGTTTGCCGTTTAAATAATAATGTTCACTTCTAACACGCCCATTTCTGTAAAACCAAATAATAGCCGGGCCGTCTTCATGGTGATATCTTTCCTTTGAATAATTTGAATAATAACTTATTCTTTTAATTTCTAATTTTTTATTTAAACTATAATCAAAATAATAAATTTCTTTTGTTTGACCATTCCCTAAATCAATTATTTTGGACGTTGTTGATAGCATTTACTTTAAATTTTAGTTTTTAATCAAAATAATTTGTTTTAATTAATTTTTTATGTTTATCAATAGATTTTTTATCAAGTGGATCATAAAAAACTGAACTGAATAAAATTGCTGATTTTAAAATTTGATAATTACATTCATCTGGTGAAATTAACATACATAAATTATTCTAAACAATAAAATTCTATAAAATTTTATAGAACCTATCTTATGTCTTTAAGTACATCTCTGTACCCGAATAATTATGCGTTTCAAGTAATTCTTTAAGGTCTTCTTTCTTCATCTTAAGAGGAACTAATTCTTGAAACTTATTATATTTTAAGAGCTTGCTTCGAAGAACATCTTCGACTACTCTGTTTTGTATGTTTATAGCTGCATTCCTATCAGCATTATTTTCATATCCACATTCAACACACAAAAAACTTTCTTGTGTTTTTCTATTTTCATCACTGACATAACCACACTGTGAACAAGCTTTGCTGGTATAGTGTGCTTGTATGAATGTAACGGTTAAACCGTGACGATATGCAATATTTTTAATTATATGCTTTAACGAAGTAAGGTTTAACAATCTAATTAATCTTGAATTTCGATTTGCATTTGTAAAATCTCTTTTAAGACAATAATTCATTCCTAATTTTAAATAATGTTTTAATCGTTGTTTATAAATATGACGTTTGTAATCTTTAATTAATGCAGCATAATGAATTGCTAATATATCTACGAATAATAACACAAATATTAAACCAAAAGTGATTATCATAATTATAAATAATTGTGACTCAGATATATAAGTTGGTGTTTTTCTTTCAAATATTAGTCCCGTAAGTAGTAATCCAAAATACCTATTAAAACAAATGTTAACCTCATATATAATTTTGCAAGTTTGCGCCATTTTTGTTTATTTATTGTTGTCATTGTTTTGATTTTTAAGGTTTTTAATTTTTTATTAATTTTTTATGCATACCATATATCAAAAACATAACTGGTTTTTGTTTTATAACATTTAACCCAGTATTCTTGATAGGAATTTTTTAATTTAATTCGAGCAGGATATTTTTTATGTTCAACCATAGAAAATATTCTATCATTTAAACCTGAAAATGGATTCCTTTCATTTTTATAAGATTGAAATTCTTTACAATATTGTTCTACAATTAAACATCTATGATTAAAAGGTATTTCACTAACCGCTTTAATTTTTAAATCCATTATTTTATTTTTTATATTTAATAATAATTAATTAGTTTTAAATTTTAATTCCTTCATTTATAATATCATGTAAATGAATAATACCTAAATACTCATCATTCTCAAGCACTAAAAGCTGAGCAATATTATTATTTCGCATAATTCGTAAAGCATTTACAGCAAGTGTATCTTTATCAATTGTTTTTGGTGTTGTTGACATAATATCTTTTGCTTTGGTTCCATTAAACTGGGTTTTTTCCTGTAACATTCGTCTTATATCGCCATCTGTTATAATACCAACAATTTTTTGATTATTTGTAACTGCGGTAGCTCCCAACCTTTTACTTGAAATTTCCATTATAACATCTGAGATGGGTGCATTTTCGTTGATAATCGGTTTTTCATTTTTTGTATATAAATCTGAAACTTTAAGGTATAATTGTTTGCCTAATGCACCACCCGGATGATACCTTGCAAAATCTTCAGTTGTAAATCCACGACATTTTAATAAAGCAATTGCTAAAGTATCACCCATTACCAATTGAGCGGTTGTACTTGACGTGGGGGCTAAATTGTCTGGGCAAGCTTCTTTTTCAACTGTTGTTTTAAGGAGTAGATTTGATTGTTTGGCTAAATAGGAATCCACATTCCCAGTCATTCCTATTAAACAGGTTCCTAAGTTTTTCAACATAGGAATTAATGTTTTAATTTCTGAGGTGTTACCGCTATTACTTATACAAATAACAATATCGTTTTTTTGAATTATACCAAGGTCACCATGAATTGCATCTGCGGCATGCATGAATATAGAAGGTGTCCCAGTAGAATTAAGTGTTGCAACAATTTTACTTGCGATTATTGCACTTTTGCCAATGCCTGTTACGATTACTCGACCTTTATTGTTAAAAATAACATCAACACTTTGCAAAAAATCATCATCAATAAAATTCTTAAGATTTTTTATTGAATTTGTTTCAGTATCAATTGTTTGTAATGCAATTTTTTTGATTTCAGTTTTTGATTTCATTTAAAATATTTTTTGATTATTTATTTTATATATGCAAATGTTAAATAAGTTTTAATTTTTTATTTAATAATTGTTCACAATACTACGTTATACTTTCCAATCATCATTTTGTTACAAAACCTTTTAATATAATGAATTGAATTTATCCATCTTCATATGTAATTCAACTTGTTTTTTCTTATTTGCTATATAATGTTTTTCCATTATTTTCTTTAAAACATTACATTTCTCATATTCTTCTTTTTCTAAAAAATATTCTAACATCCATTTTAAATGTAATCGTTTCCATACATTATCATTATCTAGACAAAAATAACAAACATCAATATCATTTGTTTTTATTAAATAATCATAAGTATCATCCCAAGTTTGGAATGTTTTAGCAATTTCTTTTATATTTTTTAACTTAATTATTTTACCCATATTAAAAGTTTTTATTTGTATTCCAAACAACATTCTACTTTAATAAACCGTACTGTGTATAATAAGGTGTATATGTAATGGTGGTTTTTATCTGTAAATTTAACATTAGTGCTTTCTATGAAGTTTCGTGAGTGGTCAAAATTAATCTCTTTCTATCCACCACTACATATACACCTAACCGTTGTTGGTTGTAACAAATTGTAATAATTTTATTTTTTTACCAATTAATTTATTTTCAAATTCTGTTTTAGATAAAGTTATTCCGTTTAACCAATGTGCTTCATATTCAATTTTTCCCGTATCATCATACCAAATTTCAGCAACATCTGTTTCCCGATGAACTTTACCATTTAAAAAATAATATTCTCGTTCAATTATTCCATTACTATAATACCAAATAATTGCCGGGCCGTCTTCTCGATGTACTTCGTAATTTATATATAATGTGATCAATACTTTCATCATCTTTTTTCCAAATTTCTTTTTTTCGGTCATTATCTATATGTATAATGTTTGGTTTTTTCATTTTATAAATTTAAATTAAATAGAAAACTTATTTAGAGTATGTTACCCCCAAATAAGTTTTCGCTTTATTAAAAAATTCATTTACATGATTTTTAGTTTCTTCTACGTCAAAACAATTTGGATATTTTGAATCCATATTTAATTCAGAAATATTTTTTAAAATATCCCATCTACCATGTTTTGAATTATATTGAGCAACCGTTTTTTTGTTGTCAATTTGATTTGATTTTGGTGAGTTTTCTGTGTGCTCATATTGTATTCTAAATTTTGTTCCACTTAAATCATAATATTCAGTAATAGCGGTGAAACCATCTTTGTCATTTTGAATTAATCCAGTGCTGTTAATTTTTTTTAATTTTGATTCCATTACATCTTAATTTTAATTAATATTTTTTTTAATTAATTTAATTTTTTCAAATCCCATTTTTAATAATTATTTTACAAGTTTTATTTTACAAGTTTTATTTTACAAGTTTTAAATTATTTTTAAGGTTGCTTTGTTTAGTTAATAATAATCCGTTTCCACAAGAATTATAAACCTCAATTCCAAAATATTCATCATCTTCATAATATTCAAAATAATCTCTATAATATCCACTTCTACCTACACAATAAACTCCATTTATTCCAATTGCATCTTCCTTTGCAATTTTTACGATCCGTGGGTTTTCTTTTGTACGAACCATATCAACCATCCCATCAAATGAACTTAATTCTTTGACGTAAAGTTCTGAAGCTTCACGAATAAATTTTTTCAGAGTTGCTTTTGTAATTTTCTTTTTATTTTTTAATTCAGTTGAGTTCATATTTTATAATTTTTTTATTTGTAATTTATTTATATACAAATATACAAAAATTATCTTAATTAGACAAGGAAAAAATGGTTATTTTTTATAAAAAATGAATAACCGCAGCAATCCATAAAATATGGAAAATATTATCAACTATAATATGACCCCAAAAAATTCCTGGTCCACTTTGAAATTTATTTGTAATTTTACAAAACCAAGCAACGAACATAGTTCTATCTTGAATGTAGTGTTGTAAACTTATTAAACTAAATTGTAACCAATTAATATCTACAAATAAAAATGGAATCATGTATGTTACAATATGTAACAAACAAATTAAATGACTTTGTTTTTTATTTTTCGCCATCCAATCATTTTGTAACAAATAATCGCCAATAAGGTGAGCAAAAATCCAAGGTAAGTTAAATCCTAACATAATTAAATAATTTTATAAATTTAATTGTAATCAATTGTTTTAAAATAATTTATTGATATTAAACCAAATTCTTGATCTAATAATTTATCATTTTCAACTTTTTTAACTGCAGCATATACTGTATTTTCACTAAAAAATATATTTTTAATTTGGATTATTATTTCTTCAGCTGAATAAAGTTCGGTTTTATGTTCAATTGAATAAAATGTCGTATTAGCAGGTATTATTCTAATTTTTCCGACTCGATTATCAACTTTATATTGTTTTTTATTCATAAATTATTTATTCTGTGTGTAAAATAGGCAGGTCTCTGACATAATATTCCTTGTATTCAAGTTTACCATTAAAGTCATACCAAAGTGCCGCTGGTCCATTAATTCTATGCTTTTTTCCATTAAAATAATAGATTTTACTTTTTACTTGTCCACTTTCATAATATTCCGTAATAGCCGGTTCGGTTGGATGATGTTCTTTGCCGTTGAAATAATAAACTTCCATTTGAGGTTGTTTCGTTTTTGGAAAGTATGTAACTTCTTTAAACGAATAATCGTCTAATTTTATTGTTTCAATATTCATATTTTAAAATAGGTTTATTTTTTGTTTAAATAATTCACGTTTATAACCTTTTTTGTATAATTTTTGCCATATAAAAACCACATTTTACGACTATATTTTCCACCAAAACCAAAAGAAGGTTGAATGTGTGCCGGGCCGTCTGTTCTATGTAAATCATTACCTAAAAAGTATTGTTCGCGAATTACAGCACCCATTTTATTTTTCCAAATAATTTTTGTTTTATTATTTCCTAAATTAATTATTTCTGTTTTTGTCATGTAAATTATTTTATTTAACAAATATACAAATAATAACTATTATTTACAAGGAATTTTTATTTTTTTGTGAATAAATTCATAATTGTATCTTTTTCTAATGAATTAACGGATAAATCAATATCAGCTTTCTCAGGAGTATCAACAAATTTTGCACCCAAATCTTCCAAAATATCATTTAATGAAATTGGATTTTGATATTCTTGTGTCAATGCTTTTATTGCTTTTTTAGTATTTTCATGATTTCCTGATACTTGAACTTGACCGGCACCCAAATTTAATAATACAAATTCTTGATGGTTTTGTTTCAAGCATGGTAACATAATACCCAAAATTGTTTGTTTTTGTTTCAAGCATGGTAACATAATACCCAAAATTGTTTGTTTTTGAATACTTTCGCACGTTGTTTCAACAAACAAATTATTAGGATTCATCATATAATCATAATCAATTTTATCTCCTTTACCAATGATAATTTTATATTTGCAATTATTGTCACCACTATAAACATTATTTTGGATTATTGAAGGATTTTTAAGTCCTTTATTTGCATATAAATACTCAACAGCTCCGTCCGGTGCATTTGTTATATCTCCAGAATACATCAAATTACCACCACCTTGATTATAACTACTATTCCAACCAATTTTACCATTAATATTTATTGCAGATATATCTAAATCATTTGCACCCCAATCATTTTTCCAATAAACTCCAACTGCTAATTTTTCTCCAATAAATTTTGTACCTGTTGGAATATTACCAACAAACATTTTTTCTGAAGTTGGAATACTATATTGAATATTTTTTGGTATATAAATTTTAACGGAATCGTTAAATTTAAATTTTTCAATTATATAATTATATAATGTTGTATAATTTTTCTTACATACTTGTTTATTTATTTTTGCTTCATCGGTTACCCATGATTTACCATTTCTTACTTTATAAATAAAAGTATCTTGTTTTTGGATTCTATTATGACAAGCATTTAAAGCTTTAAATAATGCAAAAGGAGTCGCATTATCTAAATATTTTAAATATTGTTTATTATCAGTCAATTTTTTGCTTGTTACCTCATTTAAAGGATTTGTAATTAATGGTTGATGATATTTTTTTGATAATTTAGAAATTTTATTTATTGTTTGTGGACATTGTCTTTTAAATGCAATAAATAAAGGTTTGAACCTATTAAAAATTGTTGCCAATTTTTCTAAACCAAATTGTTTAAATTGAGGTGCAGGATTAAAATTAGTACCTTCAATTGTTTCAATGGTTTCGTCATTTTTGATTAATAACGATTGTCCTGTTGCTCTGTAAATAATATATCTGAAAAATTCCATTGTATCATTTGGAATAATACCATATATATCAGCTAATTTAATAATTGCTTCACGGTTTTTAATATTTTCAACACCTGTGAATTTATAATCTAAACCTTCAACCAATAATGAAATTATATCATTAATTGTTTGTTCTTTTAAAGCAACTCCTGACTGTAACATTGATAAACATTTTTCAGTCATCTCGGATTTTGAAATTGCTTTGATTACTTTAAATTTTAACTGGGTATCAGGAATATCTAAAACTTCATCGGGTATATAAACCTCATCTTTAAAATCACTTCCATACGTTGAAATGTAATGAGTAATTTGCTCAATAAATAATTCAAACCTTGAACTATTTTTAATTTTTGCCCAGGATTTATGAAACGTTTGATTTAATTGATTTCCTTTAAGAGTTTCTTTGGCATAAAAATTTAAAATCTGGTCTTTTTTATGTAAAGCACCAGGCTCAATAATTAAACCTTCTTCATAACAAATGTAAGGAGTTTTTGTTTTTGTATCTTTTTCTAATACGGAATTAAATAATTGTAACGATTTCATAATTTAAAATTTAAAAAACAGATGCGAAGTATTTTAGTTTGCAGCTATTAATAGGAACTTCGTTTATCTGTTTAAGTTATAAAATATTTTTATATAAATAAAAACAAAATGAGGAGTAATTTCTACCTAATTGAATTTAATAGGAACTCCATTTATCTTGTTTGTTTTGTTTATTTGTTATTTTATATAATAAATTATGAAAAAGTTTTAATTATTTTAATAAAGTTTTAACTAAAACTTAAATTTTAATTGTGGGTCTCGTTGTAATTGAAATGACGGATCAATTGATTTTGCCTCGATTCGTTTTATTTTTTGAATTTCTTCTCGTTCTTTAAATTCAGGTTCGGCAGATGTTGCAAAATCATGTTTTAATCCAAGTGCTAAAATGGTTGCAATATCATCTTCTTTTCCAAAATATTTTGCCAAATCTCGTTCATTTAAAAAACTTACTTCAACTAAAATTACCGGAATTGTTGTTCGTTCAATAATTCCAATTGAGCCAATAAATGTTTCAGAAGGATAAATCCAATCTCGAGTTGCATTTCTGCGTCTAACTTGAATATCTAATGTTTGTGCAATATTTCTAACAATCCAAGATGCTCGTGACTTATTATATTTATTTGTTCTCGGATCTATAATAACCTCGGTTCCTGTTGCCCGTGGATTATTATTGTTAAAATGAATAGAAATAGCTCGACTACCTTTTGGCATTGAATTAAATAATTTAATTACTTGTGAATTATTTTTTTCTTCATCAACATGATAAAATCCCATCGTCGAACCTTGTAATCCTACATACTCCATTTTCTTTTTGTTCATTTTATACAAGGTACGATTTTGTAAATCATCAGTGAAACAATGTTCATATTTTCCATCAATATAACTTTTTGCACCGGGACGTGATGGTGTATGGCCGGCTTCAACAATTAATTTTCCCATATATATTTGATTATTTTATTTTTTAAATAGTTTACGCCATAATTCCTTTATTGATAAATAAATTAATGTTAAAATTGTTCGTAGTGTTAAATAAACAAAATATGCAACACCAATAAGAGGAATAATTATAAACCATGTTTGGTTCAAATTTGTAATTCCGGCAAATCCACCTAATATAATTGTAACTATTAAAATACGTTTTACCAAATATAGATTAGGTTCAATAAATAAATCGCGGAAAATTTTTTTAATATATCTCATAATTTTATAAATTTAATTTATGCGTGCTTGTTATTGTTATTGTTATTGTTTTGGTTTTAATTTGATTTCAAATCTGTCGTCAGAATAATTATGATAATGCCATAAAAATTCGCCATCTTTAATATCTATTATAATTTCATCACCAATGTTATAATTTCTTATAAAATTTTTATTTTTTGTGGTGTATAATTGTAGGTTTCGGATTTCATCACCATCTTGAACTTTTACTTCAATATAATTTCGTTGTTGGTTTTTTTCTTTAATTTCACCTGTAAAGGTATATCCAATTACTATTTGTGTTATTAAAACACATAAAATAAATAATTTAGTCATTAGTTTTATTTTTTTATTTTATATATACATTAAAATACAGCATAATTTTGTGTTTTATCGTTAAAATAATTTGTTGGTTGATTGTTTTGTTTTAAAACACAGTATTCTTCTTTATAATTATAAAGAAATTTTAATCGTTTGTTTTGTAATTCAATTTTTTCTTTTTCCAAAATAAGTAATTTTTCTTCTTGTGCTTTTTTATGATATTTATTTATCATATATTTTAATCCTCTATCATCAAAATGATAATGGTTTAATAGTTGAATATAATCACTTATATGAGTATGGTTTGCATCAAATCTATTTATTCCATACATAAAAAATAATAAAACTCCTTGTGCTCCTCCTAAGTGTGCACCACCTAATAACCCCGACATTGTAATTGGAATTCCCCATCGGATATAATCATAGCGATTAGGTACTGTAGCGGTTATATTAAAATAATCATTATAAGAAATATTAAACGGTTTTATGCGTTTATCAATACGTTTATAATTTCTATACATATTTTTTAACATTATATATTCCTGTTTCATTTCAGGAAATATATTAGGATTTTCCAAAAATTTGCGAAAGGTTATATGTGAATAACCTAAATCAACCAATGCTGAACGTCCAAATTGGTATTTGCCAAAATATCCAAATATATTCCATCGGGTCCAATCATTTGATGATTCTCGCTCTCCGATAACATACAGAAATTTTTTGATTTCAGTCACCTGTCGCTGTATTTCTTTATACTCCAAATACAACTCAATATGTTCTTTGTGAGTTTCTTTGTCAAATACAAAGCAAGGAGATTCGAGTTTTGTTGTTAAAAATAACAATAAACACGTAATCAGTAAAAAATGTTTCATGAATAAAGTTTTAAATTATCAAACTCCTATATAGAATTGAAAGTTTTGGCAATTCTATAATTTCAATCGTCAATCATAATTATATATGTACAATTTATATTAAACTTTGTTAAAAAATATTCTATATTTCTATAAAATATTGATTTTAACTGGCTGGTACACACAACCTCTACTCCTTAGATTGTTTAACCAATCATTAGAAACTACATCTTTTCTTAAAATTCTATACAAATAAAAAAATAAGTTTTAGTAAAAATTAATGTTTAAAAAGGTAGAGGTATTTCAACACCATCAAAATCTAATAAATACTCAATTTTTTCAAAGCCTTCATCAACATCAAAAGTAATTGTTTCATCATCACCTGAAAACCCAACTGTTTTTAAAAGTTTTTCATCGGTTTTGTTTTTTGTAAAGGTATTACATATGAACGCCGTCGGAAATTTTTCAAATTCAATCGTTATATGACCTGTTTTTGGATTTTCAAAAACAATTTTATTTCCGCTTCTTTTAATATATTTTTCAATTTTTGCCCGATCTCGTTTACCTTCAAAAAGTAAATTGTAAGTTTCTTCGGCTCTATTCTCAAGAACTACTTCATCAGGTTTAATTCTCCATTTTGCAGCTGGTTCTTTGTCAGGGTTTTCTTCATTTACACCTTCTTCTTTATATAACATATTATTTTTTGCAAGTTTATCCAATAACATTTTTGTCTCTAATTTTGTTAAAAACTGTCCGGAAAAATTTACTACATAATCAAAGGTTACCCAACCTAATCCAGCTTTTATATCTTTATATTCATTTTGGATTTTTTTCATACCAACGTGCCCAAATGCTTCATTGGTTTTTTGTTCGTTTACAAATTCATCGAAACTTTTTAATTTATTGTTTTTCATAATTTTAATTTTATTTTATTTTATTTTAACTTTATTTTTAACTTTATTTTTAACCCTTCAAATATTTAAAGTATTTAAAACTTAAAATATTGTTCTCACTAACTTCTCCAGTATAAATATATTTTATTGGTCTTGATGTGGTTGTTGTTACATAATAAAATATATTATCATCTTCTATTTCACCAACCTCACCATCTTCTTTCTTTGCTACTTTTTCTAACTCTTCTTTTGAGTCAACCTTTACAGTTTTTGCTTTGATTTTTTGAAGCCATTTTTCTTCGGTTA
>SL_3KL_010_SEDDRAFT_10003733_pt1 | contig 13808 bp, 10 predicted proteins | sample SodLakKL_010_SED_2_FD_10381 | JGI IMG/M metagenome (IMG submission 10381)
GCCGACATCCTCAGCGACGCCGCAGCGCGCTACAAGCAGCACTACCCCCACGCTGAAGGCCACCAGCTCGAGCGCTTCTTGCGCACCCTCTACCCCGGCCGCATGCCCGGCCGGCCAGGCAGCGGCAGGCACCCATCGACGCAGGCGCGCCGAGCGCGGCCCTACGGCAACACCATCCCCGGCGCCATGCCCCTGAGCGACCTCGACCTCGAGCGCGCCCGCGCCACAACCCGACGCGGCGCACCACGCCCCGCGCACCACCCCAACACCCTCGCCGCCCTCACGTACTTCCTCGACACCCAAGCCGGCATCCCGCCAGCCGTGCAAGAAGCGATGCTCTTTGAGCTCATCGCCCTGCGCGCCCGCTACCACCCGCTCGCCAGCGCCCTCGCCAGCGGCCAGATGCCGCTCGCCGCCATGAGCACCGACGCCGGCCGCAACCTCTGGAAGAGCACCCGCGAGCAACCCCTCGCCCCCATCCTCATAACCCTCCTGCACGGCACCGAAGCCCGCACACTCCGCAGCACACCACCGGCCAGCAGCGACGCCTTCCTCAACCTCCACGCCCGCCGCATGGCCAGAGTACTCAGCGAAGCCTACGTCCAGAACGGCCTCCTCTCCTACAGCGAAGTGCAGTGGATCTTCCTGCTCGGCCAAGCCACCGTCGGCCGAGCCCTCGACAGCTACCAACGCCAACACAACGTCATCCTGCCCTGCCCCGGCACCGTGCTCGACATGGGCAGGACCCTCACCCACAAGGACCTCATCGTCAGGCTGCACCTCCAGGGCCTCACCACCCTCGAGATCGCCCGATCCACCCACCACCACCCCCACAGCGTCGACGCCTACATCAAAGACTTCGACGCCGTCCTCATCCTCCTCCTCTACGGAATCCCCACCAACCTCGCCGCCAGCATCCTCCGGCACGGCCCATCCCTCATCCAGGAGTACCACCACATCATCCGTTCGTACCTCAAGGACCCCGAAACCATGCGCGACCACCTACGAGACAAAGGAGTCACCATTCCAACTCATGTATCACATACCGGTTGACAGGGACATGAGGTTGTCGCGGTTCTGTGCCCTCCGCCGTTATGTGGCGGTGGCTTAAGGAGTGTCGTGCTGGTCGGGCGGCGCGCGCTGAGATGGCCACATAACTCGGCGACGCGATTCGGTGCAGCCTGAGGTCTGCTTCTAGCAGATCGGAGGTTGTCATGCTCGAGCATTGTTTCGTGAGGCCAGTAACACTCGATCGGATTCGGGAGTGCTGGATCGGTGGCCCGATCGAGCGATACGTCGAGGCCTTGGGCGCACGTGGCTACTCCGTGCGGTCGATGTACCGGCGGGTTCCTATCTTGAGGGCTTTCGGAGCGTTCGCGTGGTCGCGTGGCGCTCGTTCATGGGCTGAGCTGCCGGAACATGTGGAGGCGTTCGTTCAGGAGCGCGTGCCTGAGGCTCGGGCTGCGGCTGCGCCGGATCTGGCGCGTCACACTCGTAGCATGTACCGGTCGGTCGCCGAGGGCATGATCGAGTTCGCGCTGCCGGGTTGGCGTCGCGTGAATCCGCGATCAAAGCCGGCGGTTCCGTTCTCAGCGTCTGCGCCGGGTTTCTGGGGCTTCATACGTGACGAGCGAGGTTTGAGCGAGGCGACGGTGCGGCAGTACGTGCACTGGTTGCGGCGATTCGAGGAGTACCTTCAACGGGTCGGCTGTGGTGACTTGGCGGCGTTGTCACCGCCGTTGCTGTCGGCCTTCGTGACGGAGATCGCGGTGCGGGGGTATGCGGCGTACACGGTGAGCACGTTGGTGGGTGTGCTGCGAACGTTCTTACGGTATGCCCACGCGCGAGGGCTGGTGGCTCGGGATCTGTCGATCGTGGTGGAGGCGCCGCAGCAGTACCGTCTTGCTGTGGTGCCTCGCTCGATCTCGTGGGATGAGGTCCGCCGAATGCTTGAGGTCGTCGACCGCCGGACCGTTGTCGGCCGCCGTGATTACGCCATGCTGTTGCTGCTGGTGACGTACGGGTTGCGCGCTCGCGAGGTGGCGGCGCTGAAGCTCGACGACGTCGACTGGGCTCGGGATCGGCTGCTCGTGCGGGATCGGAAGCGTGATCACACCACGGCGTATCCGTTGGCTCCGGTCGTGGGTGAGGCGATCGTGGCGTACTTGAAGGGGGGTCGGCCAGAATCGGACGACCGCCGGTTGTTCTTCCGGTCTCTGGCGCCCGTCCGGCCGATCACCTTCGAGGCCGTCTCGTCCATTGCTCGGCGGTACTTGCTCCGCGCGGGCGTCGACGTGCCTCGGCCTGGGTCGCACACACTGCGGCATGCCTGCGCGCAACGGCTCCTGGACGCCGGCTTCCCACTCAAGACGATCGGAGATTACGTCGGGCACAGCTCGACGGCGTCGACGCAGGTGTATACGAAGGTGCAGATCGAGCAGCTTCGCGAGGTCGCCCTCGGCGACATCGAGGCCCTCTCATGATCGAAGTCGTGGCGCCGACCGGCGCCGCCGAGGTGGGGACGCTGCGCGAGGCGATCGACCGCTTCGTGACGCACAAGCGGGCGTTGAATCGGCGCTTCCTCACCGAGGAGAAGCACCTGGAACTATTTGCCCGCGTGCTTGCCGAACGAGGTGTGACCAGGCTCGAGGACATCACCACCGAGGTAGTGCACGCGTTCGTGCTGGAGCGGCCTCGGCATCGGCCACGGAGCTTCAACCACCTCATCGGCTTGCTGCAGCGACTGTTCACCTTCTTGCAGCAACAAGAGATCCTCGCGGCATCGCCGCTGACCCTGCGGCCGCGCCGAGTGACGCGGAACCGCATCCCCTTCATCTTCGATCGCGAGGCCGCCGGCAGGCTGCTGCGGGTAGCGGCCACTCTGCCTGACAACAGTCGAGCCCTGCAGCGCGGCGCCACGTACGCCACCATCTACGGCCTGCTGTACGGGCTCGGCCTGCGAGTGAGCGAAGCCGCCGGGCTGGTGATCGGCGATATCGATCTCCGTCGCGATGTGCTGCACGTGCGAAACGGCAAGTTCGGCAAGTCACGGTTGCTTCCGTTCGGGCCACGCCTGAGCGCACGCCTTGCGGCTTTCATCGCCCTGCGCGCGCAGCAACCGAGCGGCCGACGGCCGGAGGCGCCGTTGTTCAGCTTCAGCCGCGGGCAGCCGATGCACCCCGGGACCATCTCTCAATCCTTTCGGCTTCTGCTCCCGAGCCTCGACCTGACCATCGGCGACGGTATCGCCGACCCCACCGCGCACTGCCTGCGCCATAGCTTCGCCGTCGGCACGCTGCTTCGCTGGTACCGGCAGGGCATCAATCCCAACGATCGCCTGCTGCACCTCAGCACCTTCATGGGCCACAGCGACATCACGAGCACCGGCGTCTACCTGACCATCACGGACGAACTGCTCGGCGCAGCCAGCGACCGCTTCACCCGCTACGCCGCCACCCACGCCACCTCGGCAGAACCATGAACGACCTCGGCGCCACGCTCTACCGGTACGTCGAACACCACCTCAAGCTCGAGCGCGGCATGCGCGCCACCACCATCAGCAGTTACCGCGACNCCCTGCGGCTGTTCCTGCTCTACACAGCCGCCCGAACCCGACGGCGGATCACGCGCCTCACGCTCAGCGACCTCACTGCAGACCGAGTTCGTGCGTTTCTGACGCACCTCGAGCAGGAGCGCGGGAACCGCATCGCGACACGAAACCAACGCCTCGCCGCCCTCCGGACCTTCTTCGCCTTCGTCGCCAGCGAGAACCCAGAAGCCCTGCACGAGGCGCAACGGATCGCCCACATCCCCAGCAAACGAACCCCACCCCCCGGCACCCGCTACCTCGAGCGCGACCAGATCGACGCGCTCTTCGCCAACCTGCCCACCAGCGGCCCTCTCGCACTTCGAGATCACACGCTGCTCCTCTTCCTCTACAACACCGGCGCCCGCGCCCAAGAAGCCGCCGACCTCCGCGCCCGCGACCTGCACCTCGACGAACCCTCCCGAGCCCTGCTGCACGGCAAAGGCGGCAAGCATCGCAGCACACCGCTCTGGCCCCGCACCACCGACCTCCTCCGCGAACTCCTCGACGCACCCCATGCCAAGCACGAACCGAATCAACCGGTCTTCACCAGCCGCCGCGGCACCCCCCTGACGCGCTTCGGCATCCACAAACTCGTCCGCCGGCACACTCACAACCTGGCACCAAGCCTCGGCAGCGACCGCGGCAGCATCTCACCGCACGTGCTCCGGCACACCACCGCCGTTCACCTCCTCGAAGCAGGCGTCGACCTCAACGTCATCCGCGCCTGGCTCGGCCACGCCAGCATCGACACCACCAACCGCTACGCCGAAATCAACACCCGAACCAAGGAAGCCGCCCTCGAAGCCTGCCTCCCTCCAACTACTTCCGAAACCATCCCCCGAAAGCCCACCTGGCGCGACGACGACGACCTCCTCGCCTGGCTCCACAGCCGCTAGAGCTTATGTGGCCACGCCAGCGCGCGCCGCCCGACCAGCACACACCTCCACACACCACCGCCACATAACGACGGAGGGCACAGAAGCCCGATTATGTGGCGCGGAACATAATCGATGATCAGCAGCGACGCGACACCACCAAAGTAGACCCAGGCGTCCTCCAAGCCGTCGATCAGGTCCTTGAGCCGCTGCGAGAACGTCACGAACAGGTACTGGAGCCGACTGCACGGCAGCGCCACCGACAAGCCCCACAACAACCGCTTTCGGCCATCACCATCGGGCACCAGCCCCAAGCGACCGAAGTCGACCTGCGCGTACAGGCCCGGCGGCGGATCATCGAGCCGCACCGTGATGCGCCGCTGATCCTGGAACCCACACTGCGTCACCGCGAAGCGATGCAGGCTGCTGTACGGCACCCGCACGCCCTCGCGCGCCAGCAGCTGCTGCACCTTCGTCAGCCGCAAGCCACGCTTCTCGTTCGCTGACGGCGTCAACCACTCGCGAACGCGCTCCTGGTGCGGCATCAGCAGCAACTCGCTCTCGCCGGGACCCCGCTCACGCGCGACGCCGCTGGCGCGCGCCACCGCGCCAGCGAGCCCGTCCGTAACCACCATCCCCGGCCGCCAGCCGAGCCTCTCAGCCCGCTTCACGTAACGACCGATCGTCTTGCGGGCATGACCCGTGACGCGCGCGATCTCCGAGCGCGACTCGCCACGACCAACCCGCTCCAGCACCACCTTGATCTCGAACATGGCCACCTCTCGATACGCCACCGCACCACACCTCCACACGAAGTGCGATCACGATGGCAGAAGTAGCTACGACCTGAGGCAAGCTCGCGAGAGAACCGAACGACCACCCGCGTCAAGCCCGCGAGAAGACCACCCTCAACTGAGTCAAGCCCGCGAGAAAAGGTGGGTCAAGCTCGTGGGAACTGACACCACCCGGTCGCAGACAAACGCGCAGCGCCCGGCGGACGTGGGACAGACCAACCCATAGGGAGACTCGCATGCCAAGAGGAACCGCGGTTCGACTGAACGGTGTTCGGAAGTGGCTCGCGGCGGGTATCGCCGTGGCCGCCATCGGCGGCTTCGGAGCTTGGGCGCAAGAGGCCGCCCCAGAGGCAGCCTTGCTCATCGACGGTGGACGCCTCGGCAACCTCGTCACGCTGGGCGAGGACCTCGACGAGGTGGCGGCGCGCTTCGGACCGCTGTCGCCGATGCCAGTCCCGTTCGCGGGCTTCAAGATGTACCCCGTCCCGTCCACGCCACCCTTCCTCGTCGCCGCCTGTGACGCGACGGGCACCGTCAGCCAGGCGGTGCTGCAAGAACCGGGACCCGACACGCTCGGTTTCCGGACGGCGGCGGGGATCGGCCTGGGCGCCAGCGAGGCGGACGTCGTGGCTGCATACGGGGAGCCCCGAGGAACGCCGACCGTGGTTCGAGGGCTCCGAGCTCATCAACCCACAGCTCGGCTTCGTGTTCGGCCTGGACGGTCAGCACCAACGGGTCATTTCGCTCGGCATCTTCCTAGGAACGTACATGCAGTGCCCGTGATCGCCGCGCGCCACACCAGGGCCTGGCGGCCGTCGAGAGCGTGAGCCGGACGGCGTTGCCTTCAGGGGTGCGGCGGCACCGGCGAGTCGAGCTGCGCCAGCACGCTGATGGCGGGGTAGTCGTCACCCGTGTCGCACGTGCCGGTGTGCCAGTAGACGCGCGCGGCGGCGCTGTTGAGGCTCGTGACGATCAACTCGTACACGCCTGGATGCCGCAGCTCCGGGTTGGCCTCCATGTGCGTGCGGAGCGCCTCACCCGTGATCTGCACCGAGTCCTCGAAGGTGAACGGTCGCTCGAGCGGGAACTGGCAGTGGTGCGCCCGGAACACGTAGTCGTGCAGGAGATACGCCGGCGCGTACGCCCAGGGCGACAAATGCGGGAAGGCCCGCAGCACCCGCGGCGTACTGCCCCCGTCCGTGATCAGCACGCCCGGCTCGATCACGCTGCCGTCGGACCGCTCGAAGCGGAACGGGTCGTCGGGGTTTGGGATGTAGACGAAGATGTCGCTGTCCACCCAGCGCAGGTCGATGGTGCCGTGGAAGGTCCCCGGCTCGACGGCCTCGTACCGGGCCGGGACGCAGGCGCTGAGGCCGGCGACGAGGATCGCGACCAAGAACGACGACACCACAGGAGGAGCGAACGTCGACCGACACATGCCGCTTCAGCACCATGCCCTTCGCGTGCCTGCAGCCCTATGGCGCCCGCACCTCGACGCTAGCGCAGGGCCTCGCACGGGCAACGCACACGCCGAGACCGGTGCGGGGTTGGCGTGACGGTCAGCCGGTGGCGAAGGCCCTCGCCCAGGCCCTGGCCCGGTCCGTCTCCCCTTCGCGCGGCGGCCCCAGCGGGCCCTCGAGCACGAAGCCCTGGGCGGGCGCAGCGAGGTCGCCACCGGCGAGCAGCAGCCGTCGCTCGATGCGCGCGGCCGGGTAGCCGAACCAGCGACCGAGCAAGGCCGCCACCGGTCGCCTTCCGCCGCTCACGTCGAGGCGCGTGTCGAACGCGGCGACGCGCACGTCCTGCAGGCTCCCGAGCTGCAGCTTCGCGAGCCACGACAGGATGCCCGGGCTGGGGCGGGGCGAGCGCCCGGGCGAACCCACCACTAGCAGCGTCACCCCCTCGAGATGCCCGGGTTGGAACTGCTCTGGCCGCAGCGTCCGCACCGGCGAGCGCAGCGCCAGGACCTCGGCGATCGCGCGCGCGACGATCTCCGTGTTGCCATAGGTCGAGTCGAACACCACCAGCGTGCTCACGGCCACCACCTCATGCGCTCTGCCTCACCCGCTCGTCCACAGGCGCCCGTCCTCATGCGTTGATCCGCAGCTCGACGTCGCTGCCGCGCTCGCCCACCGTGATCACGAGCTGCACCGGGATCAGTCGCTGCAACTCCTCGACGTGGCTGATGATGCCGACCACCCTCCCGGCGGCGCGCGGCAAGCTACGCAGGGTGTGGGTCACGTCATCGAGCGTGGCGCGATCGAGGCTGCCGAAGCCCTCGTCGATGAAGAGCGCCTCGATCGGGTGCTTGGCGCGCTGGGCGACGTCGCTGAGCCCGAGCGCCAGCGCCAGCGCCGCCAGGAACCCCTCGCCGCCGCTCAGCGTCCTGGCCGGACGCCGCAAGCTGTCGACGTGATGGTCGGCGACCTCGAGGTCGAGCCCCGTGTCGCTGGCGCGGCCCGTGTCCCGCACCAGATGCAAGGTGTAGCGCCCTGCGGTCATCTCCCGCAGATGCGTGTTGCCCACCTGCAGCACGTCCTGGAACTGACGCTGCAGCACGAACGTCTCGAGGTTGACCTTGGGGCGCCCCTTGACGCTGCCCGAGGCGACCTGGGCCAGGTTGGTCGCGGCGGCGAGGCGCGCCTCGAGCTTGGCGTAGGCGGCGTCCGCGGCTGCCAGGTCGGCCACCAGCCGCTCGAGCCGTTGGTGCTCCTGCCACGCCCGCTGGTAGGCCTCGTCAGCCGCCTGCCAGCGCTGCTCGGCGGCNTGCAGGGCAGCCCGNAGGGCCTCGAGATCGGGGCGCTCGGCTCCCGCCAGCACGGTGCGCAGTTCGTCGCGNTGNGCCTCGGCNCCGGTGCGTTCCTTGGCGTACGCGCGGATCGACGCGTCGAGCGCCTCCATCGCCTGGTCGGCGAGGCGGGCCGCCATGAAGCTGGGTTCGTCCGCGAACCCGGCCTGCGCCAGGCCGTGGGCGAACGCCAGCTCGGCCTCGCTGCGGCGCTTCCGGGCCCGATCCCACGCAGCCCGACGCTCCTCGGCCAGGGCCGCGCCGGTCTCGAGCGCGGCGCGCGCCCCGCGCTCGGCCTCGTTGGCCGCCTCGAGAGCGTCCTCGAGCGAACGAACCGCCTGCCGCGCGCCCCCCAGGCGCTCGCTGAAGCGTTCGGGGTCCTGGGCATCGGTCGGTAGCTTCGCCAGGGTGCGCTGCATGTCGCGCTCGAGGGCTGCGTGCTCGGCCTCGTCGCTGCCGATCGCGCGCTCGAGGTCCTGGAGCTGCTGCGCGCTGCGCTCGAGCTCGGGCTCGATCGCTTCGAGCCGGCGGTCGATCTCGTGCAGACGTTCGCGCGCCTGCCGGGCTTCGCCGAGCCGTTCGCTCGCCTCGGCCACGGCGCGTTCGAGCTCGCCTCCATCGGGCCGCGCCGCCGACCAGCCATGCCGCTCGATCAGCGCCTCGGCATGCGCGCGCTGCGCGGCGACTTGGCCCTCGCTGCGCGCACGCGCAGCGCGCAGCCGCTGGTACGCCTCGAGGCTGCCGCGTAAGCGCTCGAGGTCGGCCGGCGGGTGTGGCGCCGGGTGGTGGACGCTGCCGCAGGCCGGGCAGGGCTCGCCCTGCTCGAGCGCCTCGCTCACCAGCCCGGCAGCTTGGGAGCGCAGCAGCTCGAGCAGCGGTGTCCCGGCGACGGCGCCGAGCTCGTCGGCCGCGGCGGCCTCGGCCTCGGCGAGAGAGCGCTGCTCGCGCGCGATGGCGGCCTCGATGCCAAGCACCTCCTGCCACGCCTCGCGCCGGCTGCGCGCCTCGGCCCCTTGCTCGCGCGCCTCGTCGTACGCGTCGGCAGCGGGACGCAGGGGCGAGCGCTCGGCGATGAGCGCCGTGCGTTCTCGCACCAGCGCGTCGCGCCGCTGCGCGAGACCCGAGCCCTGCTCGCGCTTCGGGGCCAGCGCCTGGGCCAGCAGGTCGCGCTCCCTGCGTTGGCTGGCAAGGGCCTCGACGTCGGGCGCGAGGCGCTCGAGTTGCATCAGCTGCTCGCGCGCGCCGGCGCGCTCGGGCTCGCGATCGCGCTCACGCCCGGCGGCCTCGGCCGCCTTGGCGAGCTCCGCCGCCAACCGCTCGTGCGCCGCGGTGGCTTCATCCAGGGCTTCCCGGGCTTCGTGTTCCTCGGCGCTGGCGCGCGCACGCAGGTCGAAGGCGCTCTGGAGCCTCTGTGCACGGTGCGCTTGCGCCAGTCGTTCGGTGTCGCTCTCGACGCGCGGGCGGAGCTCGTCGAGCGCTCGCAGCTGGGCCTCGAGCTGCTCCAGGCGCTCGAAGCGCTCGGCCAGCCCTTGGCCCTTGCCGAGCTGGTCAGCCTGCTGCTGCCGCTCGAGGTCGCGTCCCTCGCGCGCGTCCCTGGCCTCGCGTTCGGTGCCGACAGCCTGCTCACGCGCCTGGTGGAGCGCTTCCGGGCGCTCGACCCCGGCGTCGCTCAACACCCGGTCGCGCCTGCGGCGTTGCTCTGCGCCCTCGCGCTCGATCTCGGCCGCGATCGTCTTGAGTGCCTGCGTCAAGCGCTTGAAGCGCTGCGTGTCGAAGATCCGCTCCAGTACCGCGCGGCGCGCCTTCTCGTCGGTCACCACCTGCCGGAACTGGCCTTGCGGCAGCACGACGGTCTGCCGGAACTGGGCCACGCCGCAACCGAGCAACCCCTCGACCGCGCGCGTCACCTCGGTGCTCTTCTCGGCCATCACCTCGCGCACGCTGCCGTCGGCCGCGATGCGCTCGAGCCTGGCCTCGGCCGGGCGCTCGACGGGATCGCTGGCGTCAGCGCGGGCCCGCGAGCGCGCCACCTGCTGGGCGGGGTAGCGCACCACGCGGTAGCGCCCACCGGCCACCGCGAAGGTCAGCTCCACGTGGCTGCGCTCCAAGGGCGCGTGCGCGCTGACGAACGCACGCCCGCTGCGCTCGGGGCCCTCCTTGCCGTCGCCGAAGAGGGCATAGGTCATGGCGTCGAGCAGCGTGCTCTTGCCGGCGCCGGTGCGACCGTGGATCAGGAACAGGCCGTGCTCCGCCAATCGCTCGAAGTCGACCAGCACGCGTTTCGGGTAGGGGCCGAAGGCGTGCAGCGCGATCGCGAGCGGCCTCATGCGCTCGCCTCGTCGCTCGTGCGCTGGAGCGCCTCGCGCAGCAGCTCGAGTTCGGTCTCGCTGGGTTCGCTCTCGGCCCCGAGCACATGGCGGTAGAAGGCCAGGAAGACCTCGTCGACCCCGTGGCGGCTCGGGTCGGGAAGGTCGAGCGTCTCGTCGGGCGTGACGTCGAGCCGGCGCTGCTCGAACAGCGCGTTGGGGTACACCTCGCTCAAGCGGGCCTGGGCGTGCGGGATCGGCGCGCGGTCGCTCACGCTCACCAACAGGTAGTCGTCGAGGTCGGGATCGCCGCTCGCGCGCGCGGCCACGCCGCCCCGGATCACCTCGTCGAAGGGCAGCTCGCTGATGGTGCGTACCTTGCGCCGCACCTCGAGCGGCACGCTGCGCACCTCGGGGCGCGTGCCAGCCACGGCGCCTTCGTCCCAGGTGACGATGCTGACGCTCTTGTCGCTGGCCTCGTCGAAGGCGTACGGGTAGAGGCTGCCGGCGTACCGCACGTGCGGACGCCCAGGCAGGCGACGGGGCGCGTGCAGGTGCCCGAGCGCCACGTAGTCGAAGCCGTCGAGCGTGCCTGCACGGACCGCGCCGGCGCCGCCGACCATGACCGGGTCCTCCGCCTCGCCCTCGTCGCCGGCCCCCTCGACGAAGGCGTGCGCGATGGCGACGCGCGGCAGATCGCCGCGGCTGGCCTCGAGCGCGCGGCCGACGAGCCAGCGCATCGCGGCGTCGTAGTCGAAGTCACCGATGGCGGGGAGCGCTTCGTCCGGGCGCAGGGCGTGGGCCAGGGCCCGCACGCGAGCCGGCTTGTGGAACGGTAGGCCGAACAGCTCGAGGCCGGCGATGCGCAGCGGCTCGTTCGATCGAGCCAGGTCGTTCAGGAGGTACAGACCGCTGGCCCGGGTGAGGTGGGCGTTGAAGGCGATCCGTTCGGCGTGGTCGTGGTTGCCGGGGATGACCACGAGCGGCAACCCACCGGGACGGCGACGCACGATCTCCTGCGTCACCCAGGTCCACTCGCGCAGCGCGGCCAACGGTGGCCGCTCGCCGCTGTCGAAGACGTCGCCCGCCACCACGACGACGTCGGGTTGCTCGTCGTCGACGACATCGAGCAGCCGCTCCAACGCCTCGTGCTGCTCGGCGGCGAGATCGAAACGCTTGAGGTGCTTGCCGAGATGCCAGTCGGCGCTGTGCAGCAACTTCGCCATGGTTGGCCCCGAGCATACCGGCTCGCAGCGCCGGCTTTTCCTGGAGTACGTTATCCTGGTTTTGGCGTGCGACCACCACCGCCCGTGCCGACGCTTGCGGCGCGACGCGCCGAGGTCCGCACGCCAACGAGAGGGGACCCCATGCAGGCGCACGACACGCCGACCAGCAGCAGCACCGACAGCGCACCGGGCCACGTCTTCCATGCAGACCTCAGCGCGCTGATCGAGACGATCCCGCCCGAGAGCATCGTGAGCCGGCAGGTGCACGACGACGCGCACGTCAAGGTGACGCTGTTCGGCTTCGCCGCTGGCCAGTCGCTCTCCGAGCACACGGCTGCGAAGCCGGCGATCATGCAGGTCCTGGCCGGCGAAGGCACCTTCGGCCTGGGGCGCGAGTCGCTGGCGGTGGGCCCCGGGAGCTGGGCGCACATGGCGCCGCAGCTGCCCCACACGGTCACGGCACGCACGCCGATGGTGATGCTGCTGACGCTTCTCAAGGCGCCGTAGCCGCTAGCACCAGGTCGCGCGGCAGGTCGCGCGGCAGCTCGCGCGCGGGGCCGCGCGCCAGGTCGCGCGCCACGCCGCGCGGTGTGCATAGCTGTCTGCATATCGTGAGAAGATGCCTTCGGGCCTCATATCTCTCAACGCAGCGCCGCTGGAAGCGCGAGCGCGTGGCTTCTTGCGGGTCACGTGACCCGACATGCATGCGTTACGCTACTGCAAACGGCGATTGGGACGAGGAAGGGCGTGCTGATGATCCTGCGTGCGTTCGACGGCGACGACACGGCCATCGACCAACTTGACCTGCTCATGCTCGACATCCAGGGTGGCGTGCGGCACGTCTCCATCCCGCGCAGGTACGTCACCGACAAGCTGATGGCAGAGGGCATCGGCTTCGACGCCAGCAACCTCGGCTACGCCAAGACCGACGACTCCGACATGGTCGCGATCCCCGACATGCGCACCGGCTTCGTGCAGGAGCGCGACGGCCAGACGCTCCTGCACGTGCTGTGTAACGTCCATCGCAGCGACGGCGGGAGCTTCGAGCAGTACCCCCGCCGCGTGACGCGGCGGACGGTCGAGCACCTGCGCGGTGAAGGGCTCGCCGATGACGTCATGATGCTGCCCGAGCTCGAGTTCCACATCTTCGACGACGTCCGCTACAGCTCGGACCCATCGCACAGCTGCTACCACCTCCAGAGCCGCGAGGGCCTGGGGCCCGACTTCGCCGACCGACCGCGCTTCGGCACCCAGCGCGGCTACCACCGCATCGCCCCGGAGGACGGCTACGAGGACGTGCGGCACCAGATCGTGCGGGCGCTCGACATCATCGGTGTGCCGGTGAAGTACCACCACCACGAGGTGGGGGCGTCGCAGCACGAGATCGAGCTCGACCTGATGCCGCTCGCGCGAGCGGCCGACGCCATCAGCCTGACCAAGTGGATCGTCCGCTCCATCGTGGCCGAGCACGGCCTGCACGTGACCTTCATGCCGAAGCCGATGTACCGCGCGGCCGGCAACGGCATGCACGTCCACCAGTACCTGGAGCGCGACGGCCGCTCGCTCTTCACGGGCGACGCGCTGCACGGCCTCACCCCCCTCGCCCTGGCGTACACCGCGGGCTTGCTGGAGCACAGCCTGAGCGGCTCGCTGCTGGCCTTCACCAACCCCTCCACCAACTCCTACCGGCGCCTGGTGCCAGGCTTCGAGGCGCGCATCCCCGGCTACCTCAAGCCCGGTGAGCGCCGCATCGAGTACCGCACCGGCGACGCCTCCGCCAACGCGCACTACGCCCTCAGCGCCATGACCTTGGCGGGCGTCGACGGCATCCAGCGCGAGGCCGACCCCGTCGCGCTCGGCTTCGCCGACCCGCACAACGGCAAGGTCTTCCCGCTGTCGCTCGACGCCGTGCTGGACGGGCTCGAGTCCGACCACTCGTACCTGCTGCCGGCGTTCCCCCCGGAGTTGCTGGGGCGCTGGATCAGCCTCAAGCGCGCCGAGGCGCAGACCGTCTACCGGGCCCCCACGCCGCAGGAGTACGAGTTCTACTTCAACGTGTGAGCCGCCGGCATCCGAGCGTGCCAGCACACGTCGGCACCCGGTCGACAGCCGGTAGGGTGTCGTCGTGACGCGCGACACGCCATCCCCCCCTCCACGCGCGCTGGGCGCTACCGGCCTGCGCGTCTCCCCCATCGGCCTGGGCCTCGCCGCGCTCGGCCGCCCTGGCTAC
>SL_3KL_010_SEDDRAFT_10003734_pt1 | contig 13808 bp, 6 predicted proteins | sample SodLakKL_010_SED_2_FD_10381 | JGI IMG/M metagenome (IMG submission 10381)
CTTAAGGGGAGTCGGAACAACAGTTTATTTGGGCAATTACGAGATAACATGCTTCGGCTCATATAAAAAGCGCGATGCAAACGTCATTGAGTATGATTCCATAAATCAAAATGTAGTTGCAATATCAAGTTTTGATGCCATGGGAAACGCAAGACTGCCAAGAGAACTTGAAAACAAAAGAGTTGTTGACGAAACCATAATCGGAGGAAATATCACATACAGACAAAACAATTATTCAATCGGAACAACCGCTTACAAGTACAAGCTTGGTGCTGATATGAACAGGGCGCTATCTTTTTATAATCAGTTTGATTTTAACAGCAACTCCAATGTTAATGCAAGCATTGATTACAGTTATCTTTTTCGAAATTTTAATACTTTTGGAGAGGTTGCAATAAGTCAAAATGGAGGGTATGCCGTTTTAAATGGTATTATGGCAAGCATTGACCCAAGATTTTCGGTTTCTTTACTTCACCGTCATATTACAAAAGACTATCATTCTCTTTTAGGAAATGCTTTTACTGAAAACACGAGGGTTATAAATGAAAAAGGACTATACTTTGGTGCTACGGCGCATCTTTCGAGAGAGTGGACAGTTAATTTTTATGCCGACCACTTCTCTTTTCCATGGATGAAACACAGAACTTATGCCCCTTCCAAAGGATATGACTATTTAGGTCAGATAAATTACAGACCGTCAAGAGATATTGAAATATACCTAAGATACAGAAGCCGAAACAAGCCGCTTAACTCATCATACGATTCAAAAATCAGGCAGCTTGATGATGTAGTAAGACAAAATCTCAGATTTCATATCAGTTATGGCATATCCGAATCCATTACTTTAAGAAATCGAGCAGAATTTGTTGATTTCAAGCATGGAAGTAATGAGCAACAAGGATTTTTGATATATCAGGACATTATATACAAAGCCCTTGGCAGTCCGCTCGACGTTACATTAAGGTATGCTCTTTTTGATACAGACGGCTATGATTCAAGGATTTACGCTTTTGAGAATAATGTCCTTTACGCCTTTGGGTTTCCTTTTTATTCGGATAAAGGCTCCAGAACGTATCTTTTATTAAGATACAGGTTAACTTACAAAATTGATATTTGGGCAAGATTTGCCCAAACATTTTACACCAACCGCAACACTATAGGAAGCGGTTTGGAAGAGATTCAAGGAAACACGAGAAGTGAAATAACAGCACAAATTCGTGTTAGGATTTAGTTGTACAATTCTACTTTATTTATTTTCTAATTCTTCGATTCTTTGAAGCAATTCTTTTTGATTTTGTTCAAGTTCTTTTATAGCTTCAACCAATATTGCATTAATTTCAGAGTATGAGAGTGATTTTTTTCCATCGCTGTCTGTAGCAACCAGTTCAGGAACCACTTTTTCAACATCCTGAGCTATAAATCCGATTTTACTCCCTTGACCTTCTGTAATATTCTCTTCTTTTTTCCAGTCGAATCTTACACCTTGTAGTTTTGATACTATTTCAAGGCTATTTTCAAGATTAGTGATGTTGGTTTTCAGATTTTTATCAGAAGTAAGTAATGTAGCATCAGCAAATACACTTCCTGTGAAATAATTGTTTTCAGTGTCATCATTACCTATTCTAACAGTATTACTTCCTCTACCTATTGCTTCATGTCCAATAACGATTTCATTACTAACTCCTTGTGCGCTACCTCTGACTTCATAGCCGATAAAAATGGAGTTGCTGAATGAGGTATGGTTACCGCCAGCTGCAACATGTCTTCCTGCTTGAGAGCCAATTACTACATTTTCCGAGCCAGTTTGGTTCCAAGGACTTGCATTCTCGCCAATAGCAGTATTATTACTTCCTGTTATGCTATTTCCGAGAGCCCAATATCCTACTGCAGTATTTTTTTCACCGGTTTCACTGTATTGAAGAGATGCTACGCCAAGAGCAACGTTGTGATTGCCTGTCTCGTGACTTCTAAGAGAATGCGTTCCAATAGCAACATTTGATAGACCGGCTGTTATTCTCAGCGCATTTTGTCCTATACCGATGTTGCTAACGGTTCCTGTTGCTTCCTCCATTGCATTTCGCCCTATAGCAATACTAGACAAACCGCCTTCCATAGCTGCTAAAGCATTATAACCGATAGCAATTTTATACTGTCCGGTTGTATTATTTTCCATGGCTCTATAACCTAGTGCAACGTTATATCTTGCGTTTGTTTCACTTGTAGCATCAGTATGATATAAAGTATTATAACCAATTGCTATATTTCCTCCATCGTTATCATCACTTGCACTTAATGAGAATAGTGCAGACTCGCCAATTGCGATATTATTGCTTAGCGTGGTATTAGAGAACAAAGCGGAGCTTCCTATTGCAACGTTTTCACTTCCCGTAGTATTATTATAAGCTGCATTGTATCCCAGAGCTGTATTATTATCTCCTGATGTATTTTCATACAATGCCTCATAGCCCACAGCTGTATTATGAACTCCTGTATTGTTGTTCCCTGCTTGATAGCCCAGAAAGACATCACCTTCGTCAGATGAGGGACTTATCCTTCCTGCTCTTTGATTATTAACTCTAAAGTTTAAAGCCGCATCATTTGTAGTACCCAAAAAGTGAGTTCCGTCAATAATTCCACTATTACCTGTAAGTCCCCAACCATCAACACCTCCCGGAGCAGTGGTTAAAGAAATCCATTCGGAGCCGTTCCAGTAATAGAAACCCGGAGACACATCATTTGAGCCGGTATTTGTTGTATTAGTATTATAAACCAGCATACCAACAGCATCATGATCATGAGTTGCATTGATATCAATAGTTGAAACATCATCTGTGCCGTTTAATTCAACCTTTGGTACAAGAAACCCCTTGTCATCTGCAATCAAATCCAGCACTGCTGCAGGGTGAGGATCATGATCTCCTTTACTAATTGCTACTTGAGAATAAGAGGATATTAAACATCCCATTAAAAAAATCGATAAAAAGACAGTTTTTTTCATTTGAATAAAAGTTTATAAATAAATTGTTTTTTAAAATTTCGACTAAGATACTAAAAGTTTCAAAAACCCTTAAGATATATGATTTTTATATATGTGTTTTTGTAAACTTTTTAGTTAATGAGGTTTTTATTTTTATAATTAAATTGTATTATTCAACATCAAGGATGCATCTAACAGACAAACCTCCGGCTCTACCATAGGTATCTGTTCTTAGAGCATTCCCGGTAAAATACAGAGTCTCTGCATCAGTTCCATCAACATTTTGTGCCCAGTAATACCCGAAGGAACCTTCCGAAAACAACCCTGCTGTAGTATATGCTCTACGTCCTGCTGCGGGGATCTTCAAAGGTGATTCAAATGCTGCTTCCCTAGGATTATCAGGATTACTTGGGTCTCCACTATCATAATCCCAAGTGTCTATTTCGTCTTGAAACTCGTCAGCTGTTGGTATTCTCCAACCTTCCGGACAAGGATTATTAACTCCATCAACACCTTGCCACAGATTGTCATTTTGTGTTTCCAGCCAGTCAAACCGAGGCAATAAGGGATTTACATTATCGCCTCTATATATAAATTTCCCATCCCAGTCTTCACCTGTATCCGGCAAGTGAGTTGTTGCGACACCGTTCAACTGAAAGCTATGCGTGTTCGAATCCCGTTTATGATGCCCATCTGCTGCTCTGCCCCATTGAAAAAGGTCTCCATAAGAGTTTTCATCTTCATAAGATTCTGCTACTCTTTCCGCTCCAAGGTTTCTATCAAGCCAGCAGGTTTCGTTTTCTCCTTCAACAGTTCCATAAACAACCTTCTGCCCATTATATAAAAATGTAAAATTGTCACCACACTCTTCAAAAATTTCAGGAGAAGGGACGCACCAGAAATCATTCCATTGACCACCAACAAAAATATCAACACATTGATTATCGGTATTATAAATCATTAAAGACATTGACGGGTTGCTTATTGCATCACGCTGTTCGGTTGTAAGCCGTGGCAATAAAAAACCTTTGTCATCTGAATTAATTTCTAAAACTGCGGATGGATGAATATCAACACCTTCTTTATCGCTAATTATAACTTGAGTATATGAGTAAAGGGAACATAGGCTTATAATAAAAACAAAGATTAAACTTTTTTTCATGCTTTTTTAGTTTTAAAATTAATATATAAAAGAACACCTTATGAAGTTAAACGGCAACTGATAATAATTATAAAGAACGAATAAAATTATGCAAACTAAATATTACTAACTAATGTTGCCGAATAACCCCATAAAGATATTCATATTTTTATTTATTTTCTAAAGCTTCAATTCTTTGAAGCAATTCGTTGTACTTTTTTTGAAGACTTTTGTTTTCTTGTCCTTGTCTTTCTATAATTTCTTGTTGTTCTTTAATACCTTCCGTAAGCAAGGCTATTAATTCCGTATAAGCAATTCCTTTAACACCATCATGACTTTTACTTACAACCGAAGGAAGCACTTTTTCTACATCCTGGGCAATAAAGCCAATTCTTTGACCATGACCTTTAGTAGATTCAGAATCTTTTTTCCAGTCATAGTTGACACCTTGAAGTTGCATTACAACATCAAGAGAGTTTTCAAGATTATTGATATTTTTTTTCAAGCTAATATCAGATGATAATATTGCTCCATCAGCTCTAACGTTCCCATTAAAATAATTGTCTGTTATGTCATCATTTCCTATTGTAACAGTATTATTACCTTGAGATTGAAGGTCATATCCTATAACAATTTGATTTACATTGCCGGTATTAGTTGCGGCACGACTTAGCGACCCGATATAAATACTTTCTTTTGCCTCTCTCATTTGATTAGTACCATCTCTATATCTTCCTGCTTCATAACCGACAGCAACATTATCATAATTATCTGTGTCGCTGGGATAGTATGCACCAAGCGTGTATAATGCATAGCTACCTACTGCGGTGTTTCGGCTATGCTTGTTGTATAATAAGGGAGCATAACCAACTGCTGTATTATGTTCTCCTGACACATTCATTCTTAAAGCAACCCTTCCTATTGCGACATTATAATCTCCGGTAACACTGTTGTTGCTTAGTGTTCCTTGCAGTGCATTCCAACCGAATGCAGTATTATACTCATTTCCTCCGCTACCTCTACCGACTGTAAGTTCGTGAATAAGGGCATCTCCTCCATCAACATCAAGTAGGGCATCGGGGCTATTAGTACCGATACCTACACTACCGTCATCATAATAAATATCATCACCATTTTCCGACCATAGACAGTCGCCACTACCACCACCGGCAGGGTCTTGCCAGGTTGCCAGACCGTTAGCATCAGATGTAAGCACTCTGCCTGCAGCAGGAGTTCCTGCACCTTCAAATTTAACTGAGCCGGTTGTGTGGAATTGTGCTTGCGGATCTGCTGTTCCTATTCCTACTACATTCTCTCTAACAATAAATTCAGGTTGAAAACCAACACCTGCAACGCCTTCTTTTTCAAAAGCAACCATAAAAGAATTTGAGATAAAGTTTTCGAGTAAATTGACTTCAGATGAACTCTTTCCAAAAGTATATATGTTATCTCCTATACTTTTAATTCTATAACCATAAGAGAAGGAATTATCTCCGCGAGCTTCTGCTGTATTTCCGGCTGCAAAAGAATAATCTCCCTCAGCATGTGTCCAACCACCCATTGCCACAGAATAATCACCATCTGCTATAGTGTTTCGTCCCATTGCTGTAGAGAACTCGCCATTAGCTTGTGTCCAGCCACCCATAGCTGTTGAGACATATTCATTTGCCTGTGTATATGCTCCTAAAGCTACAGAAGCCATACCTGAAGCATTAGCACCTTCACCCAGTGCAACAGAAGGCCAGCCACTTGCAACTGAGTATATTCCTGCTGCAAAAGCACCATTATTACTTGCTTCGGTATTATCTCCAATCGCAACGGAAAAATTGCCTTCAGCATGAGAACCTTCACCCATAGCAAAAGAATACATACCTTCTGAATGAGTATTTCTACCCATTGCAACTGATGCCATACCTTCAGCATGAGTATTCCATCCGGCAGCAAGTGAGACATCACCTTCTGCGTGAGTACCTTCATTAAGGGCAGCTGAGCTTTGGCCTTCTGCATTTGCATTAAACCCGGTAGCAAAAGAATAAGAGCCGATATTAGCTGTGTTCCAATGCGTTCCTGTAACTCTGCCTGCTCTAAAAGCACCTTCTCCCGGTATCCACATCATTCTTGTGCCGGCACCGATGGTTCCGCCACTCCATCCGGAATCATAATCTCCTTCAGCTAAAATAGCTCCGTCGTCAGCTATATGCAATTTAACATCAGGAGTTTCTGTTCCAACACCAACATTTCCGGTTCTTCCAACACTTCCGGTATCATCAGCATCGCCAATCCAAGTTGGGTCAACCTCTTCATCTATTCCACCACCTGCATCACCAGAAACTCTATTCCATTCTGAACCATTCCAGTAGTAAAATCCCGGAGTTACATCACTTTGTGAAATAGTATTGTAAACCAATAATCCTACAGCATCATGGTCATGCGCAGCATTGACATCTATAGTAGAGACATCATCAGTCCCTGTAAGCTCTACTCTAGGTATAAGAAAGCCTTTGTCATCAGCTATCAAGTCTAAGATAGCAGCGGGATGCGATTCAAGTCCATCTTCACTAACAGAAACCTGCGAGAAAGAAGACATTAAATATCCCATTAAAAAAATTGATAAAAAGATAGTTTTTTTCATAGTTTTACTTGATTATGTTTGCAATTGATTTAATTAAGTTATAATTCATTTTTTACTAGTTAGTATTGACAAACTTTATATTTTCCTTTATGAAAACTTAAATCATGAATTTTTATAATAATTATTATCCTAAAATAATTTCAAATTTATATAAAACTATGCTAAATAATAAAAAACATTAGTCCAATTTGTCCAAATTGGACTAATTAAATACAATTTCTCGTATTTTTTTATATTGTGCATTTAACTGATTTTCAAGGTTATAAAGTTTTAAACTTATGTCTTTTAACATAATTCAACATATGAGGTTTGGAGGTATGATGATTTTGTTAATATAAAATTATCTCGCCTCAACCTAAATCTTAGACTTAATACTAATTTAAGACCTGTTTATCGCAATATCATCACTGCTTCAACTTGATATTATGAAATTTTATTTCAACAATTGAAAGTTTTGGCTATATTCAATATATTTAATTTGGTTTATACAAAATATTTATCTTTGCTTTTCAATAATTATAATTTATCAAGCAAAATAATTAACTGTGGATATGAGTACAATCGACATACTGCGAGTTTTATTAGTTGCTATACCTTTGGTGTTTGCTATTCAAACAATAACTGATAAACATATATCAAAGAGAATCTTGGGAGTAATATTAATTAATATAAGCATTTATTTCTTAATATACATTATTTTGCTTCAAAACTTCCATATAATTGGGGTTATTATTCACTCAGTTCTATTATTAGCAATACTACCCTTATTATTTTTATACACAAAATCCTTAGTATTTTTTAATTTTTCATTGGATAAAAAAAAGATAGTTCATTTTGCTCCAAGCTTTATATTAGCAAAATTTGCTATTATATTTTTAATAATTAATAACTATTATAGCATAAATTCTGCTTTAGTATTTTATTATCATTATTATATAAGTATTGGCATCTATGCTGTTCAAATTTTAATGTACTCTTTTTTTATCATTCGGCTATTTTATATTCATAAAGAAAATATTAAAACTTTTTTTTCTTTGTATTATCACAAGAACAACTTAAAATGGTTGAAAGTTTTTTTAATTTTTTTTATTTCTATTATATTTTATGACATTTTTTTGACAATAATTGATAATACTATATACTCAAAAGATGTGCTTGGAGTTAATTTTGACAAAGTCTATCATGTACTACTTCTATTACAAAACATATCACTTGGATATTTTGGTGTTAATCAAAAAGCAATATATAATAAAGAAGATTTTATTATCAAAGAAGATAAAAGCAAAGAACTACTTTTTCCTACAGACAAAAAGCACAGTATTAATACGAAAAAGATATATAAAAAACTACTGGATTACATTTACAAAGAAGAATTGTTTAAAGATTCCGAGTTGTCATTATTTAATATATCAAGGGGAATAAATATCAACCGAACATACTTATCTTTATCAATTAAAGAAGAAACCGGTGACAACTTTCACTCATTTATTAATAGTATGCGAATTGAAGAAGCAAAGAATATTATAGAAAGTGGGTTTTTAAAAAATCACTCTATTGAAAGTGTTGCAAAAGCTACCGGGTTTAAGTCAAAAACAACTTTCTATTTCTGGTTTAAGAAAATCACAGGAAAAACGCCTCATGAATATAAGAAAAATAAACTATAAAACAACAAATAATTAATTACACAACAAACACATATACTAATTTATATATAAAAATCTGTTAAGTTGTTTACTATGTTGTTAATTATCTAATTTTCAATACATCTAACTGTAGCGCCATTAATACGTTGTAGAGTACCTCCTATGACCGCATTATCGAGATGTCCGAAGTATAGTCTTTTACCGGCTTTTGATGCATTACCGAAATCTATTGTGCTAGTCCAGTAATATCCTCGTTCTCCATACCCAAAAAAGTTGCCACTAAAATGCTGACGTTGACCTGCCGGCGATAATCTAAGCGGGCTAAAGTCAAAAGCTGCATGCTTGTTCTTTATAGGCCAGCTATCTAGTTCAACTTGCAACTCTTCTTCTGTAGGTACTCTCCATCCATCGGGACACGGATTGTTATCCCCATTAACTCCTTGCCATAAGTCATGACTTCGAGGAATTCGCCAGTCAAACGGAGATGTAGTTCTATTAAAAATAAATTTATCATGACCCGGAACATCTTCATCGGTTGTATCTCTGGTAAATCTATCATCTCCACATAGTGGGTCCCCTTCTTCGTAACCTTCAGGGCAATCTGCTATTTGGTGACCGTCATCTAATCTTCCCCATTGAAACAGGTCGCCATAAGCTCTATCATCACCTATACCGGTATAGTCAGCAGGGTCAGTATCAGGGCAAGCACCCAAATTTCTGTCTAACCAGCATCTACCTTGACTTTCGACAGTCCCATAGGTAACTTCTTCTCCGTTATACATAAAAGTGACACCATCTACTCCGCAATCAACAGGATCATATTCTTCTAGGCACCAAAATTGATACCACTCGTCAATCCATATTTCTATACAACTTCTATCTGTATTAAAAATTATTAATGACGATTCGGGATTTTCAATAGAATTCCTTTGAGCTACTGTTAATCGAGGCAATAAAAAACCTTTATCATCTGAGTTAATCTCTAATACAGCAGATGGATGAAGGCTAACACCTTCTTTATCACTAATTATAACTTGCGTATATGAATAAAGTGAACATACACTTATTAAAAAAACAAAAACTAAAATCTTTTTCATATTATTTTATTTTCAAATTAGGGTAAAAAGAAGCCCTTATGAAGTTAAACAGTAATAAGTAATAAATATAAAGAACGAGTTAATTATGCAAACAAAATACTACTAGTTAAAATTATTACCATGTAACTCATAAAGGCTTTCAATTATTTATTTTCTAAAGCTTCAATTCTTTGAAGCAAGTTGTTATACTTTTCTTCAAGTTGGATATAATTCTGTTCTTGATTTTGTATTTGTTGTTTTTTTCTTTCAACAATTTCTTGTTGTTCTTTGAAAGCTTCGACTAATACCGGTATAATAGCCGAGTTTTCCATAGAATAGACATCATTAACTTCGTCATATATAACAGCTTCCGGCACGATATCTTTCACTTCCTGAGCAATAAATCCGAGATTTGTTCTATCGTTATATGATTTCCACTCAAATCTTGTTCCGTTAAGATTTTTTATTTTGCTGATATTATCTTCTAAGTTGAGGTATTCAATATTTTTTTTCAATCTTTCGTCGCTATGGTTAGTCCAAGCGACATTACCTCCAATTTCATTTGCATTACTTATTCTGAACGTTCTATCTCCTACAGTCGGAACTACCATTCCCATATGAGAAGAAAGGTTAATAGCAAAAGCATAATCTCCCTCAGCGTTTGCTTGCTCACCCATTGCAATAGATCTTGTTCCTGAAGCTACACTCATATGTCCGTGAGCGAATGAGTGAGTCCCATCTGCTTGTGTAGATTCCCCAATAGCAAAGGCTGCGCCCTGAGTAGCTGAGGTACTCATACCAAAAGCGACAGATCCCCATCCGGATGCTTCGGTATTATCTCCCATAGCAAAAGCATATAAATGACCAGTAGATGCGTTTCTTCCGATTGCGACAGAATAATTACTTTCTGCATGAGAATCTTCACCCATAGCAAAAGAATAATCTCCCTCAGCATGTGTATTTTCTCCCATAGCGACCGAAAAATCCCCGGAGGCTTCGGAAAGTCTTCCCATTGCGAAAGAGCGCGAACCGCTTGCAACTGTTAATTGACCGGTTGCTGTTGACCACTGACCGCTTGCTGTAGAACCATCACCCATTGCTGTTGAAAATTCATTACTAGCGGAAGTATTAAATCCTGTTGCTATTCCATAATCTCCTTCTGCGCTAGTATTTTCACCCATTGTAATTGAAGAACGGCCAACGGCATGTGTTTCATAGCCCATTGCTGTTGAATATTCACCTTCAGCATGTGTATCATAACCCATTGCTGTTGAAAAGTCACCTTCAGCATGTGTATCATAACCCATTGCTGTTGAAAAGTCACCTTCTGCGTATGTATGATAACCCATTGTTGTTGAATTTTCACCAAATGCGTCTGAATCTCTTCCCATAGCTAATGAATATAGCCCCTGCGAAGCAACACCCGCACCAAGTGCAATAGAATTGCCTCCAAGAGCAACAGCAGTTCGCCCCATAGCTACTGAATGTATCCCGTTAGCAAAAGAATGATAACCTGTGGCAAAAGAATTAAGTCCACTGGCAATTGTACCATAATTAACTGCAACTGCATTATCTCCTGATGCCTCAGTTTGATTTCCCATAGCAACAGAGCCACTACCTGAAGCAACTGTTAATTGTCCAACAGCCATAGAAACTGAACCTATATTATCTGTATCCCAGTGATCGTCATCAACAAAACCTGCTCTAAAAGCCCCTTTATTAGGAATCCACATTAACCTTGTTCCGGCACCGAGTTCTCCGCCATCCCAGCCACTATGACCTTCTCCTATTGCTAAAATTGCACCATCATCATCTAAGTGCAACTTAACATCAGGGGTTTCTGTTCCAACACCAACATTTCCGGTTCTTCCAATACTTCCTGTATCATCAGCATCACCAATCCAAGTTGGGTCAACCTCTTCATCTATTCCACCACCAGAAGTAGCTGTAACTCTACTCCATTCTGACCCGTTCCAATAATAAAAGCCCGGAGTTACGTCACTTTGAGAAATAGTATTATAAACCAATAGCCCTATAGCATCATGTTCATGCGTAGCATTAACATCAATAGTAGAGACATCATCAGTTCCTGTAAGTTCAACCCTAGGTATTAGAAAACCTTTATCATCAGCTATTAAATCTAACACAGCAGCAGGATGATGGTCTGCACTATTATCTCCTATAGCTACTTGGGAATATGAACTTATTACATATCCGAGAAAAAAAATTGTTAAGAAAGTGATTTTTTTCATTTTTAAAAGCATTTAATTAATAAATAGTTTCAAACAATTATAATAGCTCCAATTAATTTATAAATAAAATTATAAAACTCCGATAATACAGAGTTTTATAATTTAGTTATATAAAAAAAATATGAAGTTAAGCGACAACAGAAAACAATTATAAAGAACAAATAAAATTATGCAAACAAAACTACTAACTAATGTTGCCGATTAACCCCATAAAGTAATTATTATTTACTTTCTAACGCTTCAATTCTTTGAAGCAATTCGTTATATTTTTGATTTTGATTTTCAATAATTTCTTGTTGTTCTTTAATCGCTTCAACTAATATAGGAATTATTGCAGAGCTTTCCATTGAATATATATCATTAACTTCATCATATATAACAGCTTCGGGCACTATCTCTTTCACTTCCTGAGCTATAAATCCGAGATTTATTCTATCGTTATATGTTTTCCATTCGAATCTTGTACCGTTAAGACTTTTTATTTTGCTAATATTATCTTCTAAGCTAAGATATTCGATGTTTTTTTTCAATCTTTCATCGCTATGATTTGTCCATGTGAGATTACCTCCTATTGAAGATGCACCACTTATTCTAAAAGCGTTATCTCCAACAGCTACTGACGTGCCTGCACCTCCCAGATTTATAGCAAACGATTTGTTTCCTTGAGCATAAGCGCTTTTTCCCATAGCTATAGAATGTGCACCTTCCGCATAAGCAGTTTCTCCAAATGCAAAAGAATAATCTCCTTCTGCGTGTGCTTGCTCTCCCATTGCTACCGATCTGGTTCCTTCAGCAATACTCCCGTGTCCTTGAGCGAATGAGTGAGTTCCATCTGCTTGTGTAGATTCCCCAATAGCAAAGGCTGCGCCCTGAGTAGCTGAGGTACTCATACCAAAAGCGACAGATCCCCATCCGGATGCTTCGAAATGACCAGTAGATGCGTTTCTTCCGATTGCGACAGAATAATTACTTTCTGCATGAGAATCTTCACCCATAGCAAAAGAATAATCTCCCTCAGCATGTGTTTCATGGCCCATTGCAACCGAATAATTGCCTTCAGCAATACTTTTATAACCTGTAGCAAAAGAATTATTACCACTAGCTGTTGTTTCATAGTTTATAGCTACGGCATTTTCACCTGAAGCTTCGGATTTATTACCCATAGCTACAGAGCCACTACCTGAGGCAATTGTTAATTGTCCAACTGCCATAGAAACTGTTCCGATATTATCTGCATCCCATTGGTCGTTANTAACATGACCTGCTCTAAAAGCACCTTTATTAGGAATCCACATTAATCTTGTTCCTTCACCAAGTTCGTCACCATCCCATCCACTACCGCCGGTTCCTGTTGCTAAGATTGCTCCGTCGCCGGATACTTCTAGTGCGGTTAGAGGGTTGGAGGTATTGATTCCCACCTTTCCTTCTTCTACCATAAAGTCAGGATCATCTGCATTTCCTTTATTAAACCCAACAGAAAAAGAGTTAGCTTTTGGTGATAGAAAGCGATTAGACGGCCCGTTTCCTTTGCCAAAAACATAAGCATTATCATGTGAATTTGTATTTAAATTTTCTCCTATAGCGACTGATCTATCGCCATTTGCTCTAGTATATCTACCCAAGGAAACTGACTGTGATCCTTCAGAATTAGCCCACAGTCCCATTGAAATTGATGAATTTCCACTCGCTTCGCCACTACCCATAGCGAAAGAAAAATCGCCTGACGCTGTAGCCTCGCCTCCGGCAAAAGACCATCTTCCTGTAGCAGAAGAAGACTCTCCTATTGCAAAAGATGCACGGCTGCTAGCCGTTGTATTACGACCTACTGCAAAAGAATAATCGCCAATATTCGTAGCATTCCATTCATCATCGGTTGCTTCACCTGCCCTAAAAGCAGCTTTTCTTGGGATCCACTTTAATCTTGACCCTGCGCCTAAGTTTCCACCCTGCCATCCATCACCAACATCTCCGGTTGCCAATATAGCTCCATCTTCTGATACTTCGAGCTTTGCTTGGGGACTTATTGTCCCGATACCTACATTACCGGACATTAATGCCGTTCCCTTATGACCAGTACCATACATATA
>SL_3KL_010_SEDDRAFT_10003735_pt1 | contig 13807 bp, 12 predicted proteins | sample SodLakKL_010_SED_2_FD_10381 | JGI IMG/M metagenome (IMG submission 10381)
CATCGCAGGAAGTACAGAAGAAAGGTATAACCGGTTGAAAAAATCGAAATCATTCCCCTTAAATTCCGTTCGATTTTGCCTTGACGAACTGAAAATTGAATTAAAAGATTGTGATTTTATTGCACAGGCATGGAATCCATATGCATCTCTCCAAAAGTACAATCCATTCATATCGGGTTACAGGGCACGAAGGGAAGATTATTTCTATTCCGTGCCCGATAATCTGGCTCATTTGCTGGAAAAAAGAGAACCGACAGAGTGGGCCGTAACTCATTTTGAAGACAACTTTCTGCCTCCAGTTTACTATGTACAGCACCACAGAACCCATGCTGCCAATGCATTCTATCTTTCACCTTTTGAAGAAGCAGCCATACTCACCGCAGATTTCAAAGGGGAATTTGAAACAGCTACTATGTGCCACGGAAAAGGCAATTCTATTGAATTTCTCAATGCGATGAACCTACCACATTCGCTGGGAATGCTATATTCAACTTATACAGAATTGCTTGGCTACAGGATAGACAGCGATGAGTGGAAAGTGATGGCACTTTCGGCTTTTGATGTTGATTATGAGGAAGAATATCAAAAAATCAGATCCACAATTAAACTGCTTGATAATGGTTTTTTTGAGATGGATCAGAGTTTTTATAAAGGTTCAATTGTTGACCAGCCTAATCTTTATACTGAAAAATTAAAAAACTTATTAGGCGGCCGTGTTGGTATCAAAGGAGAAGAAGCAGACCTGTGGCACAAAAAAATTGCCTGTGCCATGCAGAAAGTAGCTGAAGAAATTGCCGTACATATGCTGCATGCATTGCATAAAAAAACCGGCTCAAAAAATGTTGCACTTAGCGGCGGTTTTTTTATGAACTCTGTATTCAATGGGAAAATCAAAGATTTAACCCCGTTTGAGAACATTTATATCTCATATGCACCCACTGATGCAGGCAATAGCATTGGTGCGGCGCTTTATGTGGCTCATCATATTCACGGCCAGAAACGGTTTTACGGTTATAACAGCAGCCATATCGGTGCCGGTGTGGATTCCGAAGAAATTGAGCAAACTCTCGAAAGAAGAAAAATTGCTTACATCAATATTGAGGACAGAGAAAAAGAGATTGCAAAACTTCTGGCTGAGGGCAACATTGTTGCAGTTTGCAATGGTAAAATGGAATTTGGAGAACGGGCACTTGGCAATAGATCGATTCTGGCTGACCCACGCAAAGTGGAAACCAAAGACGAAATCAATGCAATTATTAAATACAGAGAAAGTTACAGGCCTTTTGCACCGGTAACTCTACAATCCCGGGTATCTGAATATTTTGAGGTAGGTGACGATTTTACCAGTCACTACATGGAACAGGTAGTGAAGATGAAAGAAGAATACCATGATATATTGCAGGCGGTAGTTCATGTGGATGGTTCAGGCCGTGTTCAAACTATTAGCAACGAAACACATCCGGAGTTCTGTAAAATTATAACGGAATTTGAAAAAATAACAGGCCTTCCGTTTGTATTGAATACATCATTCAATATTAACGGCGAACCGATTGTCTGTTCACCGGATGATGCACTGAATACATTTTATAACAGCGGGCTCGAACATTTATTTATTGGAAGTTATTATATTCGAAAATAGAATTACCCCGGTATTTCTTTTTCTGTGATGTTCAAATATACCTGCGCAATAAATTTCTGATCTTTCTCTTAATTTTTTTACGAAAACCGGAATCATTTTTTTTCGATAACTGCATTTTAATCTGAGAATTTTCCTGGCTTAGAACTATCAAAGCTTTGGTTAACGTGATGATTGCCGGTTCAAGTTTTAGACCAGGATAAGGTTGAAAATTGTCTTCTTCATGTGTAATGTCATCAAATAATTTTCCAGTCTGATCATTAAAATATTCAATGGCTACTTTTTTATTTGAATCTTTATAGTTTGATAGAAATTCAATTCTTTCGGAAGGATCAAAAAATGAATAATTATCAAAAGGTTGCTTTGAATTAATTCTCTGAAATATAGATCTTAGATAATCATTTTCATACCTGTCTATGTAGGGAGCAGTAAGTCTTGCAATTTCAAGAGCATCATGGTTATAACTTTGGTTAAGCGGTTCAGAGTCGAATAGGTTTTCAAGAAATTTACTCCCGATAATTTTACCAAAATTTTGTATCAGGCTGTCATTATCGGGAAGTTCTTTTTTGCTGTATCTGCGTACAATTAATCGGTCTTTACCAAAAAATTCAGCATAGTTATTCAACAGCTCATACCAGTTAAAAGCCGTTGAATCATAACTGTTTTTAAAATCACGGAATGTATTTGGATTGCCGCTTTGAACATTTTGTGCATACAACGACTCCATAAATGTGTCTTGGCGTCTCAGGTATACAATAATCTTGACATCAGCATGAAGATCCTTGATCATTAACTGAAGACTTTTTGCTATTGTTTTACTGTTTTTATAGCCACTTCTCCAATTTCCTGAAAGATCTTCATGACTAACTACAAAAGTATTGATTCCTTTCCTTTTTCCCTCTTTAATCCATTGAACCAATCCTTCATATCCTTTCTCGATATACTTTTTTTCCAACAGTTTAGACCCCGACAGTTTTAACAAGAATTCGGGTTTATAAAAAAAAGTGATATTTTCTTTTTCTAAATATTCATTATTCTCTCTTAATTTTTTTTGAATTGTTGTTGTACCAGTTTTATGTGTGCCTATGTGAATGTAAAGTTTTATCATGATGCCAGAATAGTTTGCTATACAATCCATTAATTTATTAACTTCTCTTATATTAAAGCAAGCTATTACTTAAAATATCATATAATCCTGATAGTACAGGAATTAGCTTATCTATCGAGATCTTTACATACCGTGAATTTTTCTTACTTAAATTGTCAAATAGATTTGGTTTAATTGTACTAAACCAGATCAGTATTTACAACATATTTAATCACTGAAATGAGAGGCCAAAGTACCATAAAAAATTTGTCATCAATTAGGTTAGATAAAGAAAAAATTACAATAATTGCTGAAGCCGGAGTAAATCATAATGGTGACATAAAGATTGCAAGACAGCTAATTGACGCAGCTTCAAAGGCAGGGGCAGATTTTGTTAAATTTCAAACATTTAAAACAGAATATCTTGTAAGCAAAGAAGCAAAAAAAGCAGAATATCAGGCAAAAAATGTAAAAAACAGTGATTTGTCGCAATTTGGCATGTTAAAAAATTTAGAAATGTCTGAACAGATGCATTTAGAACTTCTTGATTATTGTAAAAAGAGAAAGATCGGTTTTTTATCTACTGCTTTTGATGAGGAGAGTGCAGATTTTCTTGAAACCCTGGAACTATCTTTTTTCAAAATTCCATCAGGAGAGGTTACGAATAAACCTTACCTTCAACATATTGCCAGGAAACAAAAACCCGTAATACTTTCTACCGGAATGGCTGATATGGATGAGATAGAGGCTGCAATTGAAGTAATTACGGCTGTAGGACTTCCATCAAACGAAATCACCATACTTCATTGTAATACTCAATACCCTACTCCATATAAAGATGTAAACCTGATGGCAATGAAAACGATTCATGAAAAGTTTGGTATGAAAGTTGGATATTCTGACCACACGTTAGGAATTGAAGTATCTGTTGCAGCAGCAGCCCTGGGTGCATCTGTGATTGAAAAACATTTTACGTTGGACCGTAACTTGCCGGGACCTGATCATAAGGCATCTCTGGAACCATCAGAATTGAGATCTATGGTATCCGCCATCAGAAATGTAGAACTGGCTATATCCGGGGATGGGGTAAAACACCCTTCTGAATCGGAAGCACCGAATATTCCAATTGCCAGAAAAAGTTTGCATCTTAAACGGAATATTAAAAAAGGCGACCGAATTGGAGATGATGATTTAATAGCACTTAGGCCGGGTGATGGAATTTCTCCAATGCTAATAGATCAAATTATTGGCAGGGTGGTTATTCGTGAATTAAGCAAAGGAAGTAAAATTGCATGGAGCGATTTACAATGAAAAAAATTGCTATTCTTACAAGTTCACGGGCCGATTACGGAATTTATTATCCTCTGCTTTGTGCACTTCAAGAACATCCGGGCTTTACTCCTGAAATTATTGCATTTGGCAGCCATCTTTCACCATATCATGGGTTTACAATCAAAGAAATTGAAGCAAATGGATTTGAGGTAAAACATATAATTAATTCTCTGTTATTAAATGACGATGAAAACTCTGTAGCTACAGCTACAGCTTTAACAGCATTGAAATTCTCGGAGTTTTGGAAAGATCATTCTGATGTCTACGATCTTGTTTTTTGTTTGGGCGATCGTTACGAGATGTTTGGTGCGGTTACGGCGGGAATTCCTTTTGGCATATTATTTGCACATATACACTCAGGAGAGACTACACTGGGTGCAATTGACAATATTTACAGGCATGCTATAACCTTGTCATCCGAGATGTTTTTTACCTCGACCAAAAAATACAGCGACAGGGTTAAAGAATTGGTGGGTTCGGATGATGGAATTGTTCTTTGTGGCGCACTTGCTCTTGATAATTTAGAAATAATAGATTTGTATACCATAAGCCAGTTCAAAGAGATTTGGAATATCAACTTGGGAATTCCTACAGTGTTGATGACTATTCATCCGGAAACTGTGTCTTCTGAGAAAAATCGAATGCATGCCCAGGTTCTTGGACAATTTCTCGAATATGCAGTATCTCGTGCGCAAATAGTAATAACCATGCCAAACGCTGATACACTTGGCAGTGTTTACAGGCTTTTGTTTAAAAAAATAGAAGATAATTTTCCGAGCAAAATTAAATTAATCGAAAATTTTGGAACAAGATCGTATTTTTCGTGTCTCCAGCATTCAAAAATGGTGGTTGGCAATTCATCAAGTGGTATTATCGAAGCGGCGAGTTTCGGTAAATATGTATTGAATATCGGTGACCGACAGAAAGGGCGTACTGCTGGTGAAAATGTAATGAATTCACCATATGATGCTGATAAACTACAAAAAGCCTTTGACCTGTTATGGCAATCCGAAAACTTTAAAGGAACAAATCCATATTATCATGGTGGAGCCGTAAAAAAAATCATTCGTAAACTGGAAAACTATTTTAATTTATCCTGAAAATTTATGGATTGGGAAAAAGCATTAATTTCACCACACGATACCATTAAAACGGCCCTTGAAGCCATTAGTGAAAGCAGCATACAGGTAGCTGTCATAGTTGATGAAAAGAAACGTTTGATTGGAGTGGCAACAGATGGGGATATACGAAGAGCAATTCTGGAAGGCAAAAGTCTTGATCACAAGATTGGCGAAGTAATGAACACATCACCAAAAACAATCTCAAACGGATTAAAAAAAAACCAGGCCATTAATTTAATGCGGGAGTATCGGCTATTTCAGATTCCAGTTTTGGATGAAGAAAGGATTGTGGTTGATGTTCTTTTGTTAGATGACCTGATAAAACCTGCTAATAAGCCAAATACCGTTGTCATCATGGCAGGTGGTTTAGGTAAAAGGTTGAGGCCTTTAACTGAAAAATGTCCTAAACCAATGCTTGAGGTTGGTGGCAAACCAATTCTGGAAACAATTATCATGCAATTCAAAAAATTTGGATTTCAAAAATTCTATCTCTCTGTTAACTATCTCTCCGATATTATCATTAATTATTTTGGAGATGGCTCTGATTTTGGATGCAGTATTAAATATCTCCATGAAAATGAGGAAATGGGAACAGCCGGGGCATTAAGTTTAATTAAAGATCCACTTGAAGATCCATTTTTTGTGATAAATGGAGATTTACTTACAAAAGTGAATTTTGATCAGTTTCTTGAGTTTCACTATGAAAAAGCTGCAGTAGCCACTATGGGGGTTAGAGATTATGACTTTCAGATTCCATATGGTGTTGTAAATGTGAAAGGCCACATATTTCTGGGTGTTGAAGAAAAACCAATTGAACGATTTTTCGTCAATGCAGGTATCTATCTGCTTAACCCTTCTGTATTAGGTGTAATAGAGCCCGAGCGCCCACTTAGTATGATCGAACTTTTTGAGCTGCTAAGTGAAAAGGGAGAAAATTCAGTTGTTTTTCCCATTAGGGAATTCTGGATGGATATTGGACGGCCATCAGATTACAAAAAAGCAAATAAGGACTATGAACGTTTTTTTCAGTGAAAAAGCAATAAAATCAGTTTTGTAAATGCACAATCATCTAATAACAATCTGCGCAAGAGGTGGCTCAAAAGGGATACCAGGAAAAAATATCCGTGATTTGAACGGGAAACCCCTGATTGGATATACAATTGAAATTGCTCAAAAGCTTGCAAAAACAATAAATGCAGAGATTGCTCTTAGTACTGACAGTCAGGACATTAAAAAAGTAGCATCAGATTTCGGGTTGAATGAAGAATACGATCGCCCTAAAGAACTAAGTGGCGATACGGTTGGAAAAATCGCTGTTTTCAGAGATGTGCTCAGTTATTATGAGAATCTCAATAATAAACGCTACGATTTTTTCTGGGATCTGGATGTTACTTCGCCTCTGAGAAATTTACAAGATCTCACCAAAGCTTTTCACAAGCTTCAGAAAAATCCTGACGCCTATAATATATTTTCTGTTAGTAAGGCAAAAAAAAATCCTTATTTCAATATTGTTGANGACAAAGGAAATGGCTTCGTTAAACTTGTTAAAAATGGTAGTACGATAAAATGCCGTCAACAAGCTCCTGATGTGTATGATATGAATGCTTCGTTCTATATTTATCGCCGTTCATTTTTTGATGATACGTTTGAAATGAGCATTACACCGAATACATTGTATTATTTAATGCCGCATATCTGTTTTGATATAGACGAACCCATTGATTTTGAGATCATGCAATTTCTGATCCGCGAGAATCTTTTAGGGTTTGATCTATGAAAGTACTGATTATTGGTTATGGGTCTATTGCCAGAAAACATGTAAATGCTCTCAGAGAGATCGATTCAGAGATTGAATTATTGGCACTCAGATCTGATAGAAATGCAGACACAGAAGAGGGAATAAAAAACATCTATAGTTGGGATGAAGTAGACTCTGATTTAACGTTTGCAATCATTTCTAACCCAACACATAAGCATTATGAAACTCTGCTTAAAGCCTCTGAATTAGAAGTCCCAATTTTTTTAGAAAAACCACCTTTTCACACAATGGTAGGTGCAGATAGGCTTGCCTCAAAACTCAATAAACAGAGTTTAAAAATATATACAGCTTTCAATATGCGTTTTCTTCCGGTTATTGCCTGGTTGAAAAATGCGCTTGTTGGCAAGCGAGTGTTAGAGGTTCAAATTTACTGCGGCTCTTATCTGCCCGATTGGCGGCCGGGACGCGACTACAGGCGGATTTATAGTGCTAATAAAGAAATGGGAGGTGGAGTTCATCTCGATTTAATCCATGAAATAGATTATGCAAAATGGATTTTTGGCGAACCAACGGAAGTCCGAAAGTCTTTATCAACAATTTCAGACCTGGAAATCGATTCGATTGATTGTGCTCACTATTTTTTTCAATATGAAAATAAAGTAGTAACCATACTGCTAAACTATTATCGAAGAACACCAAAACGGACTATGGAGATTGTCTTGACTGATGAAGAGTGGTATGCAGATATATTAAATGGAATAGTAAAAAACTCAAAAGGTGAAATTTTATTTGAATCTGATGTTTCAATGCAAGACACATACAAGCGTCAACTTGAGTATTTTTTAAACGCTATTAAAACGGAAGAAATACTTATGAATAATCTTGACGAATCTATAGAAACTTTAAAAATTTGTTTAGATGATATTAGAAAATAAAGTAATCATTATTACCGGTGGAAATGGGTTAATCGGAAAAGAAATTGTTAAGAATGTTTCAGCAAAAGGCGGGATAGCTGTTAATGCGGATATTACTTTAGCAGGCAATTCTGAAAATGAAATAAAATGCGATATTACCGATGACGAAAGCATTAATAAAGCTGTGAAAACAGTACTTGAAAAATTTGGCAGGATTGATGGGTTAGTCAATAATGCCTATCCACGAACAAAAGATTGGGGCACGCCTTTTGAGGATGTTAAACCTGAATCCTTGCGGAAAAATGTGGATTATCAGCTAAACAGTTATTTTATCTTTTGTCAAAATGTACTTCCGGTGATGAGGAAACAGAAAAGTGGAAGTATTGTAAATATTGCTTCAACATATGGAGTGGTTGGTAATGATTTTACCATTTACGAGGGCACAAATATGAATCCTCCACCAGAATATCCGGCAATTAAAGGAGGAATTATTAACCTTTCCCGTTACCTTGCCTCGCTCTATGGAAAATTCAATGTTCGGGTAAACTGCCTTTCACCTGGTGGTATTTTCGACAATCAACCGGAAACATTTGTTCGTTCCTATGAAAAGAAGACGCCGCTAAAACGGATGGGCAACCCGGATGATATAGCACCTGCAGTCTCCTTCTTACTTTCTGATGAAGCCAAGTATATAACAGGCCATAATTTAATGGTCGATGGCGGTTGGACAGCCATTTGATTTAACTTTCTCCGATGAAAAGTGAAATTGAAAATCTAACTGTTGTTATTCGTTCTGTTAAAGAACGTACAGAAGAACTTTGTAAAAAACTGATTCTGGAGCAGGGGGTTGATGAAAAAAATTTATTTGTAATAAGAGAGACACCTTTTTCCAAAGCGATGCGTGCAGGTTATCAAAAGGGTATTGATAATGGGCTTAAATGGACCTATTGCGTTGATGCGGATGTGCTTTTAGCAGATTATGCCATTGCAAAAATGCTAACCATAGCAAACAATCAACCGGAAGAAGTTTTTACGATATCAGCGAAAATGGTAGATAAGTTTTTTAACTCCACAAGAAGAGTCGGAAACCATCTATTTAGATCATCATCTTTATCATCAATGATATCTAACATTGCCCCTTATGAAAATGAGGGAATCAGACCAGAAACTGATGCGAAAAATAAATTGATTGAAAAAGGTGGAGTTGAACACAAGGTGAATGACATAATTGGTTTACACGATTTTGAACAACATTATGAAGATATAGCCCGAAAAACATTTGTACATGCAAACAAACATGCAGAATATCTGGGTGAATTTGTACCACACTGGAAAGCTAATGCGAAAAAAGATGAAGATTTTAAGGCAGCATTAATTGGTTTGGCAGAAGGACTAAAATCTTTTGAACATGTAAAGATTAATGATAAAAATTTTGATAGTTTAAAAGAGATAATAAACCGTTTATTTGAAAAGAAATCTGAAAATGTGAATTCTTTTGAGATAAATAATTTCAAAAAGATCCAACTTATTATAGACGGATATAAAGAGAAAAAAATAAATGATTTTTCTTATAGTTATATAAGATTTATAAAGTTACTTGGATTAAAAATAAAAATTGATATTAAAAAATTATTTAAAAATTAAAGTGGAATGATTTTTGGGTTATGTTCAGCCTGAGTAGAATAAATAAAAATTTTAAAAAAAATGATTGTATAATATACTATTTATCAATATTTATATACTATGTAAATAAATTTAAACATGAATCTGTAGCACATCCAAATAAAATATTATGGGTCAATCCCCAAACAATTAATTATAATGTTAAACCCTCTTTAAAAATAGACAAAATAATCTACAAGGGAGCTATTAAAGAAGGAGACTGGGATCTGAAAGTTAAATCTTTTAATCAACACAAAAAACATGTGAGTATGAAGCAGTTTTTTTTAGAAGGGATCAAATGGGAGAATACAAAAATGTTTAAAAAAAATTATCATGTGAAACTCAAAGAAGGAAACAAGGCAAGAGGCTTTACTAACTTAGATGATTTAATTGCCTATTATCAGAATGATGTAGAATTACTTTTTGAAAAAATCAAAAAAGATGGTTTTAAAATTCCTGGTAATAGATTGAATAAAAATGATATGTATGTTTATATTGATAGAAATGGAAAAATATTATTAGGTGCCAATGGAAATCACAGACTTTCTTTAGCTAAAATAATTGGATTAAAAAAAATACCTGTCAGAGTACATATCAGACATAAAGATTGGCAAAAGAAGAGAGATATAATAAATAAATTAAAAACGAATGGTGGATTGAACGATTCTAAATTATTAAACCATCCTGACTTACAGGATGTAATAAAGTAATAATTTTAGTTTTCAATTAATTTTATAAACTCATCAATATTATTTTCAATAGTATAGTTTTTCTTGGCAAATGTATATGCATTATTCCCCATTTCTTTTCTGAGAGTTGGATTTTCTAAAAGCATTTTTATATATGTAACTAATCCGGCATAGTTGTCAGCTTTAAAACCGAGTTGATTTTCTTCAATTAAATTGTCCGGATCAAAATTAAGCGTGATGGTTGGGGTTTTTCTCAGCCATGATTGAATAAATGTATTTGGAAACCCTTCTTCCATTCCACTCGTATTTATGAAGATAGAAGCTTGATTGAGAAGTTCATTACTCTTTTCAAGAGTTACGGGCCCCAAATAACTAAATTTTTTATTCACTTTTTTTACTTTATCAATTAAGCCTAAATAAGATGAATCAGAAAGATTTCCAGCCATGATAAAATTTGCATGAAGATAGTTATGTTCCTCGACTAATTTCAGAAAAACTTCAGGTTGTTTCCACTTTTTTAAATTAGCAATCCAAACAATGTTGGGGGGGGTGTTTTTTTTAATCTCATTAAGCTCTTCTGATGGATGCAAATTGGGGAAAATTGTACTTTCAAGTTTCAATTTTTTGGTTAGCAGATGTTTTTGCATGTTTGTCTGAGCTAATATTCGATCAGCAGATTTCATACCAATCAGTGATAGCCGGTCAATTTTATATATTTTTTTGAATTTCTTAACCCTCTTATAAGCTTCGTAGGTTGAGCGGGGCTTTCTGAAAAGGAATTTTGTCTTGTAACAATCTATATCCATTGAAGTTGCAAAAATGAACTTACTATTAGATTGCTTTGCAAATTGGCCAGCATACCATGTCCATAATTTACGTCCTCTTTGATATAGAATGTCTGGATTAATTTTATTCAACAAATCAGAAAATGTTTGTACATTTGTTTCATAGTTTTCCACCTCCTTAAATGGTATATACTCTATAACAGAGTTATTGTCTGAGGGAATTTGATCCGGTGCCGTTAATAGGTATACTTTTTTATTTCTCTTTGCCATTTCATTGGAAAGAATTTGAATTTGAACCTCAGCACCACCTATGCTTTTGTGTATTGTAGATGGTGTTATAAAACATATTGAGTTATTTGGTTGCATAGATTTTAAGTAAGAATGAGAAAAATTATCTTAAGATTTTTGGAAAAATTTAATTATAAGTTAAGAAAGATTGATGGTGATGAATTAATTGAAACTCCAAAGCTTATTAATGATGAATGTAAAAAACTCAAATTAAAGAAACTTACGCATGAAAAGAATGCCACATTTTTCGGTTATCATGATAAAACTCCGAGTAGTTTAGATGGAAAAAAAATATTGGCTTGTTCAGTTTCTGGAGATGACAGAAAGTTAGAGAATGAATGTACTAAAATGGAAGTCGGTTTTTTTAGTATTTCAGACGGATATAGGTTCTATCCGGTTGATGAAACTTTTACGTGGTGTTGGCAGCAGGGTTGTATGTTGCAATGGAACCCGTTAAAGCCAAATAGTCAAATTTTTTATAATTCGGTAGTAGATTCTGAGCATGGATCAATATTATTTGATATTTCCAAGAATGTTGAAGTAAAAAGGTTTACGTTTCCGATTTACTCTATCTCACCTAATGGTAAGTATGTATCGTCATTAAATTTTACAAGATTGGGTTTATTGCGTCCCGGATATGGATATAAAGGAAATATTAATAAAAATGACTTGCCAAATGCGCCTGATGATGACGGTGTGTTTTTGATTGATTTAAAAACCGGTACTAGGAAGTTAATTGTAAGTTTGAAATCAATTGCTGCAAATACAGATCAAAATGTTCCCCATTACATAAATCATATAACGTTCTCACCTGATTCCAGCAAACTTACATTTTTTCACATTTATGAAAATCAGTCCGGAGGACGCTTAATTAGGTTCTACTTATATGATATTGAATATAAAACTCTAAAATTATTAGAAGCAGCAAATAATGTTTCTCACTATTGCTGGAGCAAGAATAATGAAATTTTAACCTCAGAAATGGAATCAGGTAAAATTGTAACTTACTTGTACAAACTTGAAGAAGAGAAGAAAAAAGTTATTGATATCCCTCACATTGGCGATTATCATCCAATGTTTAATCCTGCAGAATCTGACATAATTGTTGCCGATACAAAACCAGATAAAGACAGGAATCAACACCTTTTTTTGTTTAATATTAAATCCGGTAGATATTTTTATGCAGGTAAATTTCATTCACCAGATGAGTATAAAGGAGAAGTAAGGTGTGATTTGCACCCGCGCTGGGACAGACAAGGTAAAAATCTAATTGTTGATACGGCTGAAGATGGGAAAAGAAGCATGGTAAAGATAGATGTTACTGAAGGAGTTAAATCTTGTTTGGATTAATTCAAAAGGTTAATCAGGTATATAGAAAAGAGTATAATAATTTTGGATAACACAATTATTGTGATAAGGGCTGCAGGTGAACGCACAGAAGAGCTTTGCAAAAAGTTGATTCTGGATCAGGGTTTTACTGAAAAGGATGTGGTGCTGATCCGTGAAATTCCTTTTTCGAAAGCGTTGCTCAAATCATTTGATCTGGGCATTGAGTACGGAAAAAAATGGACCTTTTGCGTGGATGCCGACTTACTTTTACGACCCGGTTCCATACAGGAAATGATTCGTCTTGCAGACGCCCAGCATCAAAAAGTATGCCAGGTTCAGGGGTATATAATGGATAAATTTTTCGGTGGTGTACGTAAAGGCGGAGTTCATTTATATCGAACCTCACTCCTAAAAAAAGTGAAAGAAAAGGTGCCCGAAGAAGGCATCGACATCCGGCCGGAGAGCTACGCATTACGGCAAATGGCAGACGATGGATTCCCGACACGGGTTGTTCCATATATTTCGGGACTGCACGATTTTGAGCAATACCATTACGATATTTACAGAAAAGCATTTGTTCAGGCCGAAAAGCATCTGTCCCGGTCTGAACTTTTTATAAGGATTTGGAAAGACCGCGCTGCAGAAGATCCCGATTACCTGACAGCTTTACAGGGGTTTGCCAATAGCATTACTAACCGGGAAGAAATATTCATTAACCGGAACCAGGCACTCTATAAAGAATTATTTGAGACTTTCGGTATCCAGGAGAAAGAGGAGATCAACCTGAAAAATTATACTCCTGAATGGGTGGAAAACACAATTACGCAGTGGAGTTATCCTGATATCTACCACTCATATTTCCCTAATAAAGATGGATATCAGTTAACTTCTGCATCCTACTGGAATAAAGTGAAGCGGGCAAATAAACGGCATGGGATGTTCAAAACCGTTCGATTTTCTCTCAGTGAATTACTTTTTATGTTGGCTAAAAAGGTGAAATAGTTTGCGGTTCAAATCTTGGAAGCTATTTGAGTTTTTAAATACGAAACTCGGTTTGTATTTGGTTCATCAGCAGATGGGTTTGGGCATTATGAATTCCAGTTCAGTAATGGTGCGTTATTGATCATCTGCGTGACAGGAAATGGATTTTTTTAGCATAGTTAAAGAATAAAAGTTATTTGCACCATTACCAGGAATATTATTAA
>SL_3KL_010_SEDDRAFT_10003736_pt1 | contig 13806 bp, 18 predicted proteins | sample SodLakKL_010_SED_2_FD_10381 | JGI IMG/M metagenome (IMG submission 10381)
GGATGTACTTATTCATATAGTAATATATCAAACGAACTATATGAAGAATTTGAAAATGCAGAATCACATGGTAAATTTTTTCATCAAAAAATAAATAAAAAAGATAAACATCCATTTAGACGAGAGTTTACGTTATATCCTACTGAAATTGATGAAATAAAAGAAAATATAGAAAATAGTTTGGATGAAAATAATGAAGAATAAAAAATAATGAAAGACGAGATTCAACAATATAAAAATTTAGTAGAATTACTTAAACAAGCATTAAGTTACTATGCTGATGAAGAAATATATAAGGATAATGATAATAATTCAATTATGTTAGATAAAGGACATCAGGCGAGATTTGCTCTCAATCAAATTGGTTTAATAAAAAAAGCAAGTAATAAGACGGAAGATGATTATATTAACGATATTAATCAAGCAATAAAGACGAATAAAAGTTATGATGAAATGTTAAAAATAATGAGAGATTATAAGAAAATAAGTGAAAGTGAATAGTAACATAAAAAAAGAAAAAATAAAAAAATTTGAGACAAACATGTTATTTAGTATGATGTATCATGATATAATTTTTTCAAATGATCAAATTACTAAAATAAAATCATTATTAGAAAATACTAATATTTTTATTTTAGATTCTCCAATTTTTTCTTATAACAATGAAACTCATATTATTAATGAACAACTATCATATTATGATATTAAAAATGTTTTAAAAAATAATAAAAAAATTTTTATATATCAACCAATAGAAAATAAGATTGGTGATGTTTTATTAGAATGTAAAATAATTTAAAACATGATAAAAGCAGATAAATACTATAAAGAAAATTTAAAAAAGATAAAAAAATATGGATATTGGGATAAAAATCCAAGACCAAGATATGCCGATAATATACCAGCACATAGTAAATTCATTACTGCTGTTTTTGAAAAATATGATATTGAAAAAGAAGAGTTTCCAATAACTACATTAAGAAACACTGCAATAAAAACTGGAATTAAAGAAATTTTATGGATTTATCAAAAACAAAGCAATTGTTTAATTGATGCAAGAAATATGGGGATTAATTGGTGGAACGAGTGGGAAGTTTCTGATAATAAAATTGGTCAGCGATATGGTGCTACAATAAAAAGATATGATTTAATAAATAATTTATTAGAATCATTAAAAAATGATCCATATTCTCGCAGACATATAATAAACATGTATCAATATTCAGATCTTAATGAAACAAAAGGATTGTTTCCATGTGCATATGAAACACTTTGGAGTGTACATGAAAAAGAAAATAAAANTTTTCTTAATTTAACATTAATTCAACGAAGCAATGATTATATAATGTCAGGATATATAAATAAAATTCAATATGTTGCGTTACAGATGATGATTGCATCGCATTTAGGATATAATGTTGGTGAATTTTCTCATTTAGTTCAAAATCTACATATCTATAATAGACATTTTAATGCACTTAATGAAATATTAGAGAGAAAACCAATTAACAATCAACCTAAAATTAAATTAAAATCAAATAAATCTTTTTTTGATTTTGTTGATGATGATTTTGAAATTATTGGATTGGATGAAATAAAAAAAATAAAAATTAATTTAGATTTAGCAATATAAAATTATTTTAAAATGTCAATTGAAATAAAAGAATCAATAGAATTTATTATTTCCAAAAGAAATGAAAATATTAGTTGTTTAGAGAAAAAACTAATTGAAAATACTTATGATGAAAAAGAGATTGATAAATTAGTTTTTGACATTTTGAACGATAATAGACAATTAAAAATATTAAATGATTGCGAAAAAATATATTTTGAAACATTTAATAAAGATTAATAGTGAAAATATAAATTATAATGGAAATTATATATATAATAATATTAGTATTATTATGTGTTATTATATTGTTACTTTCTTTAAGTATTCTTTTTTTAATAAAAAAAACAAACTTTCTTTCAGAAAAAGAAAAAGAGTTTATTTTATTTACAATTGACATATTTATTGAGTACGCTGACGACCTTGGTATTCAGACTAAGGAACAACATAAAAAGTTAGTTAAAGAACTAAATAAGATAAAAAAGAAACTTTTTAAAAATTAATTTCCTTTTGTTTCATTTAAAAATGGAGTAACATCTTCTTTTACAGGTACTGCTAAAATTGTTTTGAAATATGGTTTAAATCCACCAATAGTTTTATTTGTTGCATCAGTGATTAAATTAGCATTTTCTACTTCATAATATCTATCTTTCTCACCACTCATATTATATTCTATAAGATCACCTCTATCAATTTCTATTTTTTTTTCATTTAATTCATCTAAATAAACACCAAATTTTAAATTACCAGTATCATCACGACTAATACCTTCAACAGTGTCACCATAATATTCTTGCGATTCCTCAGCAATATTAATCATAACACTTAATCTTATTGGTGGTAGATATTTTTTATCTTTAGGTTTTGTTTGACCATATAGGTTATGTGATTTACTTTCTAGTATGTTTATTTTATGTACAAAAACTTCTTGAGCATTATTTGTTTTTAAATAATTTCTACCATATAATATTTGTAAATTGTATGAATTTTCAGTCATAAACAAACCATATCTATCATCTTCAAAATTTTTAAATTGTTTCTTTTTTTTCATTTTTTATAAAATATCTATTAATCCTGTTTTAATTAATCGATTTCTAATAATACTATTATGTTTTAATTTCGGATAGTCATTAATTAATTTTACTAAAAACGTATCACTGAAAAACGATTCGTCAGCTAAAACATCATCAAATAAACTAAAGAATTCAGGTTTTTTTCGTAAAATATCATATAATTCATAATCAGGGATTTTATATTGTAAGTGTTTTAATACATCCCTTAATTTTGGTTGATATATAATTAAATTTAATATATCCTTTCCATCTAATTTCTTTAATAAATGATCTAAATCATCTATTAATTGTGGTTGGTATTTTAATATATCAAAAATTTCAGTAGATTCCAAATTATTTAGATCATCAATAAATTTATTAATATTTTCTGGATTTGCTATTATAGAATCAACAATATCGTTATTGGGTTGTTCATTAGAATTAAAATCGTTTTCTTCGTTTAATTGAAATGTTTTATCTAATCTTGACATTACTTCAAATAATCTTTTTTTATTTTTATTCATAATTATAAATTAAGTCTATATAAAGAACACTTATTTTAAAATAAATACTTGAATTTACATTAAAATATTATTATTTTTGTTGGTGAAATTGGATATAATAAAATTTATGATTCTGGAAATATAAAATATGATTTTATATCGGAATTATAGGTGTTTTTGGTGGTTGATATCCACGCTCTTTATTTACATTTTCAGCAATTTCAGCACGTTCTTTAGTTAAATTATGATGACTAATATTTTTTAATTGAAGTATGATTTTATCTTCAATTTTCTTCTTTAATTCAATTCCTTCATCTAATAAATGACGATAATCTAAGGTCAATTGTTTATCTGTAACACCTAATTCACCACTATAAAATCCTCTAATACCACCAATAACCATTTTTACTTTTGCAAGTAGTAAATCACGAATTTGTTGACGAGCAACATCATTAATATTATCCCATTTTAATATTTTTGATGGTGGATCTGATGGTAATTTTACAATATCATCATTTTCATCAATACACACATCTCTACCTGTTTTTGATGAATCATAATACCAGTACCAAACTTTACGACCAGCATAATGTTTTCCCCATCGACTTGATATTTCAAATCTACTACCCGGTACGGGATATAAGTGTAGCATTTTTTCACCAGTAGCAAGTCCTGTAATCCGATATGTTAATAATGATTGCAATACTCTATGTTTCATTCTTCTATCTTGTGCGGATAATAATGTTGAGTATGTTGGTTGGACATACATAGCAGGACGACCAAGATACGACCATCCATGCATACCCGGTGACCAAGCATTCAATGCAAACGGATCAACTAAACCAGTATCAATTGATGGTGGAGTTTCCCATAAAACTTCATTAACTTCTCGACCAGCAGGAATTAAATAATGTTGTGTATTTGCAGATGTAATAATAAAGTCTCTTTTTAGTTCCCAATTTTCTCCAGCAGGTGCATTAGTTCCATGACCAGTTTGTTTTGAATATGCAAAAGTAAATCCTCGCATAAAATCATTAGATTTTGTAGTAAATGCAGTTAAAAAATCACCACTACTCTTATCCATTCCTTCAATATTTATCCAATGTTGATGAATTAACCATTCATGTACTAAAGATGAATAGTCTTCAATAACCATCTCAAAATAAGAATCTAACATATCATCTTTAATTTCAAACGGCATTAAAGGATATCCTAATTCGTGTTTTATTTTTAAATAAAGCTTATTTTTTTCTACTAATGATATTAATCCCATAACGATTTTTTATATAAATACTTAATTGTTTTTTAAAAAAAGGTATGATTTTCCTAAAACATTTACTATATTTGTAGAAAATGATAAATAAAATATAAAAAAAGCTTATGTTTAATATTGAATACGACATTGATTTAAATGAGAATAAAAGACCATATATTGTTTTACCAGAAACATATAAAAATAACCCAGAGGACAGATTTTTTTCAACTGAATTAGCAAGATATGTTCTTCAGGATGTTTATTATAGAAAAAAAGATAGTTTTAGTGAAGACGATAATAATAAATTAGAGCAAACAATAAATATTTTAGGTCAAATTAGTGATGAAATTGCTAAAATTTTATATGGTGAAATGAAAAGAATGGGGGATGTTCAACTTTTAATAAATCCTGAATATCATGTTCAGGTAGAAACAAAAAAAGAAAGAAACAATTTACCAGATAAAGATATTTTTTTTAATAAAAAAATATATGATAAATGTGATGGATTGAAGGTATTAGTTACAAAAGAAAATAATATATATGAATATAAAAACAATAAATGGCTGAAAAAGACAAGCAACTAAAATTAGCTTTAAAACATAATATGGAATTTAAACCAACAAAAGAACAAAGTAAAATCTTTTTATTTACAGAAAAAAGAAAAGAAAATATTTTAATTAAAGCTTATGCTGGAACAGGAAAAACATCAACAATTGTTCAAGCAGCAAAGTTATTACCACAAGATAAATCTATAACATTTTTAGCATTTAATAAACACATACAAAAAGAATTAAAAGAAAAATTACCAGAACATATTAGATGTTATACTACATATGGTTTAGGTATGGGTGCTATAAAAAGAAAATATGGTGATGCAATAACATTAGATGAATTTAAGGTTGATAAAATTATACAAAAAAAGAGTAAGTCTTGGGATTTACAGGAAGAATTTAAATCTTATGCAAAATACATGACTTATCTAAATAATTTAAAAAAATTAGTTGATTTATGTAGGTTAACATTAACATTAAACCCAAATTACATACCATATGTTGCTGAAAAATATAATATTAGACTAAATAAAAAAAACGATATAAAAAGAGTTTTAAAAGTTCTCGATGATTCAACAAACAATAGAAAATCATTTGATTTTGTTGATATGGTTTATTTACCAGCAATCGATAATTCAATTTGGATGTTTCCACAAGATTATGTTTTTGTTGATGAAATCCAAGATTTGAATAGGTGTCAGTTAAGAATCGTTGAAAAGATAATAAAAAAAGATAAATTAACAAAAAAACCTACTGGTAGATTAATTGGTGTTGGTGATTTTTTCCAATCAATTTATGGTTTTAATGCTGCAGACGATAAATCATTTGAATGGTTTGAAAAATTTCCAAATACTAAAACACTACCACTTTCAGTTTCATTTAGATGTTCAAAAAATGTAATAAAAAAAGCACAAGAAATTGTTCCAGATATTAATGCTCTTGATGATGCACCAGATGGAATTGTTAGAAATGGTAGTGTTCTTAAAGAAGCAAAAAATGGTGATTTTATTTTATGTAGAACAACAAAACCATTAGTTAATTTATTTTTTTATTTTTTAACACAAAATAAAAAAGCAATAATAAAAGGAACTGATATTGGAATACAATTAATTGAATTAATTGGTAATATAAACGATAAAATAGAATTATATGATTTTTGGAAAAACGAATTACATAAATATCGGGATGATTTAATTAAAGATGGAATACTTAATCCTGATGAACATAATGGTTATCGTTCTCTTGAAGATAAGGTTGAAACTTTATTATTTTTAATTAAATTATCTGAAAATATTGTTGATCTAAAAAATAAAATTAGATTAATATTTACAGATAAAATTGAAGGTATTTGTTTAAGTACTATTCATAAAATTAAAGGTTTGGAAGCTAATCGTGTTTTTATTGTAAGACCAGATTTGTTGCCACTAGAAACTAAAAAGAATTGGGAACAAATACAAGAAAAAAATTTAGAGTATGTTGCAATAACAAGAGCAAAATTAGAATTAATTTATGATGATGTTTGGAAAGAAGAAGATAATATAGATTAAAAATATAAAATTATGGAATGGGTAATAAAAATAGAAAATAAACCAACAAATAGAATTTTAGTTAAATTTAATCCAGAATTAAATTTACTTGAATTTTATGGACAAAAAAAAATTAAATTAAGTTGGGAAACTTTTAGTTCAAAAACAATAAACATTGAGACTAACTTAGAAGAGATTAAAGATACTTTATTTAAAGTGTATGAAGTTATGAAAAATAAAATTATATATTATGATGATATTTCAGATAGTTTTTCATTAATAAAAACAATTGAAATTGTTGATGAAAAAAAAGAACAAAATTAATTATCTAATAAAAAATCATCATAACTAAAATATTTACTATTATTATTTTGTGTAGGTGTCGTAGATAATTTTCCTGAATTAATAATTAATGATTCGTCATTAATTTTAACACCTTTTCTAATATTTAAAATTTCAATTGATGTGTTTAATGTGTTTATTGAAGTATTTATATTATTAATTTCATTATAAAACAATCTATTTTGTTTTTGTTGATCAATTATCATCATTTCATAATGTCTATCAATTTTATTTAAATTTGGAACAATAACTAGTTGATAAAAACCTAAAAAAATAATTAATATAGTACCAATTAATCCAAAAAAATTTTTAATACTAAAAACTATTTTAGTATCCCCCTTAATAATTAAATTATTATTTTCTTTCATTTTAAAAATTTAATCTTTTCCCAAACAACTTGAATATTGATATCATCATAATCAGATTCATGCCAATAAATAAGTGTTGGTTTTGTATTAATTATGAACGTAAAACCATTAGGAAATTGTCTTTTTGTTATTATTTCATCATTAATAATAATCTTTCCGTTAATAATCCATAATTTATTTAAATTACCATTTAATTTTGATTGACTAAACATAAAAATCTCATATCTATACTTAGGCAAGTTTTTAATTTCATTAGTTTTTGATTCTAATTCATTATTTATTTTTTCAATAGTAACAAAAGATTTTATTAATATTTTTGAGTCTTCATTTAATTCTTTAACCCAATCATCCAAAACATAATAAATTTTTTTTTCGTTATTTAAACAATTTCCAGTTAAATGAACTAACATGAAAATTATTGTGAATGATATAAATTTAAGCGTTTTCATATAAAAAAATATAAATTTTAATTATAAATACTAAGCGTTTTCATATAAAAAAATATAAACTTTAATTATAAATACTAATTAAATTTTAAATTTTATAGTTTTTAATTTAAAAAATTTTATTTTTTGTATGTCCATAAATTATTCTTAATTACTTTATTTTTTGAACACCATCTACTAATAGTACTCTGATTAACACCAATATAAATAGACGCAATTGCTGTTGATTCAAATTCATTAATAATTGAAAGATCATTAGAATTTTTCATAAAAACCTTTTTACAAATGATTTTTTTTTATAGGTGAGCGTAAAACCCATTCATCGCTTTAGCGTACAACCACAATAATATATTTTGTAGTTTAATTATTTTATTGTATATTTACTGTATGAAAGATGTAAAAAACATAGAACGTGTCCGTAAATGGCAACAAGAACAAAAATCAAAAGGGCTTTGTATTGAGTGTTCTAATCCTGCAAGTGGATTAAGGTGTGATGCTTGTAATAAAAGACGTGCAGAAAATAGAAAGAAAAATTACCAAGAATGGAAAGAAAAAGGTTTATGTTGCCAATGTGGGAAAGAGACACTAAATAATAAAAATTATTGTGAGAAACATTATTTAATGAAAATATCTCATGCACGGTTAGGTTCTTCTAAATATTGGAAAGAGTTGAAGATATTAATTGAAAAACAAAATTATAAATGTGCTTTAACTGGGGATATTATTTCTTTCAATGATAACATAGAACTTGACCATATTTTGCCAAGATATAGAAAAGGTAAAGATGAATTATCAAATGTTCAATGGGTTACAAGTAGGGCTAATTGGTTTAAAAGAGCGTGTACACAAGAAGATCTGCTGGGAATTTGTACTAAAATAGTAAATACATTAACTACAAAAGTTTAGACTATTTAATAATAGAATGAAACAAATACACAAGTCATATAAGTTTAGAATTTACCCGACAAAGGAACAAGAGTCTTTGTTGAGTAAACACTTTGGGCATTGTAGATTAAAACCCAATTGATATGCTTCCATTAAATTATTTAATTAATCAACACTACACCTAAAAAAACATATATAAAAAAAAGAGTTGGAAAAACCAACTCTTTTTTATTAATTAATTATTCTGATTACAGTGTTACTGTAAATCTCCAATTCCAAAGGTTTGAAGACCATCGCAGAATATACGTCCATAATAACGGTTAAGAACCATTTTTTTAGCATAACGTGTCATAATACCACGAATAGGCGTAAAATCAAATGGATTGTACATTACTGGAGTAAGTTGCATTGGTACATATGGAGCATAAATGTATCCGGTTTCTAAAATAGAAGTTCCTTTATGTCCTACTAATATTGTATTAGCTGGAGCATAAGGGTCACGATATACAATATAACGACCACTCAGAGTACCAATTTTTTCAATACCCATATTATACTTATCTTGCTCTGGAGAAGCATTACTTACGTGGAAATACTCAAGGTCATCAAATACTGCAGATACTTCAGGTGAAACTACCACCCAAGAAGCACCACCACGAAGTGTTGACTTATGTATTTGAGCAGACAATTGGTTAATTCTTGTAATTAATGTCTGATTCCAGTCTTTTTGTGTACCATGGTATTGTGTGCTTTGTCTACGTAGACCATTATAGTCCCAACGAACAGTCCAAGCAGCACCTCTACGAAGGTCACGCAAGATTTCACGGTCAATTTCAGCAGCCATTTGCTCTGAAAGTAAAGCAGTTAATTCTGCTTCAGCGTCAATGTTATGGAAAGCACTAACGTCTTGTGCAAGTTCAGGTGTCCACATTGCTCTCATTTTACGAGTTTCAACACTAACAGTTACTTGATCAAGAACAAAAGTAACTTCAGCCATTCTTGAATCTTCTTCAAGATCGCTATATACTCTGTAAGTAGCAGTAAAATTTACTGGAGTGGTTGCAGCACTTAGTGCGTGATATCCATCCGTTCCCGGGTACTGTACCTCAAGAATCAATACAACTTCACCAGCAGTATTAACAATTGACTGACCATACTTTTGAACTTTTACATGGAAAGGAATTGAAGTTCCCGATACAATAGTTCCGTCATGTCCTGAAGGAGCATTAAAAGTTTGGTCTGCTGTAATTTTTAGACCAGCAAGAAATGTTTCTGTGTCCATTGGAACACCAGCAGGTCCGACCAATTTACCTTGGTCAGTTGTAGTGAAACCATTCATTTTAAGTTCAATAAATTTATCTTCACCACTTGTCCATGTTTCAGCAGTAGTACTACCAGTTTTTACTTCCATAGTACCTCTAGAACGATCAAATAATGATTCGCCTTCTTCACCATATTCAGTAGCATAGAAAGAATCATATAATGAACGTGATTCAAATTGAGTTCTTTCATTTTCAGCCTTTTCTGATGCATTACTATAAGCACCATTAGGTGATGTGTGTTTATTACCATCAGTAGTTGTTGTTGTAGAACTATCTACTCTAACACTAGCTTTAGGGTTAATATAGTACAACTTACCTATTGGTAGGTTAAGTGCTTGTACTGATACGATATCATTTGCTAAAAGTTTAGCAAATACCCTACGGATAACAGGAAATGCTACAGTTTCAAACTGTCCAGATGAACTAGCGTCAGTTGATTCGTTAATCATTGTTGATAATTGATTTTCGAATAACTGTGCACAGTTTTCTCTAACATTTCCTTCAAGTCCTTCTAACAAACCAATTTTTTCCCAACGGTTTGTAGTTATTTCTCTTTGTTCACGCAATTGTTTTAAACCAATATTACCAACATCTGCGCTTTCGGTTAAAAATCCCATAATTATTTTTTTTTATATCTTATTTATTATTTTTAAATTATTTTTTTCTTTTTCTTTTTATCGTGATATTCGATTAACTCCTTCATTCTATCAATATGTTTATTATTTTCATATGCAGTTTTTTCAACTACTTCATCAAGTTTTTGTTTTGAAGATGGTTGAATTGAATTATTTACCTTATCTTCAATATTTTCTGAAATTGTTTTTTTACTATTCTTCATTTCATTAAGAAATGATTTATATTTTTCTTGTGAATTTGAAATAGTGTTGATAGATTTAAATTCATTAATAATTTTTATTTTATCTTCTTGAGTTAATGCCAAACCTTCGTTTACAAGCAAATTATTAACATGAGCTAGATTAGTATTAAAAACTGCCATTTCTTTTAATTGATTTCTATATTTCTCAAGAGCAGATTTATAGTTCTCAACTAATGTGTTAATAGAAATTTTTTGTTTTTTATTTTCGTTTAATTTTTTTGTTAATTTTTTATTTTCACCAATTAAACTTTTTAAAAAATCCTTATTTTCTTTCATAGCATAACGTAATCTATTTGCTTTCCCATAGTTAGTATTGTTTTGTGCACCAACTTGTCTAGAATTACTATGTGTTATTGTGTGATCTAGAGTTTCATCAACGTCATTACCTAAATCATCTAATACTGCTTCTATATCAGCATCAGTAATTTCAGCACTTTCCTCATCAATCATTGATTGGGTAGGTCCACCATCTTCACGACCTTTATAGTCTTGCTTACCACCATGTCTTTTTTGTTCATCAACATCTTCCTCATCAATCATTGATTGGGTAGGTCCACCATCTTCACGACCATTATAGTCTTGCTTACCACCATGTCTTTTTTGTTCATCAACATCTTTTTCATTCCCACTATATTTTTTAATCATTTTATCTAATGTTTTTTGAATGTTAACAAGTTCTTTAAATGGATCTACATCATTATCTTCATCTTCATTAATATCGGTTTCAAGATTTTCAATTTCCTTATCAATATCGTCAATAGTTATAAACTCATCATCATCACTAGCAGTATCGATAGTATGATCGATTTCTGTTGAATCTGATTCAGTTAAATTATTCTTTTCTTTTTTATTTGAGATTGGTTTACCTGAAGAAGGAGTAACTTCTTTATTATAAGCAACACCTTTTTTCATTTTATCATCTTTAGCTTGATTTGGACTATCTGATTCCAAGTCACCCATAAAATCTTTATCACGTTCTTCGGTTAAATTCTCATCTTCAATTTCATTATCTTTTTCAAGATTCTTTTTTTCTTTCTCTTCTTTAATTTTTTCAAGACCCTTTGCTTTTTCATCAAAAGGTTTTCCTTTACTTTTAACTTTTGGAATAACATCCTTAGTTTCTTCATTTACAACCTTGTTGGTTTCTTTTTTTTCTTTCATATCAGATTCAGTTTTTGTTTCAGTATCATCATCTAAATTCACTTCCTTTTTAGATTCATTAGTTTCGTCAATTTTTTTATATGACTCTTTTACTGATTTTTTTTTATTATTATTAATTTCTTCTTTAAGCATATCTTTAAATTTTTCTGGAAATTCTTCAGCTAATTTTTTCTTTGCGTTAGCGTCAGCAGCTTCCATAATTTCATTATATTCAGATAATGCTTCTTTAAGTATAGATTTATTTTCTTTTTTCTTTTCCATATTAATATGTTAAAATAACATCAATAATTATAATTTTAATATAAATACGTTCCTTAATTAAAAAAGTATTGTTTTTTATAAAAACTATTCGAATTTTCTTGACTTTGTAGGTTTTTTTTATTATAAAAATAATTTATAATACAAATCTATTTACAGCATCAACAATCTTATTTTCCTTTTCATTTAAATAAATACCATCATTATTTTTTTTATATGTTTCAGCAAATTTAATTTCGTCAGCATTTTTTTGTGGAAATAGATATCCACCCGGTGTGCTTGGTGTAGCAACCAAATCAAACCCAATTAACTCAAAATCATCTTGAACTAAATTTTCACCTCTTATTTCTTCTAATGAACCAACACCTCTTGAAGATATTCCTATTTTTATTTCATTCATTATATATAAAATAATCTTATCTCCAATTACTGATGCAATACCGTATTTAATAAATCCGGGGCTTACAATTATTTTAATTTTACCATATAATATATTATCATCATCATTATCCTTACCCCACCACATATCAGTAATCATATGTGATATATTATTTAATGCAATAATTGATGAATCTGGATGGTCTGCTTCACTAACAGCACTATTATTATTTACTAATTTTCTATATTCTTCAACTTGTGAAATTAAAATATCTTTTGGGTATATTCGACCATTTTTATTTTTTACACCCCATTTTTGTAAGACACAATTTATTAAAACTGGTTTATTTTCTTTTATTTCAAAATTTTCATTAATAATTTTTGGATTTAAATCGGTATTAATATATCCTGCATCACTTTCAATTAGAATCCCAAAACCAGTTTCATTTGCTTGTAATATTTTACTCATTATTTTTTTTTATTATAAATAGTTATATTGGATTAAAAATTTCAATTATCATTAATATTTTTTAGATATATAAGTTTTTTGTTATATTGTATTTATAATAAAATATTTTTAATGAATGATAATTGTGTAGTAAAAAATAATAATGTTGTTTTAGTTGATCCAAATTGTGTAAATAATATTGATACTGGTATTCCAAATTCAATACCTCAATATGAAAATATGCATATCTTTGCTGATTTAACTGCAACTAGAAAAGGTAGAACAGTTTTAATCTCTGGTAGTGGTGTTGATACAGATGAAACTGTAACGGTTAATATGATGGGATTTAATCAAAATAAAGAAAATCCTAACTACGGTAAATTCACTACAAATTATTATGATGGCAGTACGAATGAAAATGAAACACAATATGAAAGTTTTGGTATTAAAGACATAAAAGTTACTATTAACTCGTCATTTATTCCTCAAATAAGTATAGAATTTATTGATATAAGAGGATTGTCGTTTTTTAATCAAGAAGATTCACCATATAGAATATTATTTGATTTTCCACCACCAACTTTTAGATTATCAATAAAAGGATATTATGGAAAAATATTATCATATAGACTTCATTTATTAAAATATACAACAAATTTTAATTCAGATAATGGTAATTTTTACATTAATGCTGATTTTGTTGCAATGACATTTGCACCATTAACGGATGTTTTATTTAGATATGTTATTAATTTTCCGTTAATGATAAATAACGAAATTTCTGTTGATATTAATGAACCACCAAAAAATACATTTGAATTT
>SL_3KL_010_SEDDRAFT_10003737_pt1 | contig 13805 bp, 12 predicted proteins | sample SodLakKL_010_SED_2_FD_10381 | JGI IMG/M metagenome (IMG submission 10381)
GCCGACATGCNATGGAAAAAAAGGTCTGAGCGAAGCGAACACAGGCGTTCATTTTGTTTATGGCCCCCCCCTGGAGGATCAGCGCAAGCTAATCCTCCATTTCGTAACCCAATCATACCGCGGTGTTTGTGGCAGGGGTCCGTTTTCACTGATCCGTACGATGACTTGAATAACAGGCGTTTGAATAATATTATGAATTTATGTTTACCTTTTTTGACATTTTATTAAACAATTCGGGCAAACTTTGGTTGTATTGTCAGTCAAAGCAACAATGAACCGCAAATATTATAAACAACCTTAAAAATAAAGCCGTCATGAAAACCAAAATAATCTTCGCAGCAGCAGCAATTCTATTCAGCATCAATGTCTCAATGGCGAATCAATCTGAATCCATGCTCACTTTCTGGAATGTGAGGGGAGAAAAGCTTGTTCAACCCATATTGGCCGAAGAGGAAACAGAGACAATACCTCTCAAAATACAATGCGCCTATAAAAATGCGGGAAGTTCCCACATTTCCAGTATGTTCAACCTCAGTGATCTTTCAAAGCCGGAAGAGGAAGAAGCGCTTCCTTACTATATCTCTGCTGATTAACACTCTTCAAGTGATTTTCGATGAGCTGGCGTTTGCTACGGGTCCTGGGATATAGACAAGGGAACTGCGATAGCAGAAGGGATAAACAAAAAAAGAAAACACGAGTTTGCTCGATGTTTTCTTTTTTGTTTAGACCTGCGTGAGCGCAGCGAACAAAAAGGCTTTTTGTGTTATGGCCACCCCATGGAGGATCAGCGCAAGCTAATCCTCATCAACGCAGCCCGAAAGCTTGCTTTCGGGGCTGTTGCTCCCTCGTTGCCGTTGATCAAGGGGCCGGATGACCGACGGTCTGACCCAGGATGACGTGTTGCGACGGCCTGAGTTGCAACACCTCATGCAGCCTTTGCCTGTCGACTGCTCCCCTGACCACCGTAGCCAGGCCCTCCGAGGCGCAATACAGGTAAACATTCTGCGAAATGAACCCCACATCGGTGGCCGAGTAAAAATCGCGGTGGTCCCGGCTTCCCCCCTGCATCCGGTCATGATCGGACACAAAGATGAGGTTCAGCGGGGCTTCCCTGACCCATTCCTGCCCGCCCGCGTAATGCCGCAGGTCTTCATCCCCCAGCTTGACCAGGGCATGGGCAACGGGCTCGTACACATACCAACCCCCGGCCATGATCAGGTAGATGTCGAATTGCTGCCAATTCCTTGCCGAGGGCGCCGTACGCCGCCCATCGCCCCTGTTGATCCCGAAAGCAGCCCACAACAAACCGGATAATTGTTCCGGGCTCAGGGGCTGTTCGCTGAAACTGCGCATGGACTGTCGCTTGTTCAGGGCTTCGAACAAAGGCATTCCACCGGTAAGCCGGGGTTCTGGCAGAGGGAGGGTATCGTTCGCGCATAGTGGCCCATGGACGGACAACAGCAGCGTCAGCAGTCCAATGGAGCATAGCTTTGCATTCATAATCCGTTCTTTTTTACACACACCTCCGGATAACCCTTGCAATGTACGACAAACAGCTGAGAACTGCACGGCAGTGCAATAAATTGGCGTATTTTTACCCCTGATTGAGCAAGAACATGGAAGCCGCGCCAAGCCCAAAGGTCAGCATACGAATGCTGTTTCTCCAGTTCCTGAAACTGGGCCTGATCGCCTTTGGCGGTCCTGCGGCTCATGCAGGGCTTATGGAACGAGAGCTTGTAGCCCGCAAAAAATGGATCAGTGCGCAAACCCTGCTTGATTTCCTGGGAGCCGTCAATCTGATCCCCGGTCCCAACTCCACCCAGCTGACGATGCTTGTGGGTTACCGCTTCCAGGGTTTTTGGGGGTTGCTGGTATCGGGGGGAGGTTTTATCCTCCCGGCGGCCCTTATTACCGGGGTGCTGGCCTGGGCGTACGTCAGCATGGGCAGCATCCCGGCCGTGGGGCATATTCTTTTCGGGCTCAAACCGGCCATCCTTGCCATCATTGCCGGAGCCATTTTTCAACTGGGCAAAAAGGCCTTGAAAAATGCCTGGCTGGCGCTTATGGGGGCAGCCGCCCTGCTGGCCCTGTGGTTCGGCCTGGGGGAAGTTCCTGTGATCCTGGGTGCCGGAGCTGTTGGCATGGTATCGCGGATGCTTCAGCTGGCCCGGACGCGTTATGGCAAAAAAAAGCATGGGGCGGCGGGCGCGCAAAAAAACAGCCCAAAGAACAAACGCCTGTGGATCTTCCCATTATTGCCGTTAAGCCAGGCAGTAATTGTGGCCGCCGCCCAGACAGCTTCCCTGAAACTTTTCTGGATCTTCTTCAAGATCGGCGCCCTGCTGTTTGGCAGCGGCTACCTGCTGGTGGCCTATATGGACGCCGAACTGGTCGATCGCCTCGGATTGCTCACCCGGGCACAACTGCTCGATGCCATCGCCATCGGTCAGTTCACACCCGGCCCTATCCTGACGGCAGCCACCTTTGTGGGCTATCAGCTCGAAGGCATCCAGGGTGCCGTTGCCGCCACCCTGGGCATTTTTTTGCCATCGGTGTTTTTTATCCTGCTGCTCTATCCCTTGATACCCCGACTCCGAAGATCACCCATTACGTCGGCATTCCTGGATTCGGTGAATATGGCTGCGGTATGCGTCATGTTGTGGGTGAGCATTTACATGGCCATCGAAGTGACCGTCGACTGGCGCAGTGCATCCATCCTGGCACTCAGCCTCATTGCCGTGTTTTGGATCAGGCGCATCAGCAGCGTATGGATCGTCCTGTCGGGCGCCCTGACAGGCTATCTGCTCCAACTTGTCTTCCCTTCCTGAAAGGGGGCAAAACCCCGGTTTATTCGTTTATGAAAAGACCGGATAAAAAAGTTCCTGTATATTTGCCCCGCCAATTTTGTTACGAACCCCAACCATCCCTGACGTATGGAACTTTTTGCCGATCAAATTGCCAGCGTACACATTTTGAACCAATACTGGCTCACCCTGCTCATGGTCATCTCCATGGTGCTGGTGTCGCGCACCTTTGTGGCCGGCACCCGCTACTCCCCCATTCTGATCATCGTGGTGTTCGGACTGATCATGGGCTATATCCTGGTCAGTACCGGCATGGCTTCTCCGGGGCTTCCCGAGTTCCCCATTGTGGAACTCACCAGCAGGGTCACCATCACCGCCCTGATGGCCTCCTTCTTTGTGGGGGGGCAGGAGATCCGCAAACTGGTCACCAACCAGAAGATCGATCCCAAAGACATTGTGGTGCCCTCGTCGCAGGAGATCTTCCTGGGCACCAAGGCCACCCAGTTCATGTTTTTGATCAGGGCCTTTTTCATCCTTACCGGCATCGAATCGCTCAAGCGGGTATTCACCGGACACACAACAGGGGATGCCCTCGACCACTTCTACCCCCTGCTGGGTTATATCGGCCTGGTGGCTTCCATCATCCTTATCGACTACCGGGCCAAGATCACCAACAAGGCAAGGTATATCCGAAAGGGGATCTATGAAACCGCCATCATCATTTTGCTGCTGGTGATCTCTTATCATATATCGATGTGGATACGGCCGGTGATCGCCCTGCCCGAGATCTTCTTTGCGATGATCCTTTCGGTGAGCCTTGGTGCCATCATGGTCAGATGGAAGTTCGGCCCCACCATCCGCTCCCTGCTTTTCGCCGGCATCCCGGTGGTGCTGGCCGCCAACTTCATGGTGGGAGGCTCCCGCATTGCCGACGCCTTCATTCTGTCGGGAATGAGCTCGGTATTGTCGTTCGGATTTTTCGGTCAGCTGCTCTGGATGTTCGGCGGACTGGCCATACTCATCTTTTTCGGGATGGCCAACCACATCCGCAACCTGGCCCCCGGCATGGCGGGCTCCCTTTCGCACTCAGGCCTTACCGGTGCCTGTACCGCAGGCGACCTCGGCCCCGAAGCCGCAGTGAGGGCTCCCATCATGATCAACATTCCCTTTATCGGACATATTTTCGTGTTCTCCATCCTGGCAGCCAGCGCTACCGTCGGCAAACTGCTGATCCCGTATGCCCTGGCTGTTACCCTGGTGGGGGTGGCGCTTACCGCCCTGTCGCTGAAGACCCTCAGGGGCGCCCTGGGCCAAGACAAGCTGGAGATCAGGGGCCTGATGCTGTTTTCGCTCGGATGGCAGCTGGTGGCCGTATTCGGCGGACTGCTGATGCTGGGGGTAGCCGGGATGGACCTGGGCAATGCCGTCATGGCCAATGCCTCAGCCATATCGCACTTCGGCTTGTTTGCCGCCATACAGGGGGGGATGTTCGGCACCCAGGCTGCCGGTCTGATCGCCTTTGTATTTGCCATGCCCTTTCTGGTTCACCCCCTGGTGTTCGGCATCTTTGGGAAAACGGCCGAGAACAATGGTATTATGCCTACAAGGATCGTTTACCTGCTGGCAGGCATCGGGGTGATCGGAGTGATTTATGCCATGATCTTCTGAGAGAAGATACGAAGTTCCGCTGGCGCATTGTTACTTTGGCAAAGTTTTTGTATCTTTGTACCTGACATTTTCACGGGGCTGATTTGGATTAGACAGCAGGTTTAGTGGACATGTAAGCATGCCGAGCGTGGTGAATATGGCTCGTTAATCCCATATCACGCAGCCTATAAACGGCAACAATAACTATGCAATGGCTGCTTAACAGAAGCTGTTAAGTGCTGTTTGTTTCCCGGGAAGCCACGCCTGGCCGCGTCCCCAAGGAAACATCATCAAAAGCCGGGCTAAGCCATGTACCGCCCTGATGCATGGTCTACAATTCCAGGGGCTCAGGCAGTGGATAGGGTTGCCTTTTCCCGGTCAGCTGCCGAAATCCAATAAAAGGCTAAGCATGTAGAAAGCATTTTTGCTGCTTGTTTGGACGAGGGTTCAAATCCCTCCAGCTCCACAAAACGATCCTGAAAAGCCTGCCGGCGTTCGCCGGCAGGCTTTTTTTATTTATTTTTTCTGCAATTATCCAGGCAAAACACTTGTTAAAAAAACTTAAACGTGTAAATTTGTGCACAGTCAAAAAAGCTTTCCTTATCGAAAAAAACCATTCACCACTAATCCCACATCTATGCAACAGAAAAGGAAGAAAGTGATCATTATCGGAGCCGCGGGCAGGGACTTCCACAACTTCAACACTTATTTCCGTGGAAACGAACAATACAATGTCGTAGCTTTTACTGCTGCCCAGATCCCCGATATCGACGGACGGAAATACCCTGCCGAACTGGCCGGTGACCTTTACCCCGGCGGGATCCCGATCCACTCCCAGGACAAATTGCCCAAACTGATCAAAGAGTTCGGGGTGAACACCTGCGCCTTTTCCTACAGCGATGTTTCCTACCAGGAAGTCATGGGCGTGGCCTCCATTGTGCATACCGCCGGGGCTGACTTTTTGCTTATCGGGCCGGGAGAAACCATGATCAAAAGCAGCAAACCTGTCATTGCCGTCGGGGCCGTACGCACAGGCTGTGGCAAGAGCCAGACTTCGCGCCGCATCATTGATGCCCTGATGAGCCACGGGATTAAGGTGGTGGCCGTACGCCACCCCATGCCTTATGGCAACCTGGTGGCACAAAAGGTACAGCGCTTCGCAACCATCGACGACCTGAAAAAACACCACTGCACCATTGAAGAAATGGAAGAATACGAGCCCCATGTATCCAGGGGCAACATCATCTATGCCGGAGTCGACTACGAGGCCATCCTGCGGGAGGCCGAAAAAGAGGCCGATGTCATCCTCTGGGACGGAGGCAACAACGATTTCCCCTTCTACAAACCCGATCTGATGGTCACCGTGGTCGATCCCCACCGCCCCGGTCACGAACTGAACTATTACCCCGGCGAAACCACTCTGAGAATGGCCAACATTGTGGTCATCAACAAAATGGACAGCGCAGGCCCTGAAGGCATTCAGACCGTTCGCGAAAACATCGCCAGGGTGAACCCATCGGCCTTTGTCATAGACGGAGCCTCTCCACTTACCGTCGACAAACCCGAACTGATCAGGGGCAAGCGGGTACTGGTGGTCGAAGACGGACCAACCCTCACCCACGGCCACATGACCATCGGTGCCGGTACTGTGGCCGCCCAGAAGTTCGGTGCAGCCGAACTGGTCGATCCCAGGCCCTATGCCGTAGGCCGGCTGCAGGAAACATTCAGGATCTACCCCGGTATCGGCACCCTATTGCCGGCCATGGGATACGGCGAAAAACAAATTTCCGACCTGGAGGCCACCATACGCGGTACCGAATGCGATACCGTGGTGATCGGCACCCCCATCGACCTGAGCAGGGTGCTAAGGATCGATAAGCCCGTGGTGAAAGTGCAGTACGAACTCCAGGAGATCGGCAAGCCCAGCCTCTGCGATCTGGTTTGCGACTTTTTAAAAGAGAGAAAGATGGTCAAAGCCGACTGCGGCAACTGCAAATAGACCGGAAGGGGCTTTTAAGCCCCTTTTTTTTGAGCTGTAAGTACATGTTTTTAACTAAAACTACCTAAATCCACACCGATGAAGAACAAAAGCCTGGTATCCATCAACGATTACACCAAGGAGGAACAACTGCGCATCCTGGAACTGGCAAAGGAATTTGAAAAACAACCGGTACAAACCATTCTGCAGGACCATGTGATCGCCTCCCTGTTTTTCGAACCCTCTACCCGCACCCGACTGAGTTTCGAAAGTGCCGTGAACCGTTTGGGAGGCAAAGTGGTGGGGTTTTCAGAAGCATCGAACACCAGTGTAAAAAAAGGGGAATCGCTGCGCGACACCATTCTGACCATTGCCAATTATTCCGACCTCATTGTCATGCGCAACCCCATTGAGGGAAGTGCCCGCTTTGCCTCCGAAATTTCGTCGGTACCCATCATCAATGCTGGCGACGGGGCCAACCAGCACCCCACACAAACCCTACTCGACCTATACAGCATCCTGAAAACCCAGGGGACCCTCGACAACCTGGAAGTGGCCATGGTCGGCGACCTGAAATACGGCCGCACCATCCACTCACTGGTCATCGCCCTGTGCAACTTCAATACAACCTTCCACCTGGTGTCGCCCGTCGAGCTCAAGCTGCCCAGCTCGGTGAAAATGCACATCAAGGAAAAACAACTGGCCTACCACCAGTATACCGACATGGAGGAGGTGATCCCCAAAGCGGACCTTTTGTATATGACACGCATACAAAGGGAGCGCTTCAGCGATCCCCTGGAGTATGAGCGCATTAAAAACGCCTACAACCTCCACAGGGACATGATCGGCCAAACCAAAGAGAACTTCCGGGTGCTCCATCCCCTGCCCCGGGTCAGCGAGATCAACATCAATGTCGACGACAGCCCCAAGGCCTACTACTTCGAACAGGCACTCAACGGGGTCTTCGTAAGGCAGGCTCTCATCGCATCCATACTTGGGCTCAAATAAGCACAACCACTTCAGAAAAACCCAAAACAATGAACAATAAAAAAGTAACCGAATTAAAGGTTTCCGCCATCGAAAACGGAACGGTGATCGACCACATTCCTTCCAATGCCGTCTTTCAGGTTATCCGAATACTGAAACTGGAGCGGTTTGAAAACATGGTGTTGTTTGCCACCAACCTCGAAAGCAAAAAATACGGGACCAAAGGCATCATCAAGGTCAGCGGCAAGTATTTCGCACCCGAAGAACTCAATAAGATCTCCCTGGTGGCCCCCCATGCCTCCGTCATCGAAATACACGACTTTCAGGTGAAGAACAAGACCGTTGTGGAAACCCCCGACAAGATCAGGGGTATCGTCAAATGCTTCAATCCCAATTGCATCACCAACATCGAAGAGGTTCCGGCCATTTTTACAGTGGTCGACAAAGACGACATCAGGCTCAAATGCCATTACTGCGAAAAGATCACCACCCGCAACACCATTGAGTTCAGGTAGCGGGGCAAAAAACACAGCCCTGAACCACTTATTCCAGCTTGTCTTCGAGCAGCCTGATCTCACTGGCAGGCGAATGGTTGTTGTAGAGGATGTTGTACACGGCGTCCACAATGGGCATGTCGACTGCCAATGTGGCGTTCATTTCGCTGATGCATTTGGTGGCATAATACCCCTCGGCCACCATCTGCATCTCCATCTGGGCATATTTCGGGCTGTATCCCCTGGCCAGCATGGTACCAAACCTCCTGTTGCGGCTGAACTGGCTGTAACAGGTCACCAGCAGATCGCCCAGGTACACCGACTTCTTGATGTCGCGGTGGTTGGGGCTTACCTCGTCGATAAAACGGCTGATCTCCTGAAGGGCATTGCTGATCAGCACGGCCTGGAAGTTGTCGCCATAACCCAGCCCACTGCACAACCCGCTGGCGATGGCAATGATGTTTTTGAGCACGGGCACGTATTCGGTGCCATAAATATCGTCAGAAAGGCTGGTTTTGATATATCTGCACGAGAACAGCCCCGATACGGCCGCCGCATTCACCCGGTTGCGGGCCGATACAGTCAGATAGGCCAGCTTTTCCTGGGCCACTTCCTCGGCATGGCTGGGTCCGCTGACCATTACGAACTGGTCGTATCCGAGCCCGAATTGCTGGTGGAAGTAATCAGCCACCACCATGTTGAACTCCGGAATGATCCCCTTAATGGCACTGACTACGGGCTTCCCTGCCAGCAGTTCTCTGTTGATATCTTTCACCTCGGGGTGCAGAAAGGCGGCAGGAATGCAAAACACGGGGATATCGGCCTGTTCGAGCACCCAGTTCATGTCGTGGGATACGCGCAGCCGGCCTACATCGAACTCTACAGAACTCAAGTAACGGGGGTTGCGATGGTAATCCTTCAGGTGGTCGGCAATCTCTTTTTCACGCACCCACCAATACACCTTTTCCAGGTTGTTGAGCAGGATCTTGACAATGGCTGTAGCCCAGCTACCCGAGCCGATTACAGCAACCTTCACCTTTTGCATAACGGATAAATTGGTTCATGGTATGCTTGTCCGGGCAGTCTGGCCCGGGATACTACAATGCCACTTCCAGGCTGACCTCTTCCCCTTCCCTGACCACCACCACGATGACCCGGCTGCCCGGCCGCAGCCCGGAGAGTGCCTCCATGTACGATCCGATCTCCATTACCTGACGACTGTCGATACGCACGATCACATCCCCGTCGAGTAAGCCCGCGGCCCGGGCGGGGCCGTTGCCGGAAACAGACATCACCCGCAGCCCTTCGCCATCAAAGCCATGGTCGGGCATCAGGCCCAGGCTTGGTCCTGCGGCCCGGGTACGACCGGCGGCCGGGGCGGGCGAAGTGCTGAAGGGCACACGCTCGCCTGCATCGAGTTCTTCCGCCAAATCAAGGGCAAAGGAGATGATCTCAGCGGCACCCGGGTAATTGATCTTGTCGGGGGTATCTTCGGGGCGGTGGTAATCGTCGTGGACGCCGGTAAAGAAGAACAATACCGGGATCTCTTTCAGATAAAAGGAGGTATGGTCGGAACCTCCCCGCCCGCCGGGATTTTTTCGTACGGCAAAATGTGCAGGGGCAAAGGTGTCGATCAACCCGTCCCACACTGGCGAAGAGCCAGTGCCGATCATGGTCAGGGTTTCGTTTTCGAGCCGGCCGATCATGTCGAGGTTGAACATATAATTAACCCTGCTCATGTCGTAGGCATCGCTTTCGGTAAAATACCGACTGCCGATCAGGCCTTTCTCCTCGGCCGAGAAGGCGATAAAAAGGTAATTGTTCCTGTCAAGGGACGAATTCGCAATATGCCTTGCCATCTCCAGGACCCCGGCCGTTCCGCTGGCATTGTCGTCGGCTCCGTAGTGGACGGCATTGGATCCGGGACTGCGGGAGCCCTGAGCCCCATAGCCCACATGGTCGTAATGCCCCCCGATCACTACCGTGGTGGCAGCCTGGTTATCGATGTACCCGGCCACATTGATCCCCGTATGATCCTCCCGGTAGAGGTCGGTATTCAGCGAAAGCTGGGCATGATGATCTGTCATCAGGTGATGCAGCACCTCATACCCCGCAAAAAGAACGGGCAGGTCGAAAGCTTGCCTGCTGATGCGAAGGTCGGCGGGGGGGTCGGGTCTGCTTCCCCCGGTATTTACAAAGATCACTCCGGCAGCCCCTCTTTCGGCAGCCAGGCGGATCTTTTGCTGAACCACCAAAAAAGGCGAGACATCGGCAAGGGTATCGAGTAATTCGGGCAGGTAAAACTCCATGATGAAAAACCTTCCGCCGATATCGCCCAGCAGTGCGTAATCGCACCACGACTCAAAACCGGGCACACCTTCCGTTATGCTCAGGCCATAGCCCACATGTACCGCGGGGGCCTGCACATACCCGCTGGCCGATCCCGGCAGCACAACATAATCTTCTCCGTGTACAAATTCTCTTTCCTTAAATGCAAGCGTGTTGTCATTTCCCCGCACCCAATGGCCCGGGAAGGGGAACTCCTGGTAAAACGAACCGTCGAAAAGCGGTTGCAGCCCCATCTCCGCCATACGCTCCTTCAGATAGGCTGCTGCCTTTCTCTCTCCCTGGGTGCCGGCTTCGCGGCCTTCCATTTCTTCAGAGGCCAGGGTATGGATGTCTTCTTTCAGTCTTTCGATGACTGCTTCTTCAGACAACTCGAAGACCACCTGGGCCCGGAGCATGAAAGGGGCCGCGAACAGCACAAGCCATACGGCAAAAATACATTGCGTCTTTTTCATTGCCTTTGTTTCGTAATGCCGGCAGACGAAACAGGGGGAACCCCCCTTTCTTCGCCGAAGTTTCCGGCTAATTTTCAAACATCGATAAAATTACGTAATTTTCTGCTGCAAAAAGCATACAAATTCCGGGCGCCACTAAGGCTTCCCGGCCTTATCCCTTATTTGTCAAAGAATTTGTGTGCTTTTGCCCTGAGTTATTTATGTGTGTCTTTACTCATTGGTTCAATTAGCAAGGTATGGAAAGAAAAAAGAACCCATTTTGGTTTTGGCTCATTAACGGCCTGATCGCATTGGTCATCCTGGTTTTCATTATCCAGAACTGGGGGGTGGTCACCTTCACCTTTCTGGGCCTGAAACTCGAAGGTTATGGTTTTCTGGTGTTTCTAATCATTTTCCTGCTGGGATTTTTCAGTGGCTGGCTGTGGTCGTACTACCGCGGGCAGCAACAAAAACGGCAGGCAAATATGGAGCAGCAGACCCATAAGCTAGAAGACTGATCAGGACAGTTTCCCTTTATAGTCTTCGTAGGAAAACTGCCTCAGCAGTTCAAAGTGGCCGGTTTCGCGAAAGATGCCGATGGCGGGGTGCATGACCCCGTTAAAATAGGTGGTCTTCACCATGGTGTAGTGCATCATGTCGTCGAAGATCACCCTGTCGCCAATGTTCAGTTCCCTGTCGAAACTGTAATCGCCCATACCCATGTAATCGCCAGCCAGACAAGTACCTCCGCCCATACGGTAAACCGGTTTGCCGGGGGTGGCACCGGTGGCATTCAGTATCCGGGGCTTATAGGGCATTTCCAGGCAGTCGGGCATATGGGCCGCAAAACTGACGTCGAGCATGGCCACCCTGATGCCCTTGTTTTCAACAATATCCTGTACGGTCGATACCAGGTAGCCGGTTTGCCAGCCAATGGCCTCGCCCGGCTCAAGGATCACCTTTTCGAGCCGGGGATAGCGCGCTTTGAATCCCTTCAACAGTTTGACCAGGTGGTTTACATCGTAATCCTCGCGGGTGATGTGATGCCCACCGCCCATATTGAACCACCTGGCCTGGTGTATCAGGGAGGCGAAAGAACCTTCCACCCTTTCGAGGGTGCGCTCAAGCACATGGGAGTCGTTCTCGCACAAAACATGGAAGTGCAGTCCGTCAATCCCTTCGGGGAGTTTGTCGCCCAGTTGCTCACGGACAATACCCAGCCGCGAGCCAGGGATGGCCGGATTGTAGAGGTCGGTCTCCACTTCCGAATATTCGGGATTGATGCGAAGCCCCATCGAAACGGCTTTGCCGCAGCCGGCTACCCTGTTTTTAAAACGTTCGAACTGCGACAGGGAGTTGAACACAATGTGGCTGCTGTAGCGCAATACCTCATCGAATTCTTCTCCGTAAAATACCGGGGCATAGGTGTGGGCCTCGCAGCCCATCTCCTCGTACACCAGCCTGGCTTCATGCAGGGAGCTGGCGGTAGCCCCCGAAAGGTATTTGCCGATCAGGGGGAAGGTGCTCCACATGGCATAGCCCTTCAGGGCACAAAGGATATCCACTCCGGCTTCCTGTTGCACCAGGTGCAGGATCTCCAGGTTGATCCTCAGCAATTCCTCGTCGAGGACAAAACAGGGCGAAGGGATGCGGTCAAAATCTATTTTCATCCGATGGGGGTTTGGCCGTCGACTGCCGGCAATGATCACTTCTCAACCGGAAGGGGCTCATCCACCCTCTCGTGCCAGGGCAGCCCGTACCTGGGCAGTTCTGCCATAAAGGGATCGGGGTCAAACTCCTCTACATTGAAAACTCCTTTCCCTGCCCATTTGCCGGCAAGGCCCATCATGGCACCTATCATGGCGGGCACCCCTGTGGTGAAGCTGACCGCCTGGGCTTTCACATCGCGGTAGGCCTCCGCATGATCGCAGTTGTTCCAGATATAATAGGTGCGCGGCTCTCCGTCCTTAACACCCCTGATCTGACAACCGATGGAGGTTTGCCCGCGATATCCTTCGCCCAGGGCCGAGGGTTCGGGCAATACGGCCTTCAGGAACTCCAGGGGAACAATATCCATGCCCTTGAAGTTGATGGGTTTGATGCTGGTCATCCCCACATCCTGCAATACGGTCAGATAGGTAAGGTACTGCTGGCCGAAGGTCATCCAGAACCTGGCCCGTTTCAGGCTGGGGAAGTTTTTTACCAGCGACTCCAGTTCTTCGTGATAGAGCAGGTAGGATTCCCTGGCACCGATGTCCGGGTATTCGATGGCCTTGTGTATCTCAAGGGGGCGGGTCTCCACCCAGCGTCCGTTTTCCCAGTAGCGGCCATTCTGTGTGATCTCCCGGATGTTGATCTCGGGATTGAAATTGGTGGCGAACGCCTTTCCATGCTCACCGGCATTGCAGTCGACAATATCGAGGGTATGTATTTCGTCGAAATAATGCTTTGCCGCATAGGCAGTGAACACACCGGTAACACCCGGATCAAAGCCGCAACCCAGTATGGCCATGATGCCGGCCTCCCGGTAACGGTCGTGATAGGCCCATTGCCAGCTGTATTCGAATTTGGCCACGTCGCGGGGTTCGTAGTTTGCCGTATCGAGGTAGTGGGTCCTGGTCTCAAGGCAGGCATCCATGATGGTCAAATCCTGGTAAGGCAGGGCCACATTGATCACCATGTCGGGTTTGAACTTATTGATGAGGGTCACCAGTTCGGGAATGTTGTCCGCATCCACCTGTGCGGTTTTGATGCGGTCGCCACCCACGGCCTGGGCAATCTGCTCACATTTTTCGAGGGTGCGGCTGGCGAGCATGATGTCGGAAAACACCTCGGGTACCCGGGCACACTTGCGGGCCACCACATTGCCCACCCCACCGGCTCCGATGATCAATACTTTACTCATGGGTCGGGTTTTTAAAATACATACATAAACATCCGGAAACAACAAAAATAAGAAATCCACGCGAAACATTGCACAGTAGTGCAAGCCGGTTAGGGAAAATCAGGAGCGGGGGAAGGTAGTAGGTAGTAGGTAGTAGGTAGTAGGTAGTAGGTAGTAGGTAGTAGGTAGTAGGTAGTAGGTAGTAGGTAGTAGGTAGTAGGTAGNAAGAAG
>SL_3KL_010_SEDDRAFT_10003738_pt1 | contig 13799 bp, 12 predicted proteins | sample SodLakKL_010_SED_2_FD_10381 | JGI IMG/M metagenome (IMG submission 10381)
TCGTAACCAATGGAGATGTCCAATACCGATTGAACCACCGTGTGAATGGCATCTCCACTAGCTCGGACGTAATAGGCCCTTCCCATTCGCCCCATCAGATCTATCTTGTGAGGATTGATGCGATTGCCGTCTAAGACCTTTTCATCAATGTGGATTTTTACAACTTCGCAGATAATCAAATGACCGGCACCTCCGTGATCGCCCAGTGTTATGATTTCTTTCATTTTGCACTCCATACTGGCCGGCGATTCCTTGACCCTCGGTGGCTTTACCAATTCAGAGGGAACCGGAGTTAAACCGGATTTTGAAAACTCACTCACTCCCGTGGGAAATTGGACACTTGTGACGGCCATCTGACGGAGGATGGAATGCGAAACGGCATTGATGACCGCTTCCCCTGTTTCCCGAATGTTGTGCAAAGTGTCTTTGGTCGTATTGTCGAGGACCCTTCGGTTGGAAGAAAAAACCACTATGGGCGGATTGGAACTGAAGGCATTGAAAAAGCTGTACGGAGCCAAATTGGTGTTGCCTTCCTCATCTGTGGTACTTACAAAGGCAATGGGCCTCGGTGCTACGATTCCGAGGAGAAACTGATGCAGGTCTTTGGTGGCAATTTCTTTGGGGTCTATACTTAACATACGTCTGTTGTTTTATTTAAAATGATTCACTCAAAAAATGATTTCCCCCGGGAATGGTTCAAATGTAGAAATTTTTATTGAATTTTTCCCATGTCCTTTGAAGAATTGATACACTGTTTTCCACGGCGCTGAGGTATTTCCGGTGGCTGAGGTGGTCCCTGTCGAAGGGCTCTCGAAGCCCCGGAGTTTTACCCCCAATCCCAGGACAGGTTCAATGCTATGTAAGTACACTCTATCGTTCCAATTGACTCTGTTTCTTACCACATAGGCACATAGTTGTTCTTCGGCCTGGCACTTGTCGTTATAGATGGGTCTTATACTTTCAACGGGCCTTTTTTTTAAACTCATAGGCACATAGTTGGTGGGGTTCGGTCTCAAATTCCCGAGTCCTAAAGGCTACGAATTTCCAGTTTCCGGTGGCTGAGGCTCTCGAAGCCCCGGAAACTTACTAACCACAGATAACTTCGAAACTGCGGGCTGACACCCCTTTAGGGGCCGGGGGCGAGCGCGGGCATGGAACTAATTTTAGAGTACAGTACTCTGAAAGGACTCATTCGAATTTTCAAATATTTTGTCGTGACTTTGTTTCTTTCTTATTTCTGCCTTAATGTTGCCTTCGAGAACCTCAGGCAACGAATCCACGGCGCTGAGCTATTTCCGGTGGCTGAGGTATTTCCGGTGGCTGAGGCTCTCGAAGCCCCGGAAACTTACTAACCACAGATAACTTCGAAACTGCGGGCTGACATCCCTTTAGGGGCCGGGGGCGAGCGCGGGTATGAAACTAATTTCAGAGGACAGTACTCTGAAAGGACTCATTCGAATTTTCAAATATTTTGTCGTGACTTTGTCTCTTTCTTATTTTTGCCTTAATGTTGCCTTCGAGAGCCTCAGGCAACGAATTCACGGTGGCTGAAACTCTCGAAGCCTCGGAAATACCTGAAAATCAACTACCATGAAACAGAAAGTTAATTTTTGTCATGTACTCAGAGCCTTTTCAGGAGATTGGCTAACTTTGCGCAACTCACTTATCGGTGAGCAAAAAAAGTAAAGGATTAAAAAAATATACGGTGCCCTTATTGGGAAAAGTGATCAGGAATAAACCTCTGTGTTCTCTGTTCCTCAGTGGTGAGCCAAAAAAGGAAAGATCATAACCCTAATAAGTACCACCTCACGGAATTACTTTAAGTTTCCATGTTCGCAGTCAGAGGTTGAGTAAAAATTGAAACAAATGAAGTTAACGATAAGCAATTTTATAACCATTTTAGTCCTGGTACTATTGGGCATTATGCTGTGGTATTGGTACGGGAGATCTGAATTGATACATGGAGACCAAATGCCCGATGTCACCCTGCGCGGTGATGGGTATGAACTCGATCTGGTCGACCTGAAAGGCAATTACCTCTACATTTATTTCTGGGGCAGTTGGTGTGGACCCTGCCGGCAGAACAACCCGGTTTTGGTTGATTTTTACCGGGGAATAAAAGACTCGGATTTTCCGTGGAAGGACGATTTTGAAGTGATATCCATCGCATTGGAAAGTGGAGGAAAGGCATGGCTGAGAATTGCCGAACAGGCTGGTTTCTCATGGCCGTATCAATTTATGGAGCCCCGGTTTGGCAATCACCCCGCCTATTACGGCTTTGGGGTAAATTCCATACCGACCTCCTTTTTGATCGACCGGGAGGGTAGAGTGGTTGCTTCCAACCCCTCTTACAATCGGATTATAGGAATCGTTGAACAGCTCGAAGGAAACTGACAATTTGACTTGATTGTTTTAATGGCAAAGTAATTGATGCCCATTTAGGCAATCGTTGCTTTGGTCTTTATTTTGCAATGCCCGGGCGTATGGTATAGCACCCTATGCAATCTGGCGGCGAGTTTTAAAAGAAAAAATATAAATACATGAATCGAGAAGAAAAAAAAGAACGCGAAGAAATTAGTGAAAATGAGGAGCTCGAACTCGAGTCCGATGAAATGCACAGTGAGGAGGAAACGGAAGAATCAGCTGAGAAAAACGAGGGAGATGCTGCTGTAATAGAACAGCTCAGAGTCGAATTGAATAAAATGAACGACAAATACCTGCGTTTACTTGCGGAGTTTGACAACTTCAGAAGGCGGACGGCCAGAGATCAACTCGAATTGAGAAAAACTGCATCTAGGGACATTATGGCAGATTTACTTCCGGTGTTGGATGATTTTGACAGGGCCCTTAAAATCATAGAAAAGGGCGAGGGGAGCGATTCGGTCATTGAAGGCTTTAAGCTTGTTTACCAAAAGTTTTACAAAACGTTGGAGAGCAGAGGCCTGGAGGTGATGGAATCCGATGGAAAGAGTTTTGATGCGGAAATGCACGAAGCGATAACCGAGGTGCCCGCCCCCTCCAAAAAGTTGAAAGGCAAAGTGATCGATACGGTTGAAAAGGGATATTTATTGAACGAAAAGATTATTCGTTACGCTAAAGTTGTAGTGGGTAAGTAAAGAAAGAGAAATTAAATGGCGAAAAGAGATTATTACGAAATACTGGGAGTGAGCAAAGGGGCCGATGCTGCTGAAATAAAAAAGGCCTACCGAAAGGTGGCTCTGAAGTTTCACCCCGATAGAAATCCCGATGACAAGGCTGCAGAAGAAAAGTTTAAGGAAGCTGCGGAAGCCTATGAGGTTCTCGGAAATGCCGATAAAAAAGCCAGGTACGATCGGTACGGTCATGCCGGAGTGGATCCAAACAGCGGATTTGGCGGCAGAGGTCATCGAGGCCGTGGCGGAATGACCATGGAGGATATATTCGAACAATTTGGGGATGTATTTGGCGAGGGCGGCAGTCCCTTCGAATCCTTTTTCAGAGGTGGTGGGTCCGCTGGAGGTCGCAGAGCCGGAGGACAAAGAGGTACCAACCTGCGAATAAAAGTCGCCTTGTCGATGGAGGAAATCGCAAAGGGGGTTACTAAGAAAATAAAAGTTAAAAAGCAGCGGAGTTGCGACCAGTGCAGTGGATCCGGGGCCAAAGATGCGAGCTCCAGAAAAACTTGTGGATCCTGCCGGGGAAGCGGGTTTGTCCGCCAGGTGAGAAATACTTTTCTCGGACAAATGCAAACCACCACCACCTGCCCGACTTGTAATGGTAGCGGCCAGGTAACAACGGCCAAGTGTACCAAGTGCCGCGGAGAGGGAAGACTCTTTGGAGAGGAAACCATTTCCATCGAAATACCGGGAGGAGTGGAACAGGACATGCAACTCAATATGAGAGGGAAGGGGAATGCCGGTATGAATGGCGGCCCTCCGGGCGATTTGTTGATTCACATCGAAGAAAAACCGCACGACTTTCTCAAAAGAGATGGCCGGAATTTGCTGTATGACTTGTACCTGAATTTCGCCGATGCCGCATTGGGAACGACTGTTCATGTACCCACCCTGGACGGCAAAGTCAAAATAAAGATTCCCGGGGGAACCCAGGCCGGAAAAGTACTGAGACTAAAAGGCAAAGGCCTTCCTTCTATTCAGTCGTACGCCGTGGGAGACCAGTTGATTTACGTGAATATCTGGACGCCTAAAAAACTGACAGATGAAGAAAAGACCATACTCGAGCGATTGAAAATGTCGGAAAACTTTTCCCCCAATCCGGGCAAGGCAGAAAAGGGCTTTTTTGATAAAATGAAAGATTTGTTTTCCTGATCACCGGAATCGCCAACGCGATAGTATATTTGACGCACTGTATTGATCCGGTGGATTTTACTGCGGTGAGTAAATTTGTATAAACACCGCCCGGGGAAGTCAAAAGTTCAGTAAAAATCCTACTTCATGAAATACCTGTTGACCCTTGTGCTATCGGTTGCACTTCTTTTAAGTGCTTGTGGAGAATCCACTTTTTACAGCCATTCAATGACGCTTGAGGATGGGATTTGGTCCCATGGAGATACCTTTGAAAATGAATTTACTGTGACCGATACCTCCGCGAGATTTGACCTCGTGTTGGATATAGTCCACCTCAGAAACTACCCCTTTCAAAACATTTACATGAATATACACACCCATTTTCCGGCAGATACGCAGGTGACGGATCTGTTGTCCATTGATCTTGCTGACCGTGCGGGTAACTGGCACGGAAACTGCAGAGGAGAGGAGTGTGACCTGAGGGTTTATTTACAGCAAAATGTAGGATTTAAAGATCCGGGGACCTATCGCGTGGATTTTGATCAATACACCCGACGAGAAGACCTCCGGGGAATTTCCTCATTCACCTTCAAAATATTGCCCAGAGAATAATAAGGACAGTAAAGGCCTTTATTGAGACAGATACATGGATCGCCTTTTGTCCATCTCCCTGAAAAACGGATCCGTCAGATCATCGATAAACTGAATGGCCTCACCGGTAGACTTCATTTCCGGTCCGAGTGTTTTGTCCACATTTACAAATTTATCAAAAGAGAACACAGGCACCTTTATGGCGTAGCCATCCAGCTTTTTACTCAAATCAAAATCGGATAATTTGTGTGAACCGATCATCAATTTGGTGGCGATATTCAGGTAAGGAATTCCGTATGCCTTGGCGATAAATGGCGTGGTCCTGGATGCCCTGGGATTGGCCTCAATGACGTACACTTTTTCTTCGTCACTGTCCCGCGGGGAGTATATCGCAAACTGAATGTTGATCAGACCCCTTATTTTCAGTGCTTCTGCCAGTTTTTTCGTGTACTGAATCATGGTGTCAACGGACTCTTTTTTGAGGCTGTAGGTTGGAAGAACAGCAGCGCTGTCGCCCGAGTGAATACCGGCCGGCTCGATGTGCTCCATAATGCCCATGATGTGGAGTTCATCACCGTCGTACAAAGCATCAATTTCCGCTTCTTTAGAGCGCTCGAGAAACTGATCGATCAACACCTTGTTTTCGGGCATGTGTTTGAAAATATCGATCACCTGAGCCTCCAGTTCATCGTCGTTGATCACAATTTTCATTCGCTGTCCACCCAACACGTAAGAGGGGCGCACCAATACGGGGTACTGCACCCGCTGTGCGACTTGTATTGCTTCATCTGCATTGTTGGCTACACCGTATTGAGGGTAGGGGATGTCCAGCTCTTTGAGTAAGTCTGAAAACTGCCCCCTGTCCTCGGCCAAATCCATATCTTCAAAAGAGGTTCCGAAAATTTTAACTCCCTTGTCCCTCAGATTTTCCGAGAGTTTAAGTGCGGTTTGCCCTCCGAGTTGAACAATGACACCCTCCGGTTTTTCCAGGTCGATGATCTCTTCAATGTGCTCCCAAAAGACGGGCTCAAAATAGAGTTTATCCGCCATGTCAAAATCCGTTGAAACAGTCTCGGGATTGCAATTGATCATGATGGACTCATATCCCGCTTCTTTAATTGCCAAAAGGCCGTGAACGCAGCAGTAATCAAATTCAATTCCCTGTCCGATCCTGTTGGGCCCGGAGCCGAGAACAATAATTTTTTTCTTGTCCGATGGTATGCTTTCGTTTTCTCCCTCAAAAGTAGAATAGTAGTAAGGGGTTTGAGCTTCAAACTCAGCAGCACAGGTGTCGACTACCTTGTACACCCTCCGCATTCCGAGTTCTTTTCGGTAGTCGGCCACTTCCTTTTCTTTTACCCTCAGCAACCAGGCGATTTGACCGTCTGAATATCCGTTTTTCTTAAAATCCAGCAGCACTTCAGGAGGCATGTCTTCGATGACATTGTACTGGTGAAGACTGCGCTCCATAATGACCATCTTTTTTATCTCTCGGATAAACCAGGGGTCGATATGGGTCAGATTGTGAATGGTTTTTTCCGGAACGCCAATTCTCAGCCCGTCTTTAACTCGGAACAGTCGATCGTCACTGGCATCCTTCATTCGCTCGAGTATATCATCGGTTTTTATCCACTCTTTTTTATCAGCACCCAGGCCCAGGCGGTTATTCTCCAGGGACTGACATGCTTTCTGCAGAGCCTCATTAAAACTCCTTCCTATGGCCATGACTTCTCCGACAGATTTCATCTGCATGCCGAGTTGGACATCCGATCCGTGGAACTTGTCGAAATTCCAGCGGGGAAACTTGACGATGACGTAGTCGAGGGTGGGTTCAAAAAAGGCCGATGTATGACCCGTAATTTGATTTTTCAACTCATCGAGAGAGTATCCGATGGCAAGCTTGGCCGCGATTTTTGCAATGGGGTAACCGGTGGCCTTACTGGCCAGTGCAGAAGATCGGGACACCCGGGGATTGATCTCAACGGTGATGATTTTTTCTGTTTCGGGCTCGATGGCGAATTGCACATTACATCCCCCGGCAAAATTACCGAGCGATCGCATCAATTCGATGGCGTCGTTCCTCATTTTTTGAAAAGTCCGATCCGACAGAGTCATGGCCGGAGCCACTGTGATACTGTCTCCGGTGTGGATGCCCATGGGATCCAGATTTTCAACCGAACAGATGATGACTACATTGTCCTTGTAGTCGCGCAACAATTCGAGCTCAAATTCCTTCCAGCCAAATACCGCTTTTTCAACCAGTACTTCGTGACTGGGAGATGCATTGAGTCCACGGCGCAATGCCCCTTCAAATTCATTGGGGTCGTGAACAAAGCCACCACCGGATCCACCAAGGGTATAGGAAGGCCTGATGACGAGTGGAAAACCGAGTTTTTGAGCGGCTTCTTTGCCCTCCAGTATGGAGTTGGCAATGTAGGAGGGTGCCACTTCTTTGCCCAGACTGATGACGTGCTTTCGAAACATCTCCCGATTTTCTGTCAACTCAATGGCATCCGTATCTACTCCGATCATTCTCACCCCGTATTCCTGCCACAATCCCACCTTCTCAGCATCTATGGCAAGGTTGAGGGCCGTTTGCCCCCCCATGGTGGACAGTACGGCATCAATATGATGCTCCTCGAGTATTTCTCTGAGACTTTCAATGGTGAGTGGTTTGAGGTAGATGTGATCCGCGGTCACCTTGTCGGTCATAATGGTCGCCGGATTGGAATTGATTAAAACCACTTTAATTCCCTCTTCTCTGAGCGAGCGGGCAGCCTGACTGCCGGAGTAATCAAATTCACAGGCCTGGCCTATGACGATGGGTCCGCTACCGATTATGAGTACGGATTTAATTGACTGGTCTTTGGGCATAATTGGGATTTTGACTGCAAATATACCCAATCCGATTGTTCTCACAAGGGGTTTTTTTAAATATGTGTATCCAGTGGATTCAGCTTGTGAAAATTCGGACGGTTTCAGTGCTTCCCCTCTACCGCATCTTTAGCCCGGATTTAAATTTTTCTCATGGTGTTTCAGCCTGAAAAAGTTTTTAAAGAAGGGTGTTTAAAACCGGAAAATGTAAAGTTTTACTAATTTTGAGACCCGCAGTTATGGGTTAAGTGAAAAATTTAACGAATGATTGAAAAAAAAGTATTGATTACCGACCGGGCAGACCGGGCTTTGCAATCGGGACTCCTGAAACGGGGGTTCAAAGTGGATGATTTACCCGATATTTCCTACGAGCAGGTTTTGGGGATCATTGGAGACTACAGCGGCATTGTAATCAATACGAAAACCCCGGCGAGAAAAGAGTTGATGAGCAGGGCTTTAAAACTGGAGTGGATTGCAAGACTGGGATCGGGTCTCGATATCGTAGATCTCGAAGGTGCAAAAGAGCGCGGAATAGCTGTAATTAATAGCCCGGAAGGAAATGCCAATGCCGTCGGGGAACACGTCCTGGGTATGTTGCTCGCACTGCTTAGAAATATCTGCATAGCCGACCGCGAAGTGCGAAAATACCTGTGGAACAGAGAAAAAAACAGAGGGCGCGAATTGTCTTCCATGAAGGTGGGTATCGTTGGTTTTGGAAATACCGGAAAGGCCTTCGCGTCCTTGCTGCAGGGATTTGGATGCAGGATTTACGCTTACGATAAATACAAGAAAAATTACGCGCAAGAGTGGGACCATGTGGTGGAGTGTAATAGTGCTGAGGAGGTTTTGAGAGAGGTGGATGTTGTCAGTTTTCATCTCCCGCTTACAGTGGAGACCCATGCAATGGCAGATCGGGAGTTTTTTTCCCAATGTAAAAAAGGGTGTATGGTCATCAATTCTTCCAGAGGGAAAATTCTCAGAACCACTGATTTGTTGTCGGCCCTCGAGTCCGGACGGTTGGGCGGTGCCTGTCTGGATGTGTTCGAAAACGAAAAGCCCGATACCTATACCGCAGAAGAGAAGAAAATTTATAAAAAATTGTTCGAGAGGTCCGATGTCGTTCTCAGTCCCCACATCGCCGGTTGGACAGGTGATTCCAAGGTTCGGATTGCCGAGGTGATTCTCAAAAAATTGGATGAGGCGAAATTAACCTAGTTTTATGCTAATTCCTGTCAGCCGGCCACTCATCACAAAACAGGAAATAACTACATTGTTTTATTTTACTTTAAAAGATGCATTCTTCAACCCAAAATTTACTATATTTGCACATTGCTTTTAATGCAAAATTCATCTCTCGCTTGTAGAGCTGTCTGTTTTTACTGAAAAATGATTTTAGAAAACCGCCCGTGCGTCAGGATAGGGAAAAAAAGCAGAAGGGAACTCGCGAACAGCATTGGGATGAAATCTTGCAAATAAAAAAAACGAATTCTGATTGTTGAGTGTTGAACAATACCTGACAATCTTTTCTTTTGTATGATGCCTGCTAACAAATCTATTTGTACCATCTGATGACCGAATTAAAAAAATACCGGAATTACAGAGCGAGAAACTGATGTTTCAATTTCTCGTACCGAAGAGGCATCCCATTTACTAACAAAATTTCAAAGTATACAAAACGGTCCAGGACCGACATATTTACTGCCGGGCACAAAGGTCTTACTTAAAACTTTAAGTCGGCAGTTAATCGGAAGGAATAAAATTTTAAACAGTTGAAACGAGCATGAACTTTTTTAATCAAAAATTTCACAAAGGTGAATGATTAAAATTAAGTTGCATACGAGTTCCTGAATGTATTCAAATTTTTTGCATTTTTAATGCAATCAAAAAATTTAAAACAGATGAAAACAATATACCTAACACAAGAGGGATACGAGAAACTCAAAAAGGAGTTGGACGAAATGAAATCGACCGGTCGGTCAGAAGTGGCTAAAGCCATAGCAGAAGCGAGGGAGAAGGGCGATTTGTCGGAAAATGCCGAGTACGATGCGGCAAAAGATGCCCAGGGAATGCTTGAGTTGAAAATCAATGAGTTGGAGAAAGTAATGATGAATGCCAAAATTTTGGACAAATCTCAAATTGATACCTCCACGGCGGTTTTGCTGACGACCGTCAAGATGAAGAATTTAAAATTGAATAAAACCGTTGAATATAAATTGGTTTCGGAGTCTGAAGCGGATCTCAAAGCCGGCAAACTATCAGCTTCTTCTCCAATCGGAGAGGGTATCCTGGGAAAAAAAGTGGGAGATATCGCCAAGGTGAAAACACCGGCTGGAGAAATAGAATTTGAAATTTTAGACATCAAATTGGATTGACCACATGCCGAGTATTTTTTCAAAAATTATTGAAGGAGAGATTCCCTCTTACAAAGTAGCTGAGGATGAAAAACACTTTGCTTTTCTCGATATCAATCCCTTACAAGCGGGACATACCCTCGTTGTCCCCAAAAGGGAAGTAGATTATATTTTTGACCTGAGCGATGAAGAAATTGCCGGGCTCACCGTTTTTGCAAAAAAAATTGCAAAGGCAATGGGTAAGGTGTTGACCTGCGAGCGCATCGGTATGTCTGTGGTTGGCCTCGAAGTTCCCCACGTACATATTCATCTGATTCCCATCAATAAGGTGTCGGATATGAATTTTGGTCGACCCGCTGCTGAATTGTCAAAGCAAGAGATGCGTGATATAGCTGATCGCATTTCCGGAGCCATGTAAATGAAAAGGTGTTGACCAAATTTCATCCGGCCTAAGCTTTTCCGCGCGATCGGGCAAAATCTTTCCAACTGGAAAAACGACCGGAGGATACTTTTTTTCCCAAATTTCCATCCCCGCTGCGCAAATGGTGACAAATTGCTACAGCCAGTGCATCGGTGGCATCCAAAAACTTTTCATTGAGCTTGTTCCCGCTGAGGTGCGCCACCATTCCCGCTACTTGTTCCTTGGAAGAATTTCCGTTTCCCGTCACCGATAACTTGATCTGCTTGGGACTGTATTCAAATACGGACAGTTGGTGCTGGAAACCGGCAGCCAGTGCTACACCCTGAGCTCTTCCCAATTTGAGCATGGACTGGACGTTTTTTCCGTAAAATGGAGCCTCCACCGCCATGGAATGGGGAGAATACACCTCTATCAGTTTGGTGACGCGCTCGTATATACGCTGTAGTTTTTCCGCCTGAGAATTCAAATGCGCCATTTTGACAACCCCCAGATTGACCAGTTTGATGCTTTGTCCACTCACCTCTATCAGGGCGTATCCCAGCACATTGGTGCCGGGATCAATTCCAATGATTCTCTTTTCTCTCATTTTTGTTTCATTTTTTTTACCGTGAAAACCCTGCCCCAACTCAGTTTATTAAACCTTCAGCCACAGCCCGATTGGTGGTGAGAAAAATCTGGTAAAAAGTAATTTACATATCAAAGATAATGACAATATTATGATTGTGCAAGAATATGGGGTCGCAATTCCGGTGGCTGAGGCTCTCGAAGCCCCGGAAACTTACCACAGGTTACTATTAAATTGCGCGCTGACTCCTCTTTAGGGGGCGGGGACGAGGCCGGGAATGAAACTAAGTTCTGATTACATGGCAAAAATTAATTTAAACCATACGTTTAGATGAGTAAATGTATGTTCAGAGTGGATTCATTCATGAATTCTTAAATAAATTTTGGTGGATTTAGTCTCTTTCTTATTGCTGCCATACTGCTGCCTTCGAGAGCCTCAGGCAGCGGGTACTTGTGGCTGGCAACGAATCTCTGGTGGCTGAGGTGGTCCTTGATCCTGTCGAAGGGCTCTCGAAGCTCCGGAAATTCATCCCGGTAGCCACTGAGTTTGCCTGACTCCGGCATGGGAAGGTAATCGAAAAAATCCGTTAATTTATTCACAAGGACCAATTGCATCCAAACCTCAAAATACTATTTATAAGGTGGCTGCGTTTTTAGCATCAAACAAAGCAATCTATGAACACGACCTGGCTTCCCGTTTTACTACTACTCTTTTACCTGCCCTTTTCGGGGTATTTGAGCGATGACTACCTGGCCATGGACGAGAGCGACATGGAATCAGCAGTCGATCCCGGGTTTGAGCTTCAGGAGGTCTGCTCCATGAATAACCGCTCTTTTCTTCCGGGGGAAAAAATAGTCTACACTGTTTATTATAAACTCGGCTTTGTCTGGCTGTCCGCCGGAGAAGTGACCTTTTCGGTCGGTGAACAAGGAGGAGATTATCACTTTAAGGCGTTCGGCAGGACTTCTTCGACTTACGATCGGTTGTTCAAAGTGAGAGATACCTACACCTCAAGGGTCGATAAAAAATCTCTGATGCCTTTGGAAGCCATCAGAGATGTCAATGAGGGATCCTATACAAAGTACGCCCACCTCAATTTTGACTACGACAATCGGAAAATTGTGGCCAAACACGGCCGTACAAAAGACAAACTTGAAGTGGATGAAATAGAGATGAACACCTGTATCCACGATGTATTATCCATTATTTATTACACGAGGAACCTGAATCTGAATGGCGTCAGAAAAAACGATGTCTTTGACTTTAATGTCCTTTTCGACGACAAGACCTACGAAGTGGGTTTGCAGTACCTTGGACGGGAAGAGAATATGAGAATACGCAGAGCCGGAGGCGACTTTGACCTGATCAAATTCAGCCCCAATTTAATAGCGGGCAAGGTCTTCAATGAGGGCGACCGCATGGTGGTGTGGGTATCCGATGACCGCAACCGCATTCCCATTCAGATAGAATCCCCGCTAAAGGTGGGTTCGGTGCGCATGGTACTGCAGGAGTACGAGGGACTGAAATATCCTTTACTGGCTAAAAATTAATGACAATGATCAAGTGGTCTGTTGGTGCAGTTCTTCTGGTGCTTTCTTTTGTTGCGGGTATCTACCTCGCCGGACTGTGGTATCAAAGCAAATCCCAGCTTCACAGCAGTGAATCCGCATGGATTCTGGCCGAAAAAATTTCTAAGGTCATGAAATTGGTTGCGGTGGAGGGAGAATTCAACGAAGTTTACGACTACAAGGATTACTACCGATGGGATTGGTCTCCATTCAGGAAAAAACTGATGATGAGAATTCACGCCAATGTCGCAGTGGGTTATGATCTTGAGAACATGACCATCCATGTGGACGAGGATAAAAAAACCATCAGAATCTCCCATCCGGGCCATCCGCGGATTTTGTCCGTGGACCATCACGCCGACTATTACGATATAAGCCAGGGAACCTTCAACTCTTTTTCTGAAGAGGACTACAACCGCCTGCAGAAAAGTGCCAAAAACTTCATAAAAGTGGCCGCTACCCAACACCGTCCGCTCTTCAATAAAGCCATATCCCAGATGGATGATATCTTATCAGCGTTTGAGTCGGGTCTGGAGACTATGGGCTGGCAGCTTCAAATCGAGGAATATCATCCCACTGAGCAAGAACTGAAAGGGCCTTTTGAGCCCTTGGCCAATAAGCTGTAAAATTTGCTTGCTTCAGGCAGTGTTTTCCCCTTTGTCAAATTGATCGATAGTTTAACTTTACCCGGACTGAGCCGGGCAAGGGGTGTTGTGTCCATATTCGGGTAAAAAGATAATTGATCAAATTAACTTTCCGATCCGCTGAATGCACTATTATAACTGATTTTTGGCGGTTGAGAAGCACTTTTTCTGCACTCTGTAGAAACCAGATCTTCAATTTATTATTCGATTTGTCTTAGTTTTTTTAAAAAAAATATCAATCTTAGCCCTTCAATTGGAGCAAACTGTCTTTGACTGGTATAGACAATGAGGTGCACAGTAGTTTTGCTCCGCTTTAATGTATTTGCAGTCACAAGCTTGAGAAAAATAGGACTTATGAAGTTGACAATGCCTCACACGCTGGCGCTTTTGTTTTTTTTAATGATTCTGGCTTTGTTTGCCACCTGGATCATTCCTCAGGGACAGTTTGAAACAAGTGTCAACGAGCAAGGGAGGGAGATGGTGGTTCCCGGTTCCTATG
>SL_3KL_010_SEDDRAFT_10003739_pt1 | contig 13799 bp, 8 predicted proteins | sample SodLakKL_010_SED_2_FD_10381 | JGI IMG/M metagenome (IMG submission 10381)
TACCGACAGCGGCCTGGAACCCGGTCAGTATGCCTATTTTGTGACCGCCCTCTACGACGACACGGGTGAGTCGGAAAGGTCCAATACCGTATTTGCCCTGGTTGAGGAGCCGGTGGTCCTGTACGAGGCCGTCGTTTCCGTGACCGACCAGCACGGGCAGCCGCTCGAAGGGGCCGAGGTTACGGTAACCCCCTATGTGGAGGAGGCCGATGAACTGTTCTACGAGAACTGGGAAGGCTACGGCGATTTTGTCACCGACCTGTCGCCCTGGCATACCGAAGACCCCATTGGAGAACTTACCTACGGGGCGGAGACCTTCAGCTTTCCCGGAGCCACCCAGCCCTTTGCCTTCATGAGCTTCAACCCTTTCGAAACGAGCCCCCCCATCGACCATCCTCCGGTGGATGGCAGTCGTTATGTGGTGGCCATCTCGTCGGCGCACAGCCCCACCCGCGATGAGAATAAATGGCTCATCTCCCCTGCCGTATCTATTGAAGGGGCTGCCAGACTCAGCTTTTATGCCAAATCGATCACTGCCCAGTATGGCCTGGAAAGGATTCGGGTACTGGTATCCACTTCGGGGGATCATCCTGATGATTTCATCCATGAATTGTCGCCCGACCCCTATATCGAAGTGCCTCAAAGCTGGACCACCTACCACTTTGACCTTGGCGATTTTGTGGGGAAGGAGATCCATTTTGCCGTACATTACGTATCGCACGATGCCTTTATCCTGATGCTGGACGCCCTGCGCATCGGAGGGGGCCTGTTCAAGGAAGAGGATTCCCTGACCCTGATCACCGGCGAAAACGGACAGGCTGTTTTTATGCTACCCGACGGGATGTATCAATACCGGGTACGCTTGCCCGGTTATTCGGGAGCCCGGGAAGTATTTATCCTGGCCGGAGAGGACGCCTTCTTCGATGCCGTTTTGTCGGATCTGGCCTATGCACTGAATCTGGAGGTCCGGCCCGAAAATGGCGGCGTGGCCATCGACCGTACCGATGCTGCGCCTTATGCCCCCGGCACTCAGATAAGTGTAGAGGCCATCCCGGCCCCCGATTTTCTGTTTGCCGGCTGGAGCAGGGACGAAGACAGCGACTTTGTCAGCACCGAGCCCGAATACAGTTTTGAAATGGGAGCGGCCGACCTGACGCTTACGGCCCATTTTGAATCCGACCCCACTTTCGTCCATCGTCCTTCCGCCGGGCCGGCAATCAAGGTTTTTCCGAATCCGGCATCCCGGCAACTGACCGTTACCATGCAAACAGGCGCCCCAATCAGGGAACTCAGGCTGGTCAATATGCTGGGTCAGGTCGTGCTTACACTTCATAGCCCTGGTGAGCACACCCTGGTGGCCGATGTGTCCTTCCTGCCCGGGGGGATCTATATAGTGCAGGCAACTACCGAAAACGGGTTGGTTTCTTCCAGGGTCCGGATCCGGAGATAGTTTCCTGCCTTTTTCCCCAACCGGTATGCTTTTTCCGGTTGTGGCCGTTTTTTTTTATTATTTTTATGGCTGTCAGAAATACAGTCATTTATCTATTGTTTAAGGAATGATGTTCCGCCCGCGATTTGCCTCATACGCAGCCCGGCTGCTTCTTGTTTTTCTGGTGAGCGTCCCGCTTGCCGCTGCCACAGCACAGACCTCCTTTGTGCTGATCCAGGAGCACGGGGCCGCCAAATCCGGGGCGGCTGCCCGTGACGAACTGAATTTCCTGGACGATGTGGCTGCCATCAGCCGCTTTGTTCCCGTTGAATTGACCGGCCAGCTCACGGAGCGTTCCGTGGCCAAAGCAGGCGACCGCCTGATTCTGAACCTTTTTCCCGACCTGCTGGCAGAGGCAGTGATCGAACGCGCCCATACCGATGCCAACGGAACCTTCGTGATCAGGGCCGCCATCGGTGACCCCCTGCCCGGCTATGTGATCATGAGCAGCAGGGGGGGGCGCAGTCTGGTCAACATTAATTTGATCGGGAGTACTTCCTTTTTCCGCATCACCAGCCATCCTGAAACGGGGGTGCATTACCTGGTGGAGCTCGACAAAACACAGATGGATGAATACCACGACTGTCCCACCGAAATCCCCCCACCACCCGGCCCTGATGAACTCAGGGAGCAGGAACGAATCAAAGAACGCCTGAAAACAAAGGAACTGGGCCCGGACGACCATGCCACCATCGATGTGCTGATCGTATACACGCCTGCCGCCGCACAATGGGCTGATCAAAACGAAAGCGGCATTGCCAACACCATTGCCCAGTCCATGGAGTCGGCCCAGCTGGTATCGGAAAACAGCCAACTCCACCTGACCTACCGGCTGGTGCACTCGCGGCTTATCGATTATACCGAAAGCTCTTCGCCCAATGCCGATCTGCGCCGGCTTACCGCCAGGCCCGATTTCAACCCCTGGGGGCAGACCCACGACGGGGAGATCATCCCCGGCTATATGTACGAGGTGCATACCTGGCGCAACCAGTACGGAGCCGATCTGGTTGCGATGTTCCCATTGCTGGAAGGGGTAGGAGGTCTGGGATGGCAGCTGATGGACCCGGGTGGGCGTCCCGATTACGGATTTTCGCTGACCCGGGTGCAACAGGCTTCCTGGACCTATACCCATGTGCACGAAATGGGCCACAACATGGGGGCGCATCACCATAAGGAACAGTCGGCCGGTCCCGGCCCGGGTATTTTCAGCTATTCGGCGGGCTGGCGGTGGACGGGCGCCGACCAGGGGCATTACGCCTCGGTGATGACCTACGAAGGAGCCCAGTATTTTGACGACGGGATCCGCCACGACAGGGCCCCTTATTTTTCCAGTCCCCTGGTTACCTACCAGGAGGTCCCGACCGGGCATCCTGAAGATGGCGACAACGCCAGGACCATCAGGGAGACCAAACATGTGGTGGCCGGCTACCGCCACCTGGAAACCCTTGCCGTGGAAGGTTTGGTGCTCGATGAAGCGGGAGAGCCCATGCATAATGCCCGGGTCAGTGTAGCAGGGCAGGGGGCCATGGTCTATACCTTCGAAGACGGGAGTTTCTCCTTTCCCTTCCTTCCCCCGGGCGAACATAGGGTTTCGGTGTCCAAACCGGGCTATTATACTATCGGGCGAAACATACTGATTGAAGAAGGAGAGAGCCTGCAATTGCTGTTCGAAATGCTGGAAGTGGTGGATTCCGCCGTCAGCGGATTTGTCGCTTCGGCCAATGAGCCGACCATAGGGCTGGACGGTGCCATACTGCGCTTTTCGCGGGCCGGTGAGGTGTATGCGACACCGACTGTGGACGGCTTTTTTGTTTTGGAAGACATCCCGGGAGGGTTCAGCTACCGGTTGATGGTCAGCCATCCGGGATACCGCATTCATTTCGACGAAATACCTTTGGGTACCGAGCCCATGGTCATTGAAAACATTTACCTTGAAAGGGCGTTTCTGGCCGTGGAGGAGATACGGGCCGAAGAAACGGACGATCACATCGACATTGAGTGGGACACCCCATCCTTTATCGGGGAGTTCCGTCACGACGGGGGGAACGATACCGGAGGACTTGGTTTCAGTACGGGGGAGAACAGCTTACTCGGAGGGGCCTACCGCCGCAATGCCTGGATCAGGCGGGTTACCTGGCTTCCGAGTTCCTCGAGCGTAGAAAGGGCCAACCTGCGCATACTGGCGCTGAACGCCGATGGGGCGCCCGACCGCCACAGTATTCTGTACCAGGCACTGGACATAGACAGCAGACCCGGCCAATGGAATGAATACGCACTCAGCGAAACCCTCCATGCACCCTATGGTTTCTTTATCGGTGTGGGCGGCAGCGGAGCTTTTTTCCTTCGTACCGACGAATACAAATTCAGCCCCGGCACCAACTTCCGCACATCGGATATCGGGCGGTTCGACCTGATCGATATGGCCGAGGGCGATTTTCAGCGAAACTACTTTATCAGGGCCCATGGGTATGATTTCGGTCCCTGGCTTACGCCGGGGCATACAGCCGGGAAACATGCGTTGGTATACAATGAGGCCGTTCCCGAAGAATGCCCGCTGCAGCCCCTCACCGCGTTGGGAGGCCCCCTTGCCGGAGATTTGCTGGACGAGCCGGTGGCTTACCACATCTACCTCGACGATTTCGATAATCCCTGGGCGGAGAACGTTACCCAAACGGAATTTCGCTTCAGCGGGTTGCCCCACGACCGCTATTATGCCGGCGTTCAGGCCGTTTATCCCGCCGGACTGTCCGAGATCACCACCAAAAGGATCTTTTCGGGTCCTCCCTTCTATATCCTGACCCTGGGTGTCCACCCCGCCGAAACCGGGGTTGCCGGTACCGAAGGAAGGTATGAACCCGGGAAGGCCGCCAGGCTGAATGCCATTCCCATGGCGGGCTATATGTTTTCGCACTGGGAGGATGAACAAGGAAGGGAGGTGTCGGCCGACCCGCAGGCAGCCTATGTGATGCCTGAACGGGATGTGCAACTCACCGCGGTGTTCCGGCAGGATCCGGAGGGAAAGGTCGAACTGAAGGTCTTCCCCAATCCCGCCAGCGACCGCCTTACCATTGTGGCCGACAAGAACATCGACGAAATCAGGTTGTACAACCTCTGGGGACAACTGCTCTATTATGTGGATGACTACAACGAGAGCTTTCACCAGATCAGGGTATCGGGCTATACCGAAGGCCTTTACATACTGAGGGTACGTACTTCCGATGGCTGGATCAATGAGAGGGTGCATCTCATCGGCCTCCGCTGACCCCTGCCAGGCCCGGTTTTGGCAGATACAAACGAAACCTTCATGAATCTGTGATCTATGCAAGAGAAGCAACAACCGGGGGACTCCGGGACCCAACGGCCTTGCACATCCGAACAATCGGAGTTTCTGGCCAATATGAGCCATGAGATCCTCAATCCGCTGGGGGCCGTGATCGGCATGGCCCAGACCCTTGAAAAAACCCGCCTCGACAAAGAGCAGCGGCAATACCTGAGGTCTATTCGGATCGCCTCAAACAATTTGCTTTCCATCCTGACCGACGTATTGGATTTTTTGCGGCTTGAGACCGGACAGGCCGAAGTGGTCTACCATAATTTTGATATCAGGGAGGCCGTAGCGGAAGTTGCAGAGCTGTTCGGGCCGCAGGCCATGGAGAGAAACATACTGTTTCAGACTCATTACGATGGGGATTTGCCAAATACCGTATATTCCGACAAGCAAAAGATCCAACAGGCCTTGAATAACCTGGTCAGCAACGCGGTGAAATTCACCGCCAACGGCAAGGTAGACATTGTTGTCACTACTGAAATGGATGCGTCAGGCGAGTCCTTCCTGAGCCTGAAGGTGGAGGATACCGGGAAGGGGGTCCCCACCGAAGACATCCCCAAAATGTTCGAATCTTTCCGGCAGCTGGACGCCTCCACCAAAAAGGAATCCCGGGGCACCGGCCTTGGGTTGAGCATTGTCAGGGGGCTGGTTGCCCTGTTGGGGGGCGGGGTGGATTTTTTGAGCGAACCCGGAAAGGGCAGCCAGGCAGTTTTTACAGTCCCTTTGCCCCGCGGGGAAGTGATCATGGCCGTGGATCGGCGGCAGGGAGGATGCAACGACCGGATGAAGCTGCTCAGGGTGTTGGTGGTTGAAGACGATGCCATCAACCAGATGTACCTGACCAATTTCCTGCGCCGGCAGGGATGGGATGTGGATTCCGCCTACAACGGGCTGGCCGCACTCGAGCTTTTTCGAGGCAACAGCTACGATCTCATATTGATGGACGGGCAGATGCCCCGTATGGATGGATTTGAAACGGCCCGGAAAATCAGGGAAATCGAAACTCATCGGAAACGCACCCCCATGGTGGCCATTTCAGGATATGCCATCCCTGGCGACAGGGAGCGTTTTATTGAGGCCGGCATGGACGACTACCTGGCAAAGCCCATTGAAGAACGCCGGCTGATGGAAGTGATCAGGCGGCTGATCCTTTCCTGACCCCAGGTTTTACTCCCTGATTGCCCTGATTCCGGGAAGCTCTTTCCCCTCCATGTATTCGAGCAGGGCTCCTCCGCCGGTACTGACGTGGCTTACCTGGTCTTCGAGGCCCATTTGGGCAAGGGCAGCTACCGAATCGCCTCCGCCCACCAACGAAAAGGCTCCCTCACCGGTGGCTTTTGCAATGGCTTCGGCAATAATCCGGGTACCCCGGGCAAAGTTCTCCATCTCGAACACCCCCATGGGGCCATTCCACAAGATGGTTTTTGCCCCTTCGATGATGCCGGCAAAGGTTTTCGCACTTTCACTCCCGATATCCAGCCCAAGCCACTCCTGGGGGATGTTGGCTGCATCTGTTTCCCGGGTATGGGCATCGTTCGAGAACTGGTCGGCAATGACGGCCTCGGCGGGAATATGCAGTTTTATGCCCTTGTTTTTTGCCCTGGAAATGATTTGCCTTGCCGTATCCAGGTAATCGTCTTCGCACATGCTGTTGCCGATCTTGCCGCCCCTGGCCTTGATGAAGGTAAACATCATCCCTCCGCCGATGATCAGTTCGTCTGCCTTATCGAGGAGGTTTTCGATGACCTCTATTTTGGTGCTCACCTTGGCGCCCCCGATGACGGCCACATAAGGATGCCTGATGTCGTCGAGTACCTTGTCGATGCTTTCCAGTTCGCTTGCCATAATGTAACCGAACATTTTGGCTTCGGGGAAAAATTTAGCTACGATGGTAGTGGAGGCATGGGCGCGGTGAGCCGTTCCAAAGGCGTCGTTCACATACACATCGGCCAGTTCGGAAAGCTTTTTCGCAAATTCTTCATCCCCTTTGGTCTCTTCCTTATGAAAGCGGAGGTTTTCCAGCAACAATACCTCCCCCTGCTTCAGTTCACCGGCCAGCTTGCGGGCCGAATCGCCCACGCAATCGTCGGCAAATTGGACCTCCCTGTTCAACAGTTTTCCCAAATGGTCTTTGAGGTGGGTGAGGGAGAATTTGTCTTCAGGGCCTTCCTTGGGCCTGCCCAGATGCGACATCAAAATGGCAGCACCCCCGTCATTTAAAATTTTTTCGATGGTCGGCACGGCGGCGCGCATACGCGAATCATCGGTGATCTGTTGGTTCGAGTTCAGGGGCACATTGAAATCAACGCGTATCAATGCCCGTTTGCCGGAAAAATCAAAGTCTTTGATCGTCTTCATAATACAAAGGTTTTATTGGCCGATGTGTCGATAAAACAGACTCATTCGTTAATAATTTTCAGCGACCGCCGATCCGCTTTAAAAAAAACAGTATTTTTGGACGGCGTGGCTGCCGCCAGGCGGTAGCTGTAAAGTTACGCAAAATCCGGCACATTCGTAAATGCGGTCTCGCTCCCGTGGTATGCAACGAATGGTTAATCAGCCGAAGCTCTCAAACAAACCTATAAGCCAGAATGGAATCTTTTTCTGATGTGTTATCCACTAAACTGCCCAATACCCCCACCTCGGTCTTTGCAGTTATGACTCAGCTGTCTCATCAGCATGATGCCATCAATATGTCGCAGGGATTTCCCGATTTTGACGTATCTCCCGTTTTGATCGACCTGGTGAGCAAATCAATGAAGGCCGGCAACAATCAATATGCCCCCATGGCCGGGGTGATGGAGCTCAGGGAGGTCATTGCCGCCAAAACCCGGCGTTTGTATGAGGCCAGCTATGATCCGGATACCGAGATCACGGTCACCCCGGGAGCTACCCAGGCCCTGTTTGCCGCCATAACGGCCCTGGTGAGAGACGAAGACGAGGTCATTGTTTTTGAACCCGCTTACGACAGCTACATCCCTGCCATCAGGCTGAATGGCGGAACACCCATGGTTTGCCGGCTGAAAGGCGAGGGGTTTTCCATCGACTGGGAAGAGGTGAGGCATTTGGTGTCGAGCCGCACCAAAATGATCATCATCAATACCCCGCACAATCCCACCGGAACCATCCTTGGGCGCCATGATATGGAGCAGCTGCGAAAGATCACCCGCAATACGGGCATTGTGATCCTGAGCGATGAGGTGTATGAGCACATTGTTTTTGACCGGCAGGCTCATGAAAGCGTGTGCCGGTATCCCGACCTGGCCATGCGCAGCCTGGTCACCTGCTCTTTCGGGAAAACCTTTCATGCTACCGGCTGGAAAACAGGATACTGCCTGGCTCCTGCCAATCTGATGAAGGAGTTCAGAAAAACCCACCAGTTTATGGTGTTTTGTTCCAACACTCCGGTGCAGTATGCATTGGCCGAATACTTAAAAACCCCGGATCATTATTTGGGCCTGGGCGAATTTTACCAGCAAAAAAGGGATTATTTCCTGGAGGCCGTTTCCGGATCAAAGCTGAAAGCCGTCCCGGCGGCCGGCACCTATTTTCAGTTGCTCGATTACAGTGCCGTCAGCGATTCGGAGGAAATGGCCTTTGCCGAATACCTGGTCAGGGAGCACAAACTGGCGGCGGTTCCCGTATCCTCCTTTTACAACAGGGCTTTCAACAACCACTTATTGAGGTTTTGTTTTGCCAAATCGGAAAAAACCCTCAGCATGGCAGCGGAAATACTATGCAGAATATAAGCGTCAGCCTGATACAGTCGCCCCTGGCATGGGAGGACCCCCGGAAGAACCTGGAATTGTTTTCCCGGAAAATACGGGCTATTGACCAGCCCACCGATCTGATCGTATTGCCCGAGATGTTTACCACAGGCTTCAGCATGGAGGCCCGGAAACTGGCCGAACCCATGGGCGGAGCTTCCATGGAGTGGATGAAGGACATGGCCGGGGAGAAAAACAGCGTCGTATGCGGAAGCCTCATCGTAGAAGAAGGAGGAAAATTTTACAACCGCATGATCTGGATGCCCCCCAACGGACAATTCTCTGCTTACGATAAATACCATTTGTTCAGCCACGCCGGCGAAAATTTGCATTACCAGACAGGTACAAAGAAGCAGGTGGTCCGGCTCAGGGGATGGAAGATCCTGTTACTTATCTGTTACGACCTGCGTTTCCCGGTCTTTATTAAAAACAAGGTGGACAAAGACGGCAACTTTGATTACGATTGCATTCTGAACGTGGCCAACTGGCCCGCAAGCCGGAGTCATGCCTGGAGAATATTGTTGATGGCCAGGGCGATTGAAAATCAGGCGTACGTGATCGGGCTGAACCGGGTGGGCAGCGACGGCAGGGGCATCAGTTACTGCGGTGACTCTGCCGTGATCAGCCCCAGGGGAGAGAACCTTTCCAACATCATGCCTGGTGCCGGGCAAACCGAAACCCTGGTGATGCCGCGTTGCCAGCTGGAGAGTTTTCGCAGCGAATTCAGGCCTTGGGCAGACTGGGATGCCTTCAGCATGAACCCATAGGGCCCGGAAACACTGGCCCTATACAGCATCCAGCTCCAACCTCAGGTTCCCGATGATGAAATGTTGCCTTTCGGGAGTGTTCTTCCCCATGTAAAACCGTAGTATTTCGTTGATACTAAGATCTTTTCTCAAGATAACCGGATCCAGCCTGATGCCCTTGCCGATAAAGCGGCTGAATTCGCCGGGAGAGATTTCACCCAGACCCTTGAAGCGTGTGATCTCCGGCTTGTTGCCCAGGCTTTTAACCGCTTTGACCTTTTCCTGTTCCGAATAGCAATACATGGTTTCTTGCTTGTTGCGGACCCTGAAAAGGGGAGTCTGCAAAATATAAAGGTGGCCGTTGCGCACCAGCTCAGGGAAAAACTGAAGGAAAAACGTCAGCAGCAGCAGGCGGATGTGCATGCCGTCGACGTCGGCATCGGTAGCGATCACCACATTGTTGTACCGGAGGTTGTCGAGGTTGTCTTCGATATTGAGTGCAGCCTGAAGGAGGTTGAATTCCTCGTTTTCGTAAACGATTTTTTTTGAAAGGCCAAAGCTGTTCAATGGCTTGCCCTTGAGGCTGAAAACGGCCTGGGTGTTCACGTCTCTTGCCTTGGTGATGGATCCGCTGGCAGAGTCGCCCTCTGTGATAAAAAGGGTCGTTTCCAGTCGCTGAGGATGGTTGTCGTTGTAATGTGTCCGGCAGTCGCGCAATTTCTTGTTGTGGAGGCTTGCTTTTTTTACCCGTTCCCTGGCCAGTTTTTTAATGTTGGCCATGTCTTTGCGGTCTTTTTCCGACTGCATGATCTTTTTCAGCAGGGCATCGGCCACCTCCGGGTGGATATGCAGGTAATTGTCCAGCCGGCGTTTGAGGATGTCGCCGATGTAATTGCGGATGCTTACCCCGCCTGGCTCCATATGCTGAGACCCCAGCTTGGTCTTGGTCTGGGATTCGAACACCGGTTCCTGCACCTTGATGCTCATGGCCACCATCAGGGAGGTTTTGATGTCGTTGGCATCGAAGTCCTTCTTGTAAAATTCGCGAAGGGTCTTGTTGATGCTTTCCCTGAAAGCCGACTGATGCGTGCCTCCCTGGGTGGTGTGCTGGCCGTTCACAAAGGAGTAGTACTCTTCGCTATACTGGCTGTTGCTATGGGTAAAGGCAAACTCCAGCTCGTCTTCCTGTATGTGGACAATGGGATAGCTGATGGGACCGTCTATTTTTCTCGACAGCAGATCGAGCAGCCCGTTTTGTGATTGCATCTTGCGGCCATTGAACACGATGGTGAGCCCCCGGTTCAAAAACACATAATTCCATAGCAGTTGTTCGATGTATTCTTCGATGAAACGGAATTCGCCAAAAATGCCCGGATCGGGCTCAAAAACCACCTCGGTACCCGGCCTGTTGGGGCTTTCCTTCAGCCCGTGTTCGTAAATGAGTTGTCCCGAACTGAACTCTGCGACTTTTGCCTTGCCCTCACGTACCGATTCAATGCGGAAGCTCTGCGACAGGGCGTTGACCGCCTTGGTACCTACGCCGTTGAGGCCGACGGTCTTTTTGAACACCTTGGAATCGTATTTTGCGCCGGTGTTGATGCGCGACACGCAGTCCACCACCTTGCCCAGGGGGATGCCCCTTCCGTAGTCCCTTACCCTGACCTTGCGCTCGTCAATGCTTACCTCAATGGTTTTTCCAAAGCCCATGACAAACTCATCGATGGCATTGTCGATCACCTCCTTGATCAATACATAGATGCCGTCGTCCTGCGACGCCCCGTCGCCGAGCTTCCCGATGTACATCCCCGGGCGCAGGCGGATGTGCTCCTTCCAGTCGAGGGTGCGTATGGTGTCTTCAGAATATTTTTCGCTCATGATTGGGTGGATGGTTTGCTGCAAATTTACATCAATTTTTTGTTCGGCAGACCACGGCCTGCGAAACCGGCACAGTCGGTGCAATGCCGGCAAGGACGACATGGGTGGGAATTTTGACGAATTTATGCAGGCCGGTACCCGAACAGTTTTTTGGTCTTGATAAAGGCCGAAACGTATTTAGGCACCATCTCCTCCCAGCCCGGGTCGTTGTTCTGTATTTTCTGTAATACAATGTGGGAGAAATAGGGCAATACCTGGGGGCGGTAGCCCGGGATGTCGAGGATGTGCCGGTTCTCTTTAAGGTGTTCGAACAGGTGGCGAATGTCTTCGTCTACTGGCATGTTGCGGGTCAGGATCACCTGTCCGTTCTTGTCCTTGCCCGGATATATGTATACCTTCAGGTTTTTCATGAAGAGTTTTCCCAGGGCCTCCATGATTCCCCCTGGCAGGTGTTTGTAGTAGTTTTTGTCAATGATGTTCTGAAAGGTGAGCGAGCCTATCACCATGCGGATACTCCCAATGTTAAACCTGTCGAACCATTCGGCCAGTTTGTAAAATTCCCTGAAACCCGACACCATCACATTCTGCCCCATCCCGCAGAGAATGTCGACCCGGTCAAGAAAGTCCCTTTCGTCGAAATCGCCCGATGCAATGAGGTTGTTCAGGGTGATCTCGCACAGCACCTCGGTGTTTTGTTTGTGTTTATTGTAACCCACCTCGTCCTTGAACAGGGCAAATCCTGTCTTCAGCATGTCAAAGCCCACATAGGTGATGGGCCTGAAACTCCCCCGGAGCACCATGATGTTTTTCTTGTAAAACATGGTGGCCGGTTGCCTGACGTTGCCGTGGCGGTTGAACATGGCTGCATTGGTCATGCCGTTTTTCACCAGCTGAACGGCCAGAAGGCGGTTGTCGACATAATCCAGTTGTGGGCCGCGCATATGGATCATGTCGATCTCTATGCGGTCGGGCGAAATATCGTCGAGCAATGATTTTAAAAAACTGTTGGGATACTGGTGGTTGTAATAGCAGGCATAGATCAGGTTCACGCCCAGGGCACCCAGGGTCTGTTGCTGGTGGAGTGGATCGTTCTCCAGCAGGCGTACATGGAGGATCACCTCGTTGGCTTCTTCGCCTGGCTGAAGCTGGAACCTGACCCCCATCCAGCCATGGGGTTCGTTGTCTTTTTTGTAATTGAGGGTGGCCACGGTATTGGCATAGGCAAAAAACCTGGTGTTTTTGCCCTTTTCCTTTCGGAGGAGGCTGACCAGGCTGCTGTATTCCATGTCGAGCATCTGCAGCAGCCGTTCTTCGGAAACATAGCGCCGCGAGGGGCTTTTCCCGTATATGTGGTCGCTGAAGGCCATGTCGTAGGCCGAGATGGTACGGGCTACGGTTCCGGATGCCCCGCCTGACTTGAAAAAGTAACGGGCCACCTCCTGCCCGCCGCCGATCTCGGCAAAGGTGCCGTAGATGCTGCTGTCGAGATTAATGAACAAGGCCTTGCGCCGGCTATCCCAGGTTTCTTTTTCGATCATTGGGTTCGGGGTGGGTTCGGGGATACTGTCGTGTAATCCAAATTTAACAGAATAAACCCAATATCCATAAAAATGTTTTATTTTAGCCGGGTGGCGACCGGATCTGTGTGGCCGTACTCACCACATTCAAAACCACTTACATGAACATTTTAGTTACCGGAAGTGAGGGGCAGCTGGGTCGGGAGATCAGGGAACTGGCCCCGCATTATGCAACCCACCGCTTTTATTTTGCCGGCAAAGCCAGCCTGGACATCACCCTGGCCGATGCTGTCCGGAGCTATCTGAAAAGCCGGCAGATCGACTGCATCATCAATTGTGCTGCCTATACCGCTGTGGACAAAGCCGAGACCGATGTGGCCGGGGCCAATCTGGTCAATGCCAGGGGGGCCGGCATCCTCGCCAGCGAGTCGGCAAGGCAGGGGGCATTGATGGTCCAGCTGTCTACAGATTATGTGTTCGACGGAAAACTCCACCGTCCCTATACCGAAAGCGATCCGGCCAATCCCCGCTCGGTATATGGCAAAAGCAAGCTGGAAGGAGAAGTCGAGGTGATTTTCAATGCCAGGCGCTCGGTGATCTTTCGCACTTCCTGGCTGTATTCTTCCCTTGGCCATAACTTTGTGAACTCGGTACTGTCTGCAGCTGCTCATGAAAAGGAACTCCGGGTGGTGTGCGATCAGGCAGGCACTCCCACCTATGCCGCCGACCTGGCAAGGGCTATCCTGGATGTGATCCCGAAATTGCCGTCACGCATCCGGGGAGAAATCTATAATTACAGCAACGAAGGCCTGGCCAGCTGGTACGATTTTGCAAAAGCCATCCTGGAAATCAAGGGCCTGAATGCAGCGGTGCATCCCATCCACACCAAAGAGTTGAAACAGGCCGCCGAAAGGCCGCATTACAGCGTACTAAGCAAAACCCGGATCAAAAAGGAATTCGACCTGCAGATACCCTATTGGCGCGACAGCCTGAAAGCATGCCTGGAAAAAATGTAGGGATGTCTTTGGCGGGCGCCCGCCCCGGTGCTGACCGTGACTTATGCTTCCGTTTTCTTCC
>SL_3KL_010_SEDDRAFT_10003740_pt1 | contig 13799 bp, 9 predicted proteins | sample SodLakKL_010_SED_2_FD_10381 | JGI IMG/M metagenome (IMG submission 10381)
CCCGCCTATACCACCCTGGATCTCACCGCCGAGTGGCGGGCCACCGAATCGTTCTCCGTGTTCGGGGCTCTCAAGAACCTGACGGATGAGCGGTACATCACCGGTCTACGGCAGGGCATCTACGTGGGTCCCGGGCGCAACTTCGAGGTGGGGCTGCGCCAGGCGCTGTAGGACGGGTTCGTCCCCGCCGCCTGAGGTGGGCGGCGGGGGCGATCACCTGAATCTCAGGACCCGGGTCCGCTCAGAAGGGCTTCCGGAAGGCCAGCCACCCAGCCAGTACGGCCAGGAGTGGGACCAGGGTCAACAGGAGCAGAGCCCGAGCCTGAAGACGGCGCGCCAGCAAGAGGACGCCGCCCAGCACGGCCCAGACCCCGAACTTGGCCCACAGCCACCCGGGAAACAGCTCGCCATGGTCGATCCCGATCCGGGCCATGAGGCCGAATCCGCCCAGAAGGATCACGAAGAGGGCGAAGCCGTGGAGGATCCACCAGCGTTTCCGCAGGGGGTCCGGCTCGTCCTCCTTGAGCACGCTCCGCCTCCCCAGCGCCACACCCAGGACGGCGATGAGGAGGAAGATCCCCAGGTAGTGGATGAGCTTGTAGGTGAAGTAGGTCATGGGAGGTAGGGGATGATCGGGTCCGTCGTGACGAGCGTCGCCGTCATCCTCCTCCCGGGGGAGCCAGGAACAGGCCCTTGGCAGCGGCCCGTTTGGCCAGGGCGCGTCCGATCTTCCCCTTGGGGATTTCGACAACGGTCTCGCCGATCAGACGCACCTCCTTCCCCCCTGCCGCCAGGAGTCGGCCGGCCACCTCCGCGCTTTCACACTCCACCACCAGGGTGCGGCGGACCTGGAGACGCCGGGCCCGTCCGAACCAGGCCCGAATCTCGTGCTTCACATTCTCAGGCACGGGTTGGGCCGAGGCGGCTTCCAGCGTTTCCAGTACTTCCTCGACCCGCACCCCGGCGGCGGCCGCCGTGTAGGCGGCGGTCCGGGTGAGCCGGAAGAGGATGCCGACCCCGTGCCCGCGCCGTTCAGCGAACCGGGAGATGGCGGCCTCGGTCTCCGGAGCCGGTCCCAGGAAGACCACATCGAAGTCGGGCTGAACCACCACCCTTCCCGCCTCATCGGGTCTTTCCAGCTCCAGTACATCCGTGAGTCCCACTAGGTACCGGCCCACGGGGGTGAGCTTGAAGAGGAGGTCTCCCTCGTCGTCGATCCCGATCCGGATCCCTCCCACCATCATGAGGCGGTTCAGTACGAAGGCGTGAAGTTCGCGCTCCCAGATCAAACACCTGCCCTCGGGTGTGTCGTGGTGCCAGGACCACGCAAGCTCAAGCCGTGGTTCCGGCTCCTCCAGAGGATTGTGCTGAGACGCTTCGTATTCCAGGAAATCATCGAGCCTGACGAAGTGCTCCGTGCCTACCCGCTCCACCGCGGATCGGATGGCCGAAGCGAGATCTCGCACCGAGCCGCGCAGTCGACCTGTATACCCGAGATCGAAGTAGTGGACTGAGTCATCCAGTTCTTCATGGAATCCGAAGCGAGAAGCGGACCGGCCTCCGGCGAGATCCTCCGAATCAAGATCCTCGGGGGCATCTGCGAACCCCTCCCCAAGCCGCCATTGATCCACGATGAAGCGGAGCTGTCGGCCGGGCCCCAGAGCAAACCACTCCGAGGCATCCTCCGAGGGCACCAGCCCGATCCGGCCACCGGAGAGCCTCCGACCCTTCAGCAGATCCAGGTTGTAGAGTAGTGCCCGCGCCCGCTCCAAGCGTACGTGGGGAGTGAGCCCCTCAATGGCCTGGATCAGCCATGCCGGGAGGGGGATCAGGGCACTCTCCAGCTCCTCCGCCGTCTTGGCGTATAAGGCTCCGTCATTCTTCCGGATCCGCAGGGGCTCGGCCGCTGCCGCCATGAGCACGGCGCCGGCATCCCGAACCAGGACCGGACCCGCCCAGCTCTGCGCGGCTACCCGTTCGGGTGGGGGGTCGGGAGGAGGGGCAAGCTGCCGCTGCACGGCCGGCGGCCAGAGTGTCAGGCCCGGCTCGGCCAGAGACGAGCTTCCGTCGAGGAACACCGGGAAGACGACCAGGTTCGCGATGGCCACATTCACCGCCGTCCATCGCTCTTCCGGGTCCAGGTCATCGAGTCGCCCCGGGATCTCCCCCAGTCGCATGGGACTCAGGGTCTCGAGGAGCTCGACCGTCAGGCGCTGGGCTGCCCGGAGGGTGCGCTCTGAGGCGCGGTCTCCCAGAACCTTCTTCTTGACGAAGCTTCGAGGCCAATCGATGGACGATACCTTTGCAGCAAGCGCCTCATGGCTGTAGGTGTGGATTTTCGCTGCGGACGCGATATCCTGCCGTTCCCAGGCGACCAGGAGCTCGGTGTTGTAGAGGACCAGTGCGGACTGGGTGTTCTTCTCAAGCACCGGGTTTCGAACCATGAACCGGAGTGCGCGGACCAAGGGGTGCGCCTTGGGGTGGACGAACGCATTCTTCCCCTGGGTCGTCACCAGGAACTCGTGGCGCACCAGAGTGCCGAGATCTTCCCCGAACCTTGAAGCCACCACCTTGTCGCTGGGGCGGAGCGAAGCAAATGTCTTGCGAGACACGGGCGACAGCATCTGCCACACCGGGAGCCGACGGTAGAGATCGGACCAGTCGAGATCTTCGAAGAGCATATCCGAGCCGGGCTTCTGGGTTAGCGGAGGAGTCGGAGATTGCCCGGCCGCGCCTCTGGTTCGGCGTCAGTGGGAAGTGCACCGTCCACGATACGGTAGCCGTACCCCTGCTCACAGAGGAACCGCTGCCGCTGCAGGGCGAATTCCTGCTCCACCGTATCCCGGCTCACCAGGGTGTAGAAGTGAGCCTGATTGCTCCCGGATTTGGGCCGGAGGAGCCGCCCCAGTCTCTGCGCCTCCTCCTGTCGGGATCCGAAGGTCCCGGATACCTGGATGGCCACCGAGGCGTCCGGGAGATCCACTGCGAAATTCCCCACCTTGGAGATGGCGAGGACGGGCACCTCCCCGTTCCTGAACCGTTCGTAGAGGGTCTCCCGCCTGCGCTGTGACGTGGTCCCGGTAATCACCGGGACCTCGAGCTCCCGGGCCAGGCTTCGGATCTGATCCACATAGGTGGCCATGATGAGGGTCGGTTCATCCGGATGCTGCGCCAGGACCTCCCGGATGACCGCAGCCTTGGCAGGGTTCTCCGCCGCAATCCGGAAGCGGCGTCGGGGGTCGGCCACGGCATAGGGCATCCGCAGTTCGGGAGGAAGGGGGAGCCGCACCTCAACGCACTCGGCGCTGGCGATCCAGCCCTGCCGCTCCAGCACCTTCCAGGGGAGATCCAGCTTCTTGGGACCGATGAGGGCGAAGACATCGTCCTCGCGGCCGTCTTCCCGCACCAGGGTGGCGGTGAGGCCCAGACGCCGCCTCGCCTGGAGCGATGCCGTGATCCGAAAGACCGGTGCCGGAAGGAGGTGCACCTCATCGTAGATGATCAGACCCCACGCCCGGGTGTCGAACAGGTCCAGGTGGGTGAAGGAGGCTTCCTTGGACGGTCGGTGGGTCAGGATCTGGTACGTTGCGATGGTCACCGGACGGATGTCCTTGCTCTCGCCGGTATACTCCCCGATGTCCTCCGGGCGAAGGGTCGTTCGCTCCAGGAGTTCGCGAACCCACTGCCGGGTGGCGGTGACTCCGGTGGTGAGGATGAGGGTCGACGTCTCGAGCTCAGCCATGCAGCCCATCCCCACCACGGTCTTGCCGGCCCCGCACGGTAGGACCACCACGCCACTCCCGCCCCGCGCCTCCCCCTCTGCGTGGAAGGCCGCCACCGCGTCCCGCTGGTACGGGCGGAGGGAGAAGGTCTCGCCACTCCGGGTTTCGCTCCGAAGTGCCACCGCCAGCGCCTCCCCTTCTACGTATCCGGCCAGGTCTTCCGCCGGCCAGCCTGCCTTCACCAGAGCCTGCTTCAGCACGCCGCGGTTTCCGGTGGTCACCGCAAAGGTGCAGGGTGAGAGCCTCTCCCCCAGCACCGGGGCCACCTCTCTATGCCGAGCGATCTCCTCGGCGAGCGCCTCATCGTCGCACTCGAGGAGCAGTCCATTGTCTCTTGCGGAGAGTCGGAGGCGGCCGTAGCGCGATCCGAACGCCAGGACCTGCTGCGCCACGTGCTCCGGCACCGGGTACTTGGCGTAGCCGGTGAGGGCCTCCACGATGGCCTCGGGGGTGAGCCCCGCAGCCCGTGCATTCCAGATGGAGAGCGGGGTGATCCGGTAGGTGTGGATGTGCTCCGGTGACTTCACCAGCTCGGCGAACCCCACCAGCGCGTCCCGGGCCTCGGCGTAGCGGGGGCTCGCTACCTCCACCAGCACGGAGAGGTCGCTCTGGACGATGAGAGGGTTGTCGGGTCTGGGGGAGTTTGGTGTCATGGGGTCTCTAGGGGCGTCTGGGGAAGCTTCACCTGTCGGCTGCCGTGGGTTTCAGGTACGTCTCCCACCAGTCCAATTCGTGCATCATCCGGTGCACAACATTCCAGTGTCCCCGGATCCCGTGGGCCTGCCCCTCGTAGATGATGAGGCGCGACGGGACCCGCTGCCGTTTGAGGCAGGTGTAGAGCTGGATGGAGCCCTCCAGCGGAACCCGGTAGTCCACCTCGCCGTGGACGAAAAGGGTGGGGGCCTGGACACCCCCGCAATTCAGGGCCGGGGACTGGGCCACCATGATCTCCCGCGCTCTCGGGTCCCAGGGTGGTCCGAAGAACTCCGTGTCCTTGGTGCGCGCCACGTCCGAGAGGGCGTAGTTGCTGGTCCAGTTCGATTCGCCTGCGCCGGACACGGCGGCCCGGAAGCGGTCCGGGTAGCGGGTGATGAGCCAGTTGGTGAGGATTCCGCCGTAGGAGTGTCCTGTGGACCCCACGCGGTCCGGGTCCACGCCGAAGTGGGCGATGAGATGATCCACGCCGGATAGCACATCTTCTCCGTCCAGGTTCCCCCATCCGCCCCAGGTAGCCCACTTGAACTCGGTGCCGTAGCCGGTGGAGGCCCGGAAGTTGGGCAGGAACACCACGTATCCGTGGGCAGCGAAGAGGGAGTTCTTGAAGTTGAACCCGTAGCCCGAGGCGGCGTGGGGGCCTCCATGGTTCACCACCACCAGCGGGTAGCTCCGGACCTCCGGATCGTACCCTGGGGGAAAGAGGAGGAAGCCCTCGATCTCGGTCCCGTCATAGCTGGCCCAGCGGATGGTTTCCGGTGGGCGGGAGGCCAGCTCCACCTCCGCCAGGAAGTCCGCGTTCACGTCGGTGAGACGCCGCTCGTTGCCGCCGTCCAGGTCGGCGGACCAGAGGTCGGAGGGGCGGTGGAACTCACCCACCGTGTAGGCAATGCGTCGGAACTCCCGGTCAAAGGACAGGTTGCCGATGCGCCGGTGGCCGGTGGTGATCTGCTCCACCGGTCCCCCCCGGACGGCGACCCGGAAGAGGTGCACGGCCCCACCGATGCCACCGGTAAAGTAGATGTACTCGCCGTCCGGGGCCCAGCGGGGAGCGGAGGGGTCCAGGTCCCAGTCCGCCGTGAGGTTCACCGCCTCCCCTCCCTCCACCGACTCTATGTAGAGGTCCCTGGGGCCGCCGTGGTCCAGCCCCCCCTTGACGATGAGATCCGTGCCCCAGGACCGGATGTAGGAGATCCACCTTCCATCAGGAGAGACATCCACATTTCCGTAGTTGTATCCGTCTTCCGTGAGGCGGGTGAGTTCGCCCTCCACCGTCACCCGGAAGATGTCGGTGGAACCGTAGGCCACCTCGTCCAGGATCCCCTCGTTGGCGGTGAAGAGGAGGGCGTCGCTGCCGGGGAGCCAGCGGAGGCCGCCAGCCTGCAGCCCCAGAGCAGTAAGCTGTCGGGGTGCTCCATCGCCACTCGCAGCCTCGACGAACACCTCCCGGGCGGGCTCGCTGGCCGGGTCCGGGAGGGGGAAGGATCGGCCATCGGCACGGAACGGGTACCAGTCGAAGTCTGCTCCCTGGAAGCGCTCCTGATGGCGCCTCTGGAAGTCGGTCATGGCCCGCTCCGGACGGGGCTCCCGCTCAACGGGCTCGATGCGCGCCCGCCGCCGGCCGTCCGGGCTGATCAGGCCATCGGGCTCCGGGGTGGGGGCAAGGTTGGGTGTGGTAGCGGGCTCCCCGGGGTCCCGGATCCAGACTGTGTCCCTCGCGGTGTAGAGAAGCCTGCTCTCCCCGTTCCAGCGGGGGTCGGTCACATCGTCTCCATCGTGGAGAATGCGGATGGGCGTCGTGGAGCCGTCTGCCGCCACGACCCAGACTTCGCGGTGGGTCCCGTTGTCTTCTTCCACCGGGAGCGAGACGGTGTAGCTCACCCACCGCCCGTCAGGAGAGAGCTCCGGCGACTCGACGCTACGGATTCGGTAGTAGTCCTCGATCTGAAGGGGGCGGAGTGCCGGGTGGGGATGGGAGCCAGCCGAAGCGGCCGGCGGGTCCGTCGGGTTGGATTGGAGCGCTACCGCCGGGGTGGTCGGGTCGGGGTGCGTCGTCTCCGGGTGTGATTGGGATGCTCCCGCCGTGGGAGTCACCAGGAGTCCGAGAAGCAGAATCGGGAATAGGCGGACCTTGGGGCCCAAGGTCCGGCCCGCCGGACCATTGGATCTTCCTCGACCACCCGATCTTCCACCAGGAGCGGGATCTCGGGGAGAGGCGACGTGGCGGTGAGCGAGGGGGGAGGGCACAGAGGGGGACACGGCAGGCCTCCAGGGCTGAGGGTTGGCGGAGAAAGTGAGGGAGCGGTGCTTCGCCCGGCAAGGTGCGGGGACAGGCACTGGAGCAATGGGCCGGATCCCATTGCCCAGGGTTAACTGCCCGGAATGGGAGGGCAGCGCGGGGCGCGTTGCCGATCCCCAGGTCACACCGGTACGTTGCCCCCCTGCCACCGACCTGCCTCCAGGAGTTGACCCATGATGCGTCCCCCCGTCCCGGCGCTCCCCCTTCTCACCCCCCTCCTCGCCCTCGCCGCGGTCGGGCTCGCCATCTCAGGGTGTGCCGGGGACACCGACATGCCTCCCGCCCACACGGCGGCAGAGGATCATGAGGAAGTGCCGGGCTTGCTTCCTGACCCGGTGGACCCGGAGGCGCCTGATGCCCGTGAGCGCATGTTGGCTCGGGCAGCGGCGCTGGAGCTGAATACCCGGTACGAGGTGCCGCCCGGCGATCCGCTCCATCACCACACCGCCGGCTTCGCCAAGATCCTCTGCTCCAACGTCTTCATCGCCGGGCTGGACCCGGCCTTTGCGGCAGAGCACCTGGGGTACTTCCCGAGCCCTCGGGAGCACCGGGTCCACGTCACCGACACAGTGGTGGATTTCGAGCGACAGGCGGTCCACCTCACCCTTCCCGACGGTGTGGTGCGCACGGCGAAACGGTACGGGAGCCAGGGGTGCGTTTCACTCCCCATAGGCGCGGATTCGGTGCGGTTCACTCCGGTGGTGGTTGAGCCCCGGACCCCTGATCCTGCCACCACCCCCTGGCCCATGGGGGATGTGCTGCCCGAGGAGCCCTTCCCGGCAGATGTGGATATGGACAGGGTGGCGGCGGCGGTGGAGGCTGCCTTCGCGAATCCGGAGGGACGCACGGCGGCCTTCCTGGTGACCCATCGAGGAAGGATCATCGGGGAGCGCTACGGAGATGGGATCGACCTCCACACCCCGCTCGAGAGCTGGTCCATGGGGAAGAGCCTGGTGGGCACCCTCATGGGTGTGCTCATTGAGCAAGGGGAGTACGACCTCTGGCAGCCGGCGCCCATCCCCCAGTGGCAGAGTCCCGGGGACCCGCGTAGTGAGATCCGCATCGGTGACATCATGCGTATGTCCAGCGGCCTCCGTTTCCGGGCTCCGCAGGACCCGGATTTCGACGCTGACGAGGGATATCCGGACCATCTCTACATCTACACCGGGACCGTGGACTCCGCGGAGTGGATCGCCACCCGCCCTCTTCAGTGGCCTCCCAACACGGTAGGCCGATACCGGAACTCGGATCCCGGCCTCATCAGCTACCTCGTTCGCCTCGCGGCGGAGGCTCGCGGGGAGAACCATCTCGAGTTTCCCCAGCGCCACCTCTTCGACCGCCTGGGGATGCGGCATTCCTTTCCGGAGCCGGATCTGTACGGAAACTTCCTCCTCCAGGGGTACGAGATGGTGTCGGCCCGTGACTGGGCGAGGCTCGGGAACCTCTATCTGAACGATGGGATCTGGGAGGGAGAGCGCATCCTTCCTGAGGGGTTCGTCGAGTATGCCAGCACCCTGGCGCCTGCGTGGGAGGCGGATGGGCGGTATACCTACGGGGGCGCCTTCTTCTGGGTGAACCAGAATGGGGGCCTTCCCCTTCCCAGGTCCGCGTATCGAATGGCCGGAGCCGGGGGGCAGTCAGCCCACATCATTCCGACCCACGATCTGGTGGTGGTACGGTTGGGACACTACAGTGGCGCCGGACCCGGGGGGAGGGACCTGCGGCGGGCGCTGGAGCTCCTCATGGAGGCCGTGCCCGAGTCTTCGGGGCCGTAGGCATGAGCTTCATGGACCACACCACCCCGTCAGGCACTCCCACTGGCCCGGCCTGTGAAGACGCTTCCGAACCCCAGCCCATTGGGCCCGTCCCTGCGCCAGCGGCCCGGCCCTTGACCACCGGGGCCGATGCATCTAGCCTCTGACGATGCGAAACACTGACCGGCCCTCGGCACTCGGGATGATGGAGGTCCTCCCTCCCTCCCCGGCACCCATGTACATGTCCATGTGCATGTGTTGTTGTTCCTGCGGTTCCCTCCCCACGGCGGGAGTGGCGGCCGGACTTCCCTTCGCCTGTGACCCGGGGCCCCAGTAGACGGCCCCCTCCCACGGCCCGGGACCTCCAACGGCCCCCTCTCCCAGAGCGGAGAGGGGGCCGTTTTTCGTTGGTGCTCCGTCGGCCTTCGCCCAGTCACGCACCCCAGCGGCCTGTCCGTCGCCCTAGAGCCCAACCCCAGTGAACTGTCCCAGTGATCCACCCAAGCGCTCGACCCCACACCCTCCAACCCCCCAGGAGCTGAACCCCATGAGTCACCACCCCCCTTCGGACGCGGCGTCTCCCACTCTCGGGATCCTGTACGAGCATCCGGACTGGTTCCGGCCTCTCTTCCACGAACTGGACCGCCGAGGCGTTCCCTACCGTGCCATCCCCGTGCAGGGGCACCACTTCGCCCCGGGCGAATCCGAGGCACTTCCCCCTATCCTCTTCAACCGGATGAGCCCCTCCGCCTGGCTCCGGGGTGGGGCCGGAGAAGTGTTCTATACCACCGAGGTGCTGAACGCTGCCGTGCGGCAAGGGTCTCGCGTCATCAATGGACCGAAGGCGTGGGCCGTGGAGACCTCCAAGGCTACTCAGCTCGGGCTCCTTAATGGGTTGGGGCTCCCTGCCCCCAGGGCCCGACTCGTCCACAATCCGGCCGATCTCCCGGAGGCAGCGCGGGGTCTTCGGTTCCCGGTGGTGGTCAAGCCCAACATCGGAGGAAGCGGGGCCGGAGTGGTGCGCTTCGAAACCCCGGAGGCGCTGGCCCGGGCTGCAGCCCTTCCTCCCGAAGCGGATGGTGCCATCAGCCTGGGAATCGATGGGATCGGCCTCGTCCAGGAGTTCATTCCCGCCAGGGATGGACGCATCGTCCGGGTGGAAGTGCTGAACGGGCGCTTCCTCTACGCCATCCGGATCTACACGCCTGGCGACCAGTTCAACCTCTGCCCCGCCGATGTGTGCCAGAGTGTTGACGGTGCGGCGCTGGAGCGGGCGGCCTGCCCGGCAGACGCACCAAAGAACGATCTGCGGGTTGAGGCCTACTCCCCGCCCGCGGAGGTGGTGGAGGCGGTGGAGCGGATCATGGAGGCGGCCGACATCGAGATCGGCGGGGTGGAATACATGGATCGACGATCGGGATGGCCAACTCTACTACTACGACGTGAACGCCCTGTCCAATTTCGTGGCCGATGGCGCGCAGGTTCTGGGGTTTGACCCGTTCAGCCGCCTGGTGGATTGGCTAGAAGAGCTGGTCGGGAGAGCGGACGGGGATCCCCCCTTGGCCGGCCTGGCCCTGGATGCGGAGGTGCACCCATGAGGTTCGGCTACTGGCTCCCGGTCTTCGGTGGATGGCTCAGGAATGTGGAGGACGAGGGGATGGAGGCGAGCTGGGAGTACGTCAGCCGTATCGCCCGGCGGAGCGAGGAGATCGGCTTCGACCTGACGCTGGTGGCGGAGCTGAATCTGAATGACATCAAGGGGATGGAGGCCCCTTCGCTGGATGCCTGGAGCACGGCAGCGGCGCTGGCGGCGGTGACCCGGTCACTGGAACTCATGGTGGCGGTGCGTCCCACCTTCCACCCCCCGGCCCTTCTGGCCAAGCAGGCTGCCAACATCGACCGCATCAGCGGGGGGCGGCTCAGCCTGAATGTGGTCTCGTCGTGGTGGGCCACGGAGGCGCGGAAATACGGGATTCCCTTCGACCGCCATGACGAGCGGTATGCTCGGACGGCCGAGTGGATCCAGGTGGTGAAGGGGATGTGGACCCAGCCCGAGTTCTCATTCCAGGGGGACTACTACACCATCGAGGAGGGGATCCTGGAGCCGAAGCCGGTTCAGTCGCCGTGGCCCACCCTCTATGCAGGGGGGGAGTCTCCCACAGGACGCGCCACCATCGCCACCCACTGCGATGCCTGGCTCACCCACGGAGATCCTCCGGAGATCATCGGACCCAAGGTCGCGGGGATGCGGGAGGAACGGGAGCGGCTCGGCCTGGGCCCCATGACCTTCGGGGCGGCGGGGTATGCGGTGGTGCGTGCCACCGAGGCCGACGCGCGGCGAGAGGTGGAGCGCATCACCAACGTTCGCCAGAGCGCGCGGGGATTCGCCAACTATCAGGATTTCGTTCAGCACTCCAAGCTCGAACGCACCGTGAGCCTGGAAGACTACTCCGTGTCGAACCGTGGACTGCGGAGCGGGCTCGTGGGGACGCCGGAGCAGGTGGCCGAACGGATCCTGGAGTTCGAGGCGGCCGGGGTCGACCTGCTCCTCCTCCAGTTCAGCCCCCAGCACGAGGAGATGGAGCGATTCGCGGAGCAGGTGATCCCTCTGGTGCGGGAGGCTTCGGTGGGGGTGTGACGGGAGCGGGGAATCCGGCTGGGGGTGGGGGTGTGACCGGGGCAAGGGGCTGACGGAACCGCGGGTGGGCGGGGGCCCGGGCCGTCAGCCCGCCCGGTTTCGCGAGGATGGCATTCAGCGACGAAATTTTCAATCTCGTCGCGGTCTCAACCGACCTGATTGGAATTTTGCCCGCTGACCGACGAAGATTTCAATCAAGTCCTCTCGTCGCTCCACGCGATTGAAGTTTTGCCCGCTGATCGACGAAGATTTCAATCGCAACCTCCCGAGGGTTCACGTGATTGGAATTTTGCCCACCCTTGGGCGAGGGGTCCGGGAGCAGGGGTCCGGGAGCAGGGGCCGGGAGCGAGGGGTCGCGACCCAGGAGCACGGGGTCGGGAGCCATCGGCCAGGGATCGGAAGCCCAACGGCGACTTGAGGAGCTCGTTTACCCCTCGTGCCCCACGATCCCGGCGGAAACCATGCCATAATGGGGATCTTGAACCAGCTTATCGAGCGGAGGTTCCCAACCCCGTTGAGTGCGCTGCCCGCTCGGCGTCGTTGATGGCATTGCGGCGGGCCTGCGCCAGGGCCAGCGCCTGTCCAACTTGGACAATGCTGGTTGTGGCGTCATGAGTGATCTGCCGCCAGGTAAGGCGGATCACCTCGATTCCCCTTGACCGGAGCCAGTTGTCCTTGCGGCGATCACCCTCAAAGCGACGGCGAGATGAGTGATACGCCCACCCGTCGATCTCGAGGGCGATCCCCAGATCTGGCCAGAAGAGGTCGAGTTCATACGGACCAACAAGGACGTTCGTATGGGGTTTGGGCAGTCCTGCACTTCGGATCAATTCGAGACACCTGCGCTCCGCTTCCGAACGGGTCAGGCCAAGGTCCTCTCCGCTCTGAAAAAGCTCCCGGATCAGCCCAACCCCAGGCTGCCTGTGGTAACGGTCCACCATCTTCCCCAAGCTGGCCCTGTCGATCCGACCTTGGTCTTCGGCACGCGCCAGGACCAGCTCCATCTCTCGGCGACCGAGATCAGATGCTATGTCAATGATGGTCCGGGAAGGGGAGGTGACGGGAAGTCCCCCCAAATCAGAGACCTCATCTTCGGCCAGACCCCGAGTCCAGTGAAAGACGATGCCCTCTCGGCGCCGGCCGGCCACCTCAGGAACTGTGATGTGGACAGGGCTTGGAGGGGGAATTCGGACAAAGTCCCACAGGGAGGCAGCGCTCATGTGACTGAGTAGGGCGGAAGGCCCTCCGGCCAGTACCGCTGCCATCTCCATCGTCCGGGGTGATTCCAGTGGACCGACGCGGTATACCCCCTTGTGGATCGCACGCAGTTGCCCCCTATCTTGTCGCCGCTGGATGGACGACGATGAGATGCCGACGTCAAGGAGCTGGCTGCGAGTGACCAAGCCGTGTTGGTGGGAGGCCAACTCGGAAATCCGAGCTTCCGGAGACTCTGCGGGCATGGGGCGGGTGGGCATGTAGCGGGTGGGCATTGGGTTGAGGGACCGGGTTTGGATGGCCCGGGTTGGGAGGACCGCCGACCGGACGTTCAAGTTCATTGGACTTCCCGCGCCAGGACCATGGCCGGATCGGCCGGCCCCGCTGACCGTTCGGGATCTCCAGGCCCTTCCAATTCCCCTCTCAAATCCCGCAGCAGACCGGCGCCGGAATTTCCGGTGGCCCTCCCGCCCCCACCCGGGAGCCCTGGGCATCCAGCATTCCCACCACCTTCCGACACACCTTCCAGGCGTCACGGGTATCGAAGAGGCAGACACCCAGTACCTCAGGAACCATGCCGGCCGCGGACGCTTTGCCGGTAGATGCCGTGGTTTCTGCCGCCGGTAGACCAATCGGAAGCAGGGCAGAAAAACGCTATTGATTCCCATCACATGCCGGCCGGCGCCCCGGCGATGGGAATGGGGCTGGCTTCATGCTGCTTATCACGCATAGCTCCGACCCGGAAGGCGCCCCAGCGTTTCTGGAGTCTGGTCCCATGATCTATCGCATCCTCGCCGACATCACCCTGGTGGTGCATCTCGGGTTCATCCTGTTTGTGGTCCTCGGTGGCCTCCTGGTGGCGTGGAAGTGGTGGGTCATTTGGATCCACATTCCCACTGCTCTCTGGGGCGCCCTCATCACCTTCTTCACATGGACCTGCCCCCTTACCCCCATCGAGAACCATTTCCGCCGCCTCGGAGGGGAGGCCGGATACACCGGAGGGTTCATCGAGCACTACCTGATCTCCATCATCTATCCGCAGGGGATCGGGGACGCGGGGTGGATCGCCATTGGGGTGGGAGTGGTGCTGGTGAACCTCCTCATCTACGGTTGGATCTGGCGTCGACGGCGCCGCCGGGGTACGTCGCACCCAAGGTGACCTTTAGCCCGGTTGAGTCGTCTTGGAGGAAGGGGGCGGTGCCCCCAGCTTGACCTGACCCATGGCCCACGGAGCACACCATGCCAGACCCCGGCGGCGATCGGATCCATCAGGCTCTGGACGGTGAGTTGGATGCGGGGGAACTCTCCGCCACCGAAGAGCGGGAGTTGACCCGCACGGCGTTCGCCGTCGGTGAGGCGGGGGCCCATCTCCGTCGACTCCAGTCACCCGGGCTCGG
>SL_3KL_010_SEDDRAFT_10003741_pt1 | contig 13798 bp, 11 predicted proteins | sample SodLakKL_010_SED_2_FD_10381 | JGI IMG/M metagenome (IMG submission 10381)
TCGCTGGCGAGCTCGTGGCCCTGCACACCTCGATCCTGCACGCCTCGATCGGCACGCCTCGTCGGGCACATCCCGGTCGGCACGTCCCGGTCAGCGCATCCCGATCGACGCATGCAGGGTGGGTGGCAGGTCAGGCCACCCCGGCGCGCAGGAACAGGGCCGGCACGGCGGACGGGAGGTCGCCCGAGAGCGCCTCGACGGCACGTGCCCGCAGCGCCGTCCGGGTGTCCCGGTCGAGGCCGGTGAAGAACCCGATCGAGTGCGGCATGTTGAGCCGCCACTCCACCGCCAGCTCGGGCCGGTCCAGGCCGGCCTCGACGTCCACACGGACCACCTCGATGTCGCTGAAGCCGGCATCGGTCGCGGCCGAAGCGAAGGCATCGGCGTCGCCGGTGAGCTCGGCGATCCGCGCCTTGAAGGTGCGGTACCACGCCGGACGTTGGTAGCCGAACCTCTCGAGCTCCGCCTCCACGATGGTCTTGGCGGGATGGTTCGCGTCGGTCGGGAACGTGCTGGCCAGCACCACCCCGCCCGAACGGGTGATGCGTCGGCACTCGGCCAGACCCGCCGTGGGATCAGGGAGGTGGTTGAGGCAGAACGCGGCCACGACCGCGTCGAACGTGCCGTCACCGAACGGCAGCGCCTGGGCATCGCCCACCGTGCCCGGCGGGCGTCGGCCCGGTGGTGCTGCAGCATCCCGAGGGCGAGGTCGACCGCGATGGGGCGCGCTCCCGCTTCGAGCAGCACCTCGGAGGCAACCCCGGTCCCCGCCCCAAGTCGAGGACGGCCGACCCGCGAGGGATGAGGGTGCCGCCGCGACCAGTGCCTCGGCGAGGCGCCGGTAGACGGCCGTCGGTCCCGTCGCCCAGGCGTCGGCCGAGCCGTCGTAGGCGAGCCGTATCGCGTCGACGATCCCCTGCTCGGATCCCCGATCGGACCCCTGCTCGGACCCCGCAACGGGCCGCTGATCGGACCCCTGCTCGGAACCGACGCCGCTCACCTCACAGCTCCCTCGCGCCCTCGACGGCCCGCGCCTCCCACCATGCGAGCTCCTCGGCTCCCTCGTCGTCGTCACCCAGGCCCTTCTCCCAACCGAACATCAGGGTCAGCCCGAGGAGGCAGAGGGCGGACTGCCGTTCCCACCACGCTGCGGTGTCGATCCCGTGGTGTTCCAGGGCTTCACGGTAGGCCAGCAGCGAGGCCTCCTTGGTCTGGGGCAGGCGGGCCCGGTTGAGGCTGATGTACCAGGCCGCGTCGATGCACGGTGGCGCCACGCCAGGCACGGCCCAGTCGATCAGGATCGTCCGGCCGTCGGGATGACTGCCGAGGTTGCCGGCCTTCCAGTCGCCGTGGATGAGCGTCTGCGGTGTCGTCGACAGCGCGGTGACCACCGGGGCCGGATCGTCGAGCAGCGGCAGGACGATCTCGGCGGCTCGTGGCGCCCGCTCGGCGAAACGTTCCCACCCTGCGGGCACGAGCTCGGTGGGCACCACGTCCGTGCCCCCGCAGGCTCGCTCGGTGCTGCCCAGGCGTGGGCCGAACAACACCAGCCGGACCGGCAACGAGAACAGGCCGACCGTGTCACGGCACCCCCAGAACGCGGCGTGCAGCTGCGCCATGTGGTCGAGGAAGGCGAGGTGCTGCTCCAGGGGGATCTCGTGGTCGCCCTCCGGGAGCAGCGCGTCGCCGACATCGCGCATCAGCAGCGCGCCGCCCTGACCGCGCGGCCGGTCGTGTGGCCGGTCGTCCCACGCGGCGCCAACGACCGTGTGGTCGAGGCACTCCGGGAGCTGGTCCAACCACCCACTTCGCCACACCGTGATCGGTCGACAGGCGAGGTCTCCCGTCGCCCGCATGGTCCAGTCGTCGTCGAGGTTGAGGTGCTTGAGGATGTAGCGCTCCCCGTCCACGACGACCCGCTCCATCTCCACCCCCGACTTGCCGTCGGTGCTGGTGAACGGCTCACGGACGGCGTCCGGCCCCAGCAGCTCCTCGACCGAGGCCGCCACGGGCCGCACGTCGGGCTCCAGGTCGGCTCCCACATCCACGCTCATCACGGTCCCTCCCCAGGTCCGTCGTCCACGACGATAGGCGACGCGACGGGATCGCGGCCGAAGGCGCGAGCAACCTCGTCTGCGCGTCGGCGTCCGCGGGGGCCGACGCCGCCGGGCCGATCACCCCTGCCTCGCGGTACATCGCCTCCACCTCGGCGAACCAGGACGCGCACGCCTCCACCAGGTCGTCGGGCAGGCGGGTGTCGCCCCCGGTGGCCTGTGCGAGGTCCCACGCGTGGACGAGGTGGTCGGTGAACAGCTGCATCAGGTACTGCGCGGCCGACTCCTCCCCGTAGGACAGGTGCACGGTGCGGGCCACGACGTCCGGCTCGCTCACCGCGTCCCTCGCTGCCCGCACCGCATCGGCCCAGGCAGCGACCGGGTCCTCGCCGAGCTGGTCGCCGTCGAACACGTCCCCGACCTCGTCCATGGTCCGTCCCGCGATCAGGTGTGGCGCCCACAGATCCTCGACCGTGACGTGGTTGACGAGCTCACGGACGTCCCAGTCGTCGCACGGGGTCGGGGCCGCCCACTGGTCGGGGGGTACCTGTCGGACACGGTCGTCGAACACCTCGGTGGCCCGGGTGAACAGACCGGCGGCATCGTCGGTATGGCGGGTCATGGCCGCACCAGCGGCGCCTTGGCCGCCATCAGCGCCTGGAGCTGTCGATCCCACACACCGGCGCAGAAGACGATCTGCTCGGTGATGCGGCCATCGTCCAGGCGCCACGCGTGGATCTGGCGCACGATCGCCTCGATGTCGGGGTGGTCCTGCCGCCACTCGAACTGCACGAGCAGGCCGCTGGCGGTCGGCTCGGTGTCGAAGGCGGTGAACCGGCCGGGGCGGGGGAACACGCAGGCCCGCTGGGCCGCGGCTTCACGTCCCTGCAGTTGGAAACGCCAGTTCGGGACGTGGGTGTCCACCAGCACATCAGTTCCGAAGAGCGGGGCGAGCGCTGCGGGGTCACCGGCCTCCACGCCGTCGCGGTAGCGCGCCGTGAGCTCGGCGACGTCGGTCGTCTGGGTCAGGATCCTGTCTGTCTGCGTCATGATCATGCCTCCCTGCGTGATGGCCGTGTCTGTCCGTGTCGTGACCGGGTCATCCCGTGTCACGGTCGCGCTTCCAGCACGAGGTTGAACGGGGTCTCCGCGCTGCGGCGCACGCTGGTGAACCCGGCCTGGGCGAGCACATCGCGCAGGGCGGCTTCGCCGGCTTGGGCGCCGAGCACCGGACGGTTGCCCTGGGCGATGCCGTTGGGGGTGCACACCAACACCGAGGCCGAGTAGAACAGCCGCCCGACCGGGGTGAGGTTGTCGTCGACCTGGTCGCCGGCGAAGGGCTCGATCAACATCACCGTGCCGCCGGGCGTGAGCGCCTCTCGGGCACGGACGAGCGCACCCACCGGATCGCCCATGTCGTGCAGCGCGTCGAAGAAGCACACGAGGTCGTACTCGCCCCCGGGCAGCTCGGTGGACAGCGAGACCGCGAAGGTCGTGTTGTCGGTGACCCCGGCGTCCGACGCACGGTCACGCGCCGTCGCGATCGAGGCGTCGTGCGCGTCGAAGCCGTGGAAGCGTGAGGCGGGGTAGGCCCGGGCCATCTCGATCGTCGAGACCCCGTGTCCGCAGCCGATGTCGGCGACGTTCGCCCCGGCCTCGAGCTTGTCCTCCACCCCGTCGAGGGAGGGGAGCCACTCGCTGGTCAGGAACGTCTCGTAGCTGGGGCGGAACAGCTCCTCGGTGCCGGAGAAGACCCGTGGGTCGTGCTCGTGCCACGGCAGCCCCTTCCCGACGGTGAAGTCGGCCGCGACCGGGTCGGCGGCCGCCCAGATCCCCGCCATGCAGTCGGCGGCCCCCGCGAGGTAGGCCGGGCTCCTGCTGTCGACCAGCACGGCGGCGTGTTCGGGTGGGAGCCGGAAGGCGCCGGTGTCGGCATCGTGCTCGACGTAGCCACTCGCCGCCTGCGCGCCGAGCCACTCCCGTGTGTAGCGCGGATGCGCGCCCGTTCGCTCGGCGAGCTCGTCCGGCGTGAGCGGCCCCGCATCGGCCATGGCGGCGTAGAGGCCGACGTGGTGCCCGATGTAGGTCGTCGCCCCCGCCAGGACGGTGGCGACGTCGGTCGCCACCTGCCCCGCGAACGCCTCGACCTTGGCCTCGTCCAGCACGGTCTGTCCGGTGTCGACGTGATCGACGCTCATGATCCTGCCTCTCCCCTGTTCGGTGCTCGTCTGATCGCTCCCCACGACCCGACCGCAGCCGGGAAGTGCGCGTGGAGACACGGTCGCCGGCCCGCCTTGCGCCGGGGTGGCGGCGCACCTGCGTACGGCTTGCGCCTGCCAGCAGCGCCTTGTCGGGACGCCTAGCGATGCTTACGGTGAGGACCCTCGCGGGGAGACGTGCATGGACTTCTTGGTCCTGGGGCCCTTGGAGGTCGACCGGGACGGCGCACACGTGCGGATCGGCAGCCGGATGCAACGGCGCCTGCTCGCGCTGCTGCTCGTCCAGGGTGGCGACGCCGTCCGCGCNGAGCGGGTGGTCGATGTGCTCTGGGGCGCTGACCCACCGCCGACCGCCAACAAGGGGCTGCACACCTACGTGTCGCGCCTGCGTCGGGTACTCGGCGACGACGTGCGGATCGGATCCGATGCCAACGGCTACCGGCTGGACCTCGAGGGGCACGAGCTCGACTCCCGGCGTTTCGAGCAGCTCGTGTCCGTCGCGCGCCAGCGCGTGCCCGACGAACCGGCAGCGGCGGCTGCGGACCTCGCCGAGGCGCTCGCCCTGTGGCGTGGCCCCGCCTACGCCGAGTTCGCCGATGAGGACTTCGCCCGGGCAGAAGCGGTGCGGCTCGAGGAGATCCGTCTGGCAGCCACCGAGGACGCCTTCGCCGCCCGGCTCGCCTCCGGCGACACCGGGGTCATCCCGGACCTCGAGGCGTTCGCGACCGCCAACCCGCTACGTGAGCGACCACACGCCCAACTCATGACCGCGCTCGACCAGGCCGGTCGACCCTCCGACGCCCTCGAGGTGTTCCAACGCGTGCGGAACCGGTTGGCCGACGAGGTCGGGCTCGAGCCCTCCCCGACGCTGCAGCAGCTCCAGATCGACATCCTCCAGCAGACGACGGGGCACGCCCGTACTGCTCGGGACACCGGCGACGACGGCGATGGCTCCTCGAGCGAGCCTGGCGGCCATGAGGTCGGCCGGGACCAGCCTGGCGGCCATGAGGTCGGCCGGGACCAGCCTGGCGATCGTGAGCCCCGCCGCGGGGAGCCTGCCCAGCAGCCCGCGGGCAACCTCCCCACGCCCGTCACGAGCTTCGTCGGCCGGCGTCACGAGACCGAGGCGGTGCGCCGTCTGCTCGAGCGCAACCACCTCGTGACGCTCACGGGCGTCGGTGGGGTCGGCAAGACCCGTCTCGCGCTGCAGGCTGCGGCGGCCACGGCCACCCGCTACCCGGACGGGGTCTGGTGGTGCGAGCTGGCGCCGGTGGATCCCGATGCGGTCGCTCACGCCGTCGCCACCGTGCTCGACGTGCATCAGCAGGCCAACCAGGGCATCGCCGACAGCATCGTCACCAGTCTGGCGGGCAAGCGGGTGCTCCTCGTGTTCGACAACTGCGAGCACCTGATCGAGGCCAGCGCCCGCCTCGTCGAGCGCATCCTGCACAGCTGCCCCGAGGTGACGGTCCTCTCGACGAGCCGCGAACCGCTCACCGTCGGCGGGGAACAGGTCTGGCACGTACCACCGCTGCCGTTGCCCTCGGACCGTGCCGACGACGGCGCCGACGCCCCCTCCGCTCGGCTCTTCATCGACCGGGCACAGGCCCACCTCGCCGGGTTCACCGTGGACGAGGCGACCAGGGTCGCGATCACCGACATCTGCCGGCAGCTCGATGGCCTGCCCCTCGCCATCGAGCTCGCCGCCGCGCTCGTGCCCGCGCTCGAGCCGCCTGAGATCGCCCGCCGCCTCGGCCACCGGTTCCGACTGCTCACCCACGGACCCCGCACCGATCCGCGCCACCGCAGCCTGGCAGCGGTCGTCGAGTGGTCCTACCAGCTCCTCGATGCGGCCGAACAGCACCTCTTCGAGCGACTGGCGGTGTTCACCGGCGGGTTCACCCTGACCGCAGCCGAGGGTGTCTGCGCCGACGAGCACCTCCCAGCGGAGCGCATCGCGGCGCTGCTGACGAGCCTCGTCAGCCACTCGATGGTCGGGGTGGACCGCAGCGCACTACCGGCTCGCTACCGCATGCTGGAGACGCTCCGCCAGTACGCCGTGCAGCGGCTGGCCGAACGTGGTGAGGAGGCTGCGATCCGGGCACGACACGCGGCGTGGTTCGTCGAGCTCGCCGAGCGTGCAGATGTCGACGTCCGCGGCCCCGACGAGGCCGAGGCGGTCGCGCTGCTCGAGGCCGAGCTCGCCAACCTGCGCACCGCCCACCGCTGGGCGCTCGAGCACGAGGAGGCCGACCTCGCCCTGCGGCAGGTCGCCGCCCTCTACGTCTACGCACGCTTCCGCCTGCGCGACGAGGTGTTCACGTGGGCGGAACAGGCAACGCAGCTCCCGACCGCTGCCGACCACCCGCTGCATCCGATGGTGATGGGCGTGGCGGCGCACGGCATCAGCAACCGTGGCGACCTGGGTCGTGCCCGCGAGGTGGCTGAGCAGGCGATCGCGACCGCAGCCGACACCTCTGGGCTGTTCGTGCCGCTGCGCGTGCTCTCGACCATCGCGCTCCACGAGGGTCGGCTCGACGACTGCCGCCACTACGCACAACGAGCCATCGAGTCCGCCCGCCGCGACGGTGGCGCGTACTACCTGCTGTGGATGCAGATGCACGAGGGCCTCGCGCTCGTGTACGGCGGGCAGCGGGAGGCCGGGCTCGAGGTGGCCCTCGCGCAGCGTGCGGCCGGCGAGCGCCTCGACAACCCCAGCCAACGGGCGTGGGCGCTGTACGGGCACGCGGAAGCCTGCGGTGACGAGGACCCCGAGACCGCGTTGCGCCTGCTCGAGGAGGTGATCGCGCTGGCAGAGCCCGTCCAGGCCCGGTTCCTCGAGGGCGTCGCACGCGTGGCGATCGCGTCGCTGCTGGCTCGGCACGGCTCCCCCGGCGACGCGCTGGCGGCCTTCCCCGACATCATCCGTCACTGGCGCCGCGTCGGGGACTGGACCCACCAGTGGACGACGCTGCGCAACCTCGTCCCGTTGCTCGTCCGCCTCGACGCCGACGAACCGGCCGCGCTCCTCCTCGGGGCCCAGGATGCGGCCGACACCGCCGCCCCGGCGTACGGAGCCGAGGCCCGGCGGCTCGCGGAGGCGCGAGCGACGCTGTCCTCCCGGCTCGGCACCTCGGCCTGCGAGGCGCTCGCCGACCGTGGTGGGCAGCTCGGAGGCGAGCAGGCCACCGAGCTCGCGCTCGAGAGCATCGCAGCGATCCTCGAGGTAGCGAGACGCTGACCGGGACGCGGTGGACACGACACGTCGGTGCGAGACACCTCGACCGCGGGCAGGACGGGCGCAGATCCGGGGACCTCCGGCCCTCGCCTTGCCCAGGACACGGCGCAACGATGGTCGATGCTGGCCACCTGCCGCCGGAGGTCTCCCCGTGAAGGCCCTGCGCATCGTCATCGGCAGTCTCGTTGCGATCCTGCTGGTCGCCTGGCTCGGACTGCGGGTCACCCCCAGACCGTTCACCGAGGTCGCCGATGAGCCCAGCCCACCATCGACCGTCGCGCTCCCCGACGGGCTGCCCGCTCCGGTCGACCGCTTCTACCGTGCGCTCTACGGCGATCGACTCCCGGTGGTCGACACCGCGGTGATCTCCGGACGGGGGACGATGCGGGTCGGTGCCACGCTGCCCGTGCGCTTCCGGTTCACGCACGTGGCTGGGCAGGACTACCGCCACGACATCGAGGCGACCTTCTTCGGTCTGCGGATGCTGACCGTCGAGGAGACCTTCATCGACGGAACGAGCCGGCTGGAACTGCCCTTCGGCGTGAGCGAGGGTGCGAAGATCGATCAGGGGGCCAACCTCGGTCTGTGGGCGGAGACCATCTGGATGCCGTCGGTGTGGGTGACCGATCCGCGTGTGCGCTGGGAGCCGATCGACGACCACACGGCGCTGCTGATCGTGCCCTTCGGCGACCAGCAGGAGACGTTCATCGCCCGGTTCGATCCGGACACGGGACTGCTGACGCTGTTCGAGTCCATGCGCTTCAAGGGCGAGGACAGCGACGCGAAGACGCTGTGGATCAACGAGGTCATCGCGTGGGGCGAGGTGGACGGGAAGCTGCTACCGACCGTGACCACCCTCACGTGGTTCGACGACGGCACGCCGTGGGCGAGGATGACCACCGAGGAGGTGCGCTACAACGTCGAGACAGGGGGCGCCCTGCAGTGACCCGTGGTGGGCACGAGAGGTATCGAACCTCTGACCTCTGCCGTGTGAAGGCAGCGCTCTCCCACTGAGCTACGTGCCCGAGAGCAGGCGCACGATACCCGGGCGGGGACGTGCCGGCCAACCAGCGAACGAGCCCCTTGGCGAGCAGGCGCGACGAGCTGCATGCGTGCACGCACCGGGTTCGTGTGGCACAGTGCCCGGACCAGGAGAAAGGAGGTGGTCCGTTGGACAGCAGTCATAGAAGCGGGACCCTGGAGGTGCTCGGCCGCTAGGAGGCCGTCGCTGGATCGCTCCAGCGAATACCCGCCGGGCACCGTCCTCTCATCGGTCGGGGACTCGTCCCGCCCGACGACCTGGTCCCCTCGCCGTGCACGCTCGAGGCGTGTGCGATGGGGTCCGGGAGCGGTGCCAGAGGTTCCATCCAGCACGACAGGCGGCGTGGCCATCGGCCGCGCCGCCTCTCGTTCGCACCGCAGCGTGCGTGCCGACGGCGTCGCCTGCTTGCAGGTCGTGGCACCGACCTGCGAAGCTTGCCTTCCCGCTCCACTCCCGCCGCTCCTCCACTCCGTGAGGGACCCCACTGAGCTACGAGGCCTGGACCGGGCGCGCCCGGCGGCGCGACCTGCCAACCCCGTTGCGCGCGATCCTGGTCCTCGCGCTGCTCTACCTCTTCCTCGTCGGGGTCGCGACCCTCGAGTCCGGCATCGCGGCACTCGGTGCCGGGTTCCAGGAGGGCCTGCTGGCCCAGGTCGCCCACCCGCTGTCGGGTTGAGCGCCGGGATCCTCGCGACGGTGCTCGTCCAGTCCTCCTCGGTCTCGACCGCGACCATCGTCGGGCTCGTCGGTGCCGGCACCCTCGGGGTGCCCGAGGCCGTCCCGATGATCATGGGCGCCAACATCGGCACCACGGTCACCAACACCCTGGCCGCACTCGGCAACATCCGCCGCTCCGAGGAGTTCCGGCGCGGGTTCGCCGGAGCGACCATGCACGACATGTTCAACGTCGTCGCGGTGGCGATCCTGCTGCCGTTGGAGCTGATCACGGGGTGGATCTCTCAGGCCGCCATCGCCTTGACCGGCGTACTGCGCGACACCGACATCGACGCCGCTCCGACCGCCAGTCCCATCCGCGCCGCCGTCAAGTACCCGGTCGAGCACCTCGAGACCGTCCTGAAGCCCGAGATCCTCGGCGCGTTCGCCGGGGTCCTGCTGCTGGGCGTCGGCCTCGGCCTGATCTTCGTCGCACTCGGGTTCATCACCCGCAACATGCGCCTGCTCATCGCCGGCACCGTCGAACGGACCATGAACAGCATCGTCGGTCGCGGTGGCGGTGCGATCGGCATCCTCGTCGGTATCGCCGTCACCTTCGCCGTGCAGTCGTCGACGATCACCACCTCGATCCTGGTCCCGCTCGTCGCCGCGGGCATCCTGACCCTGCCCAACGCCTACCCGATCACCCTCGGCGCGAACGTGGGGACCACCATCACCGCGCTGCTGGCGTCGCTGGCCGTGCTGCGGCCGGAGGGACTGACGATCGCCCTGGTCCACACGCTGTTCAACCTCACCGCCCTGGCCCTGCTCTACCCCGTACCCCGGATCCGCCTGCTTCCGGTACGAGCGGCCGAGTGGCTCGCGGGCCAGGCGGTCGCCCACCGCACCGTCGTCGCCGGCTACGTGCTCGGCCTGTTCCTCCTGCTTCCCACCCTCGGTATCGTGCTCCTCGACTGATAGGCACCCGATGATCCTTGGCCTCTCGCGTCGCGACGACGGCGCTCGCCTCGAACGCATCGAAGCGAGCTTCCAGCGGATGTTCATCGACGACCGGCACGCGTTCGACCTGGCGATGTCCGCGCTCATCGGCGGCGCGAACCCGCAGACGGTTGGCGAGGACATCCGCACGACCGACGAGCGGGTCAACGCAGCGGAACGCGAGATCCGCCGTGAACTGGTCATCCACGCGAGCGTGCGCGGGGGCTTCGACACCCCGGAGATCCTCGTCTACATGTCGATCGTCAAGGACGTCGAACGGATCGGCGACTACGCCAAGAACCTCTACGACATCGCCGCCGACGGGGTCGTCCTCGACGGCGGGGAACTGATGGAGGAGATGCTCGAACTCCGGACGAGGATCTCGAGCATGGTCAGCGAGGTCGCGGAGGTCTTCCACGATCGAGAAGGCGCCCGGGCCCGTGAGCTGTTCCGCGAGGGTGACGCGCTCCAGGACGACTTCGACGCACGCGTCTCCGACCTGGTGACCGGCCGGATCGGCGAACCCTACGCCGTGGCCTACGCGCTCACCTACCGCTACCTCAAGCGGATCGTCGCGCACCTGATGAACGTCCTGTCGGCCGTGGTGATGCCCCTCGACCGCCTGGACTACTTCGACGCTGACCCGGAGGACCGGCCCGACGTCGGGATCCCCAAGGACGAACAGTAGGGACGAGCGCTGATCGCGTCACCCCCGACCGTCACCCCGCGGATCGTGCAGGTCACAGCTGGCTCCGGGCCAGGGTCTCGCCCTCCGGCACCTCACCCGGCGGGCCCGCCTCCAAGGTGACGAGCACCTCGATGACGCCGTCACGGTCGACCACCGCGGCGAAGGCACCCTGGCGGAGCAGCGCGCCGGGCGCTCGGGTCTGCTCGGTCGTCTCGCCCTCCGCGTCGACCGTCCACGCGACGACCACCTCGTCGTCAGCGACGTCCAACCCGGCGAGGGTGAAGGCGATGCGCTCCCCGTCGCTCGCGACGACGCCCGTCACGTCGTCGGCGAGGTCGGTCGGCAGCGACGTCCCGCTCGCCAGCACGGTCAGGGCTTCGGACTGCGCCGACAGCAGCTGGTCGTAGCCGGCGACGCTCGTCCGCAGGTGCAGGTTCCAGAACAGCACGCCGACCGCGATCAGCAGGACCACGACGACCGCCACCGTGACGTGGCCGACGGTCAGGCTCCGGGTCGGTGTGACCTCCACCTCGTCGTCGGACGCATGGCGCTCCACGTCCGTGCGAACCGGAACGCGAGACCGCTCGTCCGCCTCGGCCGCCTCGAGCTCGTCGGCGATGTCGCGCAGCTCCGCGACCCGCGTCCTGCAGTCGACGCACCCTCGCAGGTGCGACTCGAACCGTCGCGCGTCCGACCCCGTCAACCCGCCCAGGACGTGACCGACCGCGAGGGTGGCGAAGCGATCGTGGTCGGCGTCCATGACCGCCCCAGCGTACGCCTTCGGTCCTCCCGTGCCACCGCCCGATCGTGCGCGAGCGGCACGCCGCAGGTCAGCACGGCGATCCCGACAGGTACTGCCGGGGGTTCTGCGCCTGTCCGCCGACCCGGAACTCGAGGTGCAGGTGCGGCCCGGTGGAGTTGCCGGTCGACCCGACCGCCCCGATGCGCTGTCCACGTTCGACCCGCCGCCCCTCCCCGACCGAGAAGCTGCTCATGTGGGCGTACGCCGTCACGACGCCGTCATCGTGGCGGATCAGGGTGAGGCGCCCGTATCCGCCCTGCCAACCGGCGAAGATGACCCGCCCGGCACGGGCCGCGCCGATGGGGGTCCCGGTCGGCGCGCCGAGGTCGATACCGCGGTGCATGCGGCCCCAGCGCGGCCCGTACTCCGAGGTCACGGGGGCGCACAACGGCCACGAGTAGCCCGCCGACGAGGTCGGCTGCCGCTGTCTCTCGGCCACCTCCGCCTGACGCTGCTGCTCCGCCTGCCGCTCGGCCTCGCGTCGTGCCGCGGCCCGACGGCGCTCCTCGGCCTCCCGCTCGCGGATCAGCTCCTCGATGCGCTCCTGCTCCGCTTCGAGGTCGTCCTGCTGTTCCGCGAGCACCTGCACCCGCTCGCGCGCGTCCGCCGCCTCGAGCGCGCGCATCTCCCGGAGCTCCTCCACCTCGGCGAGGACCTCCTCGCGCTCCCCCAGCAGGGCGACGAGCCGGTCCTCCTCCGCCTCGGCACGGGCGCGCTCGGCCTCGACCGCGATCTCGGCGGCGTCGATCGCCTCGAGGTCGACCTGGTCGCCGTCGAGCACCGTTCGGAGGTAGGTGGAGCGGTCGACCGCATCGCTCGCGTCCTCACCCCCGAGCAGGATGTCGAGGGAGCTCGTGGGACCCAGCTTGAACGCCCGCACCGCCCGCTGGTTGAAGGCCAGGATCAGGTCATCGCGCTCGTCCTCCACCCGTCCCAACCGGTCCTGCGCGCGCTGGGTGACCGCTCGCTGGCGCTCGACGGCCTCGGTCGTGTCGTTGACGACCTGCTCCATCTCCCTCAGCGTCGCGTCCGCGTCGGCGAGGGCGTCAGAGGCGTCGTCGGCGACCCGTTCGGCCTCCTCGATCTCCGAGCGCACCTCGGCGAGCTTGGCCTTGGCCTCGGACAGCGCTCGTTCCTCGGGGGTGTCGGCGACGGCTGGGTCGACGGCACTCGCCCCGCCGAGCCCGACGAGCACCGCCGCCGTGAGCAGGCCGAGCCACCGCGCCGGTCGCACCACGCGGGCACCGCGCTCGGTTCGCCGGCCACCTCGGCGCACACCCGACGTGCGTGGTGGTCCAGCGAGCGTCACGGTGGTGGCACCTCCTCGACGCGGGGACCGCCCGCGCATCCGACCCCGGCCCAACGCTGACCCGGCCCCCGACGGACGCGAGACGCTACCACCGCGGCGACCCGCCTTCACCTGAACGGCTGCCGGTGACGCCCTTGGTATCCTGACCGCTTCGCTGGCATGTCCACGCCCGGGGGTCGAGCTCCACCCATGACCACGTTATGACGCGTCGTCGCGCCCTGACCCTGACGGGCTACGGGCTCGGAGGCCTCGTGGCCCTCGCTGTCGTGCTCCTCGGGCTGTTGTGGGGGGTGCAGGCCGGGAAGGTGCTGCCCAACACCTCGGTCTCCGGCGTGGACGTGTCGCGCATGACCGCCGAGGAGGCCGCAGCTGCGGTCAGCCCCCTGGTGGAGACCCGGCGTGAGGACCCCGTCGTCTTCACCTTCGAGGACGAGCGCTTCTCGGTCGTCCCCGCCGACGTCGGCTACGGCGTGGACGTCGACGCGACGGTCGAGGCGGCCATGGCGCGCGGCCGCACCGGCTTCCCCGGTGACATCGCTGAGCGGTTGCGCTCGTTCGCCACCCCAAGCGGCGTCGAGCTCATCGACAGCTACGACCAGGACGCCGTCGCGGACTGGGTCGGCGAGGTCGCCAGCACCGTGGATCGTGAGGTGTCCCCCGGCTCGATCACGGTCGATCCGGACACCCTCGAGGTCGAGACCTCGCTGCCGCACGGCAGTGCCGAGGTCCGTGTCTCCGAGACCATCGACACGCTCGTCGCCGCCCTCCACGAGCCGGTCGAGGAGGAGCTCGA
>SL_3KL_010_SEDDRAFT_10003742_pt1 | contig 13798 bp, 7 predicted proteins | sample SodLakKL_010_SED_2_FD_10381 | JGI IMG/M metagenome (IMG submission 10381)
CTCGAATGCCCGCCGTGACAGCGGGGTGGAACGTGAAGGTAGTAAAACTCATAAATCCTCTTGTTGTGATTTGGCATAAAAAAAAAGCCCCGGAATTATTCCGGGGCTTTAAGATTTTGATTTCATTGTCCAGGAAAACTTTGTATACACCTTACAGCTTCGAAAGATATCTGTCAATGTAAATTATGGGCTGACGAATAATTGATTGCAATTCGGTCCGGTTTATTTAATGGTAGTTCCGGGACGTCTTTGAGTGAAAAGCAGGCGTGGATTGGATGTATAACCCCTTATAGTTGTATAAAAATGGTGGACAGTGCATGGGAATCGAAACCGTGCAGGACGTAACTTCTCAATAAATAATGGTAGTCAAAAAAATCTAGCCATCGTTATATCCGTTTGATATGACATAATACATGACAATACCAGTCGACGAATCAAAACTTTCTAAAATAGACGATCAGAATCCGATTTGCGGGTTGATATAATGATATTTCAAAATGTTACTTACAATCTATATTTGACCGGGGTTATCTGAGATGCCGGAACCGACGCTGTTAGCTATAATGCTGGTTCTTGGCGTAACGATTTTTGCATCATTTGCCACTGGTTTCAGCGGATTTGGCTCCACTCTTTTGATTATGGCGGGACTGTCTTGGTATGTGCCGGAGCCGGAGCGCCTGTCGGCCGTCTGTATGCTGATTGGGATTGTTGTTATGGGATCTATTTTCCTCATTTCCCGGCTGGACTCGCCAATAGACTGGGGGGCTGTTAGTTTGCTCTATATAGGATTGCTGCCGGGCGCGCCTCTTGGTTATCTGTTTATTCAGAAGCACGGGGCATCCCCTGTCTTTTTGGTAATATTGGGTATGGTTTTGATCGTTTTTTCCGTTAACGGATTGGTTCGTCCGAAGTTTCCGAGAGTGCATTTCGGTTGGGCGCTGCCGTTGGGGTTTCTCAGCGGGTTTCTCAGCGGGGCATTTATTTCGGGGGGACCGCCGATGGTTCTTTATCTGTACTCACGTGAACAGGATCCTAGACGGGCGGTAGTTTCACTGCAGACAATTTTCCTGATGTCCATGGCAACACGCATTATTATTACTGAACGTATCGGGCCGGGTTTGTCGTCTGGGGTGTGGGGGTGGTTTATAGGGGTTCTGCCAGTTGTTGTAGTAGCAACATTGATAGGGCGATATTATTCAAGGCGTGTTAGCGCTGAGCGTTTTACGCAAGCCGTATATATGCTGATCGGCATTGGCGGCACGATGAATATAATGAAAGGACTCTTTGCATTGATCACCGAATTTAGCGGTTGAATCTGACATGAAAATTCGAAATCATGCCATCCATTCGCTTTGGAAATAATCAATATAATTACAAAAAGTTATAGCGACGCAACTGACGCTGCCACTTTACGGAAATCTTATATCCTGTGACGCTTTTAAGGATCCTGAGCTGAAGCTAAAGGTTGTTAATTCAGAATCTCGTACTTGTCGGCACAAGCCGGTTTTAATGGCAGGGTGCGCAGGGGAAAAAAGCGGGCGTTAACATTTTTGTTGTATCGTTTAACAATTTTGTAAAATACTGCATGCTGTCCATATTTTTTATTTCCATCACAAGCTATATGTTTTTATATGTATTTTATGCTTTTGGATGTAATGGCATATCCGTTGCAATCAATTAATACAGCAATGCGAAAGGAAACGATCCAGGCAATACAAGCAAGTTGAATGTTCATAAGTGGCGTTGCGGGATTAATCATTTGTGTTCACGGGGTTAAACACAGTCTTTAAAAAAAAACATTGACAAACTGATGTCTGATATATTAGATATCAATATACGCAGTAATAGATAGCCCATACTATTTTCAAAGGAGGAGGTAAGGATGAAGATTAAATTCTTTTCAACCATGATTGTTTGCGCTTTGTTTGCGGTCTTTTCGACCAGTTCTTATGCACAACTCAATTTCTATTCAGTTGGTACCGGGGGTACAGGGGGTACATGGTATGGTGTCTGGGCAGGAGCCAGCAGTGTAGTCAACGCCAATTCAGACACTGTCAGGCTGGATGTCCAAGCCACCGGCGGATCACTGGAAAATGTAAGGCTTTTGCACAACAAAACGGTGAGCATTGCCAATACAACGCCTGACATAGCTTATTTCAGTTATATTGGCGAGCGTGAGTTCAATGAAGCCAATAAGGATATGCGCTTAATTTCCACTGGAAATTACATGCCAGGCGGCTATGTCATTGTAATGGCAGATTCCGACATCTACTCGATGAGCGACATGAAGGGGAGAAATTTAAGAATTTCCGTTGGAGCGCCGGGAAGTGGCACCAATGTTGTCAACACGGCGATGTTAGAAGTACTCGGCATTGAATACAGGGCCCGGCGCCTGGCTCACAGTGAAGCCGCTGAAGCCCTTATGGAGGGTACGATAGACGTTTTCACGGCACTTTCGGGGATTCCCTTTGCTGCAGGAACCGAACTTTCCACCAGGGCGAATATTCGTTTTATCCCCTTGAGTGATGAAGAAGGTTCCAAGGTCACGGAGGCCCACCCTTACTGGATGGTGAGGGATCTTCCAGCAGGCACCTATGATGGTCAGGACGAGCCTGTTCAGAAACTGCAGGTGAGCACGGTTACTCTGGTCAATAAGGAAATGCCGGAGGACGATGTATATGAAATACTGAATATTTTGTTCAACGAAAACCACAATGACTGGGTGGATGCACATGCTGTCGCCCGTGAGTACACCATGGAAACCTTCAGGGAGAATATCGAAGCGGGGACGATATTGGTCCCCATGCATTCCGGTGCTGTAAGATTCTATACTGAAAAGGGAATTAGCCTGCCGGATGAACTGATTGTCGACTGAAGGGATCTCCGTGAACTCTTCGCTCGCCTGATCATATTGAGTGAACCGGCATTGTCTTCCAGCCAGACATCAAACATTTATTAAAACAATTAAACCGGTGTCCACCCGCTTAGCGGGTGGACACCGGAAACGGCTCCCCCAACACGCTTCCCGGTGAAAAATCGTTGAATGAGATGCTAAAACACATTGAGGCGGTAGTTTTGGGGTAATAGATTAGCGTCATTGTTCACTAGGCAAAGCTCACTGCTTTTGATTGCGCAAGTTCGCAGCAGAGACCGGTTTTCCCTTTCAGGCTGCGGTTCATTATAGCCTTTAGTCGAGCCTTCAACCCGTTATTTTTATTTGCTCCTTAATATTTCTCTGTTCCGGGCCAGTGTGTTTTTCCTCAAGGAAAAGTTGTACCTCAAGGAGAAAGTATGGTTAACGATACAGCCAATGTAAAAACCAGTCAGGATACAACGGAGGGTAGTGAAGCCTCTTTTCTGAAAAAAGTGATAATAAAAACCGCTTATGGAATAGCTGTTTTATTTTCAGTCATTAGCTTGTACTTCGGTCTCGTACCGCAAGCGTCGATAATTCCTCCCGTCATCCACCTTATGTTTTCGCTGACCCTGGTCTTACTGATCAATATCCCCGTCGGGGAAAAAAAAAGTTTCAAAAACATCATAGTTGGTGCCCTGGACCTTGTATTTCTGGTGGGCGCCATTTATTCCAGTCTCTACATAATTATTAATTACACTGCCATTGCATTCAGTGTTGGAGATTTTGATCAACATACCCTGTTTGTTGGTGGGGTAATAATACTGTCAGTTATCTATGGAACAATACGGCTTATAGGTTGGCCGCTCCCTATCATAGCCATCTTCTTTCTCACCTACGCCTATTTCGGGCGTCAATTTCCCGGGCTGTTTCAGCACGGGGGATATCCTGTGGAACGCATAATAGGGCACATTTTTTTCACCGAGGACGGCATATATGGAATACCTCTGAGAACATCTGCCAACCTTGTTATTTTTTTTCTGATATTCTCTTCTTTCTACGAAAAAACCAGAGGCGGTGATTTTGTCATTGACGTCGCCAATGCATCTGTCGGTTTTCTCCGGGGAGGGGCGGCAAAGGTTGCTGTCGTGGCAAGTGGATTTTTTGGAAGTATTTCCGGCGCTGCCACATCCAATGTCGTCGGAACCGGTGCGATAACCATACCGCTGATGAAAAGGCTCGGGTATCAGCCTCATTTTGCAGCCGCTGTGGAGGCTGTCGCTTCAACCGGGGGGCAGATAATGCCGCCGATTATGGGAACGGCCGCCTTCATCATGGCGGAAATGCTCGGAGTCAGATATGTCGAAGTCGTAAGAGCCGCTATCGTGCCGGCCTTTTTATATTTTTTCGCCGTGTTTATAGTTGTCCACCTCGAGGCGGTAAGACTCGGCATAAAAGGAATCGACAAATCTGAGCTTTCTCCCATCAAAAGCGTTTTTTACAAAAGTGGCCACATGGCTATTCCATTGCTTGTACTCATATACCTGCTGATCATTCTGCAGTGGTCCCCTGGTCGGTCAGCTATTTTCGGCGCTTTTGCCACCGTCATCATCTGTTTTCTGCGTGAACACACGCGCCTTGATTTACGTTCTTTTTTCGATTCGCTGAACCTTGGGTCCATGAGGGTTTTACAAGTAGCCCTTGCCTGCGGCTGCGCAGGAATCGTGGTTGGTGTCTTCGCTCTGACCGGCCTGGGGCTTAAGCTTTCCCACATCCTAATCGAACTGTCCGGTGGCCAATTGCACTGGCTTCTAATGCTTACCGCTATAACCAGTATCATTCTCGGGATGGGCATGCCGACTGTCGGTGCATATCTGGTTCTGGCAATTCTGATAGCGCCCACCCTGATCAGAATGGGTGTAGATCCGATAGCTGCTCATTTATTCGTTTTCTATTTCGGCAACATGTCAATGGTCACACCACCGGTCTGCCTTGCAGCGTTTGCGGCTGCGGGAATTGCGGGGTCAAATGCAAACAAGACCGCCTGGACTGCCACAAGACTTGCCATAACGGCTTTTATTCTCCCGTTCATGTTCGTTTACGGGCCCGGTTTGATACTACAAGGTACTGTCACTGAAATAATTATTACAGTTACCACCTCTATGATCGGGATCACATTTCTGGCAGTGGGGCTTCAGCGTTACCTGTTCTGCAATCTGAAAATATATGAGAGCATATTTTTCGTCGCCGTGGCAATAAAGTTGATACAACCGAACATTCTCACCGATTCAATCGGATTGGCGTTAGGGCTGATTTTAGTTGCATTTAACTACTACCGGTCGAGAAAAACTAAAACCCTTGCAGGTGAGGCAACGGCTTGATCGTTTTACTATAAACTTAATCATAGTTAAGCCGGAAAGAGGCAGGAGGAGAATAAGCATGGTTGAGAAAATGGATTCCATCAACATTACGAATTTTATCAACGGTGAATGGGTTGAAGAGGAGGCCGTCGAGACAGTCCCGCTCTACAACCCTTCAGACGGAACCCAGATCGGTCAGGTGCCGCTATCAAGCCCTGGAACTTCCATGAAGGCAGTGAAAGCGAGCTATGATGCCTATGATTCCTGGAGAAAGCTTTCCATCAACAAAAGGCTTTCGTATTTATATGACATTCGGCAGGCCATGATTGACAAGGAAGAAGAGCTTGCCTTTTCCATTGCCATTGATCAAGCGAAACACATCAGTGAAGCCCGGGGTGAAATTCAGCGAGTGGTTCAGTTGTTTGAGGCTGCTTGCGGCATCCCTGCATTGATCCAGGGTGAAACACTCGAAAACATAGCCGCCAATATTAACGGCCGGGTTATTAGACAGCCCCTTGGCGTATTCTGCGGTGTAGCTCCTTTTAACTTTCCGGCACTGGTATTCGGCTGGTTTGTTCCCTTTGCTATTGGCGTCGGCAATACGTTCGTTTATAAGCCTTCAACACAGTCGCCCTACTTTATGCAGAAGATGGGAAAGATCTTTAATGAAGTAGGCTTGCCGGAAGGTGTAATAAACATCATTCATGGCAGCAGGACGGTGGTGGAGCCCTGGTACGGAGATTTCCGCGTAAGGGGTGTCTGCCTGGTCGGATCAACGCCGACCGCAAAAAAAATGGCGGAGGCCTGCGGGCGTGAAGGAAAGCGTTCCATGCTTTTGGGAGGTGCTAAGAACTTGCTTTTGGCTATGGAAGACGTCCAGTGGCCGATATTTATTGAAAACTATCTCCATTCCTGCTATGGAAGTGCAGGCCAGCGGTGTCTGGCAGGATCAGTTGTTGCAGCAGTCCCGGAAATTCATGATGAACTCATAGAACGAATTGTCGCAGCATCACGGAAAATTAAAGTTGGCAGCGCAACGGATCCGGATGCCTATATGGGCCCGATCATATCAAAGCAAGCTAAAGAAAATATCGAGCGATACATCGATATAGGCGTGAAAGAAGGCGCCAACCTGGTACTGGACGGGCGCAATCCTGAAATCCCTGACAGTATTAAAGGAGGATATTACATAGGCCCCACTATTTTTACCGATGTCACTCCCGATATGAGGATTTACCAGGAAGAGATATTCGGGCCTGTGGTATGCGTCGTGAAAGTCGGTTGCATCAATTCGGCTCTGGAATTGATACGGCGTCATCAGTTCGGCAACGGAGCGTGCATTTTCACCCAAAACCTATACTACACAGAACATTTTACTGCCGAGGCGGATGTGGGAATGGTAGGAGTTAATGTAGGCATTTGCGCCCCACACCCTTACCTGCCTTTTGGCGGTATAAAAGATTCCCATTTGGGGACGAATAAAGTTCAGGGCAAGGATGGAATCGATTTCTTCACCCAAAACAAGATAGCCACTGTTCGATTCGCACCGCCGTCCGGTGCCTTCCTGAGGGGGGATAAAAAAGAAGATGAAACGCCAGACACAGGGAAAAGCCAGAATGTGAGAAGCTGCGTGGCAACATGATGATGCTTTTAACAATTGCATCCGATTACAGGTTGTTGTTTACTTGTATAATGGCAGCGGGCATCCCAGCATCATTTATTCAGGACCGGTCGTTTTTTTGGGGGAGCTTCAAATTTTATGCTAACATTCCAGCCCTAATTACAATGGAATTATCAACATAATGAATTATTTTTTGGACAAAAAAGAAAATATGATTGAAATTCAGTTACTTCGGGGACAGATTTACGATTTTTTACGGCAGGAGATGTTTTATGGCCGGATAAAGCCCGGATCCTTTGTCAACCTGAGCCAAATGAGCAAATTATTGGGCGTCAGCAAGACGCCCCTCAGGGATGCCCTGATTCAACTTGAGAGCGAAGGTTTCGTGGAGATACAGCCGCGCAAAGGTTTTTTGGTAAAAAAACTGAGCATCGAAGATGTAAAAAACATTCTCGAAGTCATCGGAGCCTTGGAAAGCAGCGTGATTTTGTCTGTTTTTGACTTGCTCGATAAACAACACATCGACACCCTGGAAAAGCTGAACAGGGAAATGATCGCTGCTGTGGAAAGGGAAGATTTCGAAACATATTACAGGTTGAATATCGATTTTCACGACGTTTTTCTACATCTTAACCAAAACGCAGAGATTCACCGAATTGTAACGCCACTCAAACAGCGGCTCTACGATTTTCCCCGCAGGCCGTATATCAAGGAATGGGAATTGATCAATTGCGACGAGCACAGACAACTGATTTCATACATAATTAATAAAAAGCCTGCAAAGGCCGTGGACCTGTGGTATAATAGTCACTGGTCATTCAAGGCCTATGAGGAATTTATCAGAGAATTTTACGCGGATTCCGATAAAAAAATCGCCAGCCACCTGGATTGGAAATAGTTTTCCGGAACCCGGCAGTGCTGACGGTGCTGACTTTAGTCTTCCCCTCGGTTTACAGGAAAATGTTTCCCCCCCAAAACCGTGCCCCATACCGGGATATCTTTGAGTTCAATCGTCGCCACCGATAAGGGGTCGTTTTCCAGCACGCTGAAATCAGCCAGTTTACCCGGTTCGATACTGCCGATGTCATGGTCGAGTTTCAAGGTATAGGCAGCATCCAGGGTCACCGCCTTAAGCGCCTCGTACACCGTTATTTTTTCGTTTTCACCCAAGGTCCTGCCGGAAGCCGTCAGCCGGTTGACAGCGCACCACGCGGTATGCAGCTGCCCCATCGGCGTCACCGGGGCATCGCTGTGTAGGGAAAAGGTCACCCCTGCCTGCAGGGCTGTCGCACTGGCTTCCATCCGCTGCGCCCGGTCCGGGCCGACCGTCACCTCGTAATGCTGGTCCCCCCAGAAAAAAATATGGTTGCTGAATATATTGGCGCAGACACCCAGCCTGGCCATGCGCCGGTACTGGTCCATGGTGGTCAGCTGGCAATGCTGCACGGTGTGCCGGTGATCCGGCCACGATGCTTCGGCCAGCATGTTTTCAATGGCGTCCAGGAAGACATCCACCGCCTCATCACCGTTGCAATGGCAATGAATTGACAATCCCCGCCTGTGAAACGGCAAGAACATGTTTTTAAAATTGTCGGGAGGCGTAAGCCATAAGCCATTGCCGGATCTCCCGTAGTAGCCGGGGGCGCGGAGGCGCGCTGTAAAAGCCTGAATCGAGCCGTCAAGAAAGGCCTTGACGATTCCGAACCGAAGCTTTTCCGAATTTTGTTCCCTGAGGCCCGCTACATACTTGGCTACCGGTTCCCAGTCCGGGTTTTCTGTCATGAACGCACCGTATAATACCGAAACGCGAACCGGGTAATCCGGATCATTGACTGTCCGCTGCAGAAAAGCCACCCCATCGTCGTCCAAACCGGGGAAACCCAGATCGGCCACTGTGGTGATACCTGCGTTTCGAGCCTCCCGGCCGTAATTCCGCCATGTTGTCTCCTCACGGTATGCTCTTAAAAACCGATTGAAGATGTCACCGGTCAGCATCATGGCCTTATGTTCCTGGAGCTCGCCTGTAGGCATTCCATCCGTTCCTTTGGGGACGCCCTCCACGTTTGTGGTATCATCGATGCCAAAATTACGCATCAAGGCGGTATTGACAGTTGCAAGGTGCCCGTTGGCATGATAAATGAAAATATTCCGGCTGGTTGACACCCTGTCAAGATGGGCGGCAACCATGCGTTCGCCCCCGAAATAGATGGGATCGAGTCCCCACCCAATCAGCGGTTCTTCGGAATCCCCCATTTGCGCCTCGATATCCACCAGGCGACCTATAACCTCTTCGATGCTTTTGCAGCCGGGCCACGGATGATTGTCCGGCGCATACCGGTCAAAAAAACCGACATAGGGATATTTCCACAGAGCCCCCGCATTGCAGTGGCAATGGGCCTCGATCAGTCCAGGCATAAGGAATTTGTTCTCAAATGTCCGGTCAATTTCGTATTGCCCCCACCCTTCGACTTCCTCCAGCGAGCCGACACCCAGAACACGTCCGTCCCTTATGGCCACCATCTCTGCTTCGGGCCTCGATGGATTCATTGTAATGATTTTTCGCGCAGGATAAACGGTTACAGCAGAAACCATAAACAACTCCCTTCCTTGAATCGGGGCAACCCCGTTGATAGCCGCACACGATCAATGAGCGTTTATAATATTTGGTTCCGATGAATATATCTTGGCGTCCCCTTTCCTCCATATCAAGAAAAACGACCACCTACCTGTCATGCTTTTTTTCCAGACGCGAGCAGTCCTGAAAATGACCAGCGAAACGAAAGCTATGCCTTTAAGTGCCTTTCATGCTGGATATGTACCTGTAAAAATCCACCGCATTACCGTCTATCCCATAGGTGTAAACGAAATCCGCCGCCAATTTTGTTGCAACGACAGCCCGCAGATACATTTCAGGAACCCTGGACAGGATTGTGTCCAGGCCGACCAGGTCCAGCAATGAGTCAGGCGTGTACTCCCGGATTGCTTTTCTTTTGAGCACCGGGTCATCCGGCAGGTCCGAATCAGCCACAGCATCGGTAATGTCATTGATCTTCCGGCTCACATCGTTGATCAAAAGAGTGAAAGGATACTGTTTTTGCTCTTTTTCCCGCCAGAGCAGGTCAAATTCCCTGCGGGCATTTTTGCGGATGGTCTCAACAACCTGCCCGGCGTAATTCTCCATGAAATCGGGGATCTTGCCGTTTCTGGACATGAAGTGCTTTTCAAAGGTCCAGTCGTCAAGGGACAGGGCAGCAAATACCTCAAGGGAAGACGATGTAACACCTCCCTTGTTGGCTGCTGCATCTTTTATCAGGATCACGCCGTTTTCTTCAAGTCTCAGTCTCGCTTCTTCCGTGATAAACAGGTTGGCCCCTTCAACGATGATTTTAAACCGGGGCCTGCCGGATTCATCGAAAAGCTCTCGCCAGTTGTTGATATTAACGGAAGCGGGCCTGCCGCCGCAGGGGACGAAGAGATCGGCTTTTGCAAGATGACTCAGATGAAACGTGTTTCTGAAATCTTCTCCGTTCGGGATAAACGTACCGCAAGGAAGTGTTACACTGGTGTCATTGATTGATATAAAAAAACCATCCGGCGACAAAGTCGACAGATCAAAATGTTCCACCATTTTCCGATTTGCTGCCAGTCGAAAAAGTTCTTTGCGCTGCAATCCGCAAGGGTCGTAAACCACGCCGCTACCGTCAACAACCGCGATCGTTTTGTCTTTTGAAATCTTGATTTCATTGCTGCCGAGGTCTCCATCCGGACCGCCTGTCTGGATTTTCGTCGTCGCGGCTTCTTCCATCCCCAACCGTTCAAGAATCCCCATAACGTATTCATGGACCCCGGTCGTGGTCATACCATACAAATCATGGGGAATCCCTCCGTTTTCCTGCGATTTACCCGTGGAAAGGGCCCGCCAGAACGGGTAGCCCTGTTTTTTCCCATAATGGGGGACCCAGTCCATGAGCTCGGCGGTCCCCTCGTCCGGACCGAAAAAAAGGGCCTCTTCCTTGCGGTAGTAGTCGGTTACATCATCGTGGGGGAGAATGACATCCAATATTCCGTCAATATAGTCCCGGAATGCCCGCCCGCCTTCGTTCTGGTTTTCGGGACCAAGCAGCAGTATGACGCCCTTGGACCCTGCTTCCGGTATGTCCTTGTTTTTCTTTTGCTGAGCCAGTGCCAGGTTATAATTTTCCATGAAAATGGTTTCGATATTTTTCCTGAATTCAGCGTGGTTTCGGGACTTGACAATGCGAATACCCCCCCGGGAAATATCTCTGAAGCGGATATGAAAACCGATAAATGACCTTCCGATACAGAAAAAAACGCCAAACGGCTTTTCCGGATAATCGATTGGGTCAAGAAACACCGGATCGAGGCGATACACCGCGCATATCTTGTCCCTGCGAAAAACATTGGTTTTCATAATGGATCGGTTGAAGACAAGAAAAAATTCGAGGACGCTACGACTAACCGCAGAAGCTACTCGGGTTTGGATCGTATTTTGTATATTATCAACATGGTTTTCAACTATGCGTTTTTCGGCTTTGTTTTTCGGGTGCAGGCGATATACAAAATCTTCGTAGAGCATATTGATAATATCTGGAAAATCAGAAATGATTTTGGTAATGACCGTCTCGGAATACGTGTCCTTGAGAGATCGGAGTTTGATCTTTTCCAAAATCCCCTTGGACTCCGGCTGGTCTTTTAGTGCAAGGCTCAGTGTAAGATATTCATCGGTAAGTGCGGTTACGAAATGATAGGTGAAGGCAGCTGCTGAAATGGCATACACGGCGGTCTGGGATGAAAACGCTCCGCTGGCGAACAACTCCGTAATCGGGTGTTCCGGCAGTAAAACAATGGCACTCAGCTCCCGGGAGAAATCTTCCGTGATTGTTTGTTCAGACCGAGCAAAATAAAAAGTGTATATGCTCTTGTCGTCAAGGAAGGTTTCCTTGTATTTTCGAGTGGAAATGATGTCATAAGACCTTGTCAGGCTGGTGAACCGGGCCATGAAGCGACGGCTGCCCTGCCCATGGATGCCTATCATCACGCGGGTTTCATCGGTATCGAGCTTTTCCGTGATTGATATAAAGGGCGCTTCGCGATGGCTCATCCAGTCCCAGGCCTCTTTATAACGTTTTATGGTTTCAGCTTCCCTGTCTTTTTTGAAATCCGCGCTCACATCATTTTCAAAACTCAACGGACTACCGTCACGCGGGCTGCCATCGAAAGTCGGTCTGCTGGCCACGTACAACCGCAGCGGCCCCCGACCTAAAAAATCTTCCGTGCTATAGCTTTCGATGCGGAATCCCGGATATTTTCCTTCCATTCGATCTTCGATTTCCTGCATCATGGACTCTTCAACGATATAGAGGGCACGATCTGTTTCCTCCGTAATCAATTCAACACCCATACCCCTGCTTCCATATTGGGATGCCATCTCTGAAGCGCTGATGGCGATCAGGTGCCGGCTGATTTCCCCGACCGGTGTGTTTTTGAAATAATAATCGTTGATGCCAAGCTTTAGGACAAAACGCTCGAGTTGCTCCCTGGCTTTTTTTTGGGTCATGAACCCCGTTTCCAGGATTGCGGATTCAATTGCTGATAATTCTTCAGCAGATAAGCAGGTGTTTTCCGCTATATGCTCTAAATTATTCATAATATACCCTCATAAATATGAGTTTGGTAAGTGTTGCAATCAATCCAGGCACCGCGCGCTGATAATCCCGCCGAGCGTATGGACCTCAGCAGTACTTAAAATGCCTCAGGCATTGTGCGTCCGTCCGAATGACGGACTTTTTCCGAAGGCGTTAGCATTGACGGCTTCGGAAAAGTCCAATATCTGCGTTACGCGCGGTTTCTCAGAATTTCACGCATGACAAGTACTCTGTATTCTTCGAAATCGCGCAAGCCTTGATCTTGAACCTTTTACAAAGCCGTCAGATCGAGACTTTTTACGGGTGCATCAGCATTGGTTTCCGGAAAGAACATCATATACCTGTTTTGCAATCTCCATCTCTTCATCGGTGTGCACAACCAGCACTCTGACCGGTTTTCCAGGGTGGGAAATGTCTTTTACATCGTTTTCGAACGATCCATTCCCGCAGTTCTGGACTGGATCGATCTCAACGCCGAAAGACTCCAGGCCTTGGCAGACAAGCGAGCGAACAAGGGATGAGTTTTCTCCGATGCCACCTGTAAAAACAATCGCATCGAGTCTCCCCATTGCAAAGGCGTATGCGCCGATGTACTTTTTGACCCTGTAGGTAAAAACCTGGAGTGCCCGCAGCGCACCCGGGTCTCCCTTTTTCATGGCCGACTCGATATCCCGCATATCGCTGCTGCCGATTCCACCGAGCCCGAGAAAACCGCTTTGCCGGTTTAGAAGTGTATCCACCGCCTCAACGGTATAACCCCGCTGCCGGACAAGAAACAGGCTGACAGCCGGGTCGATATCTCCGCAGCGGGTGCCCATGGGAATACCTTCCAATGGCGTGAACCCCATGCTGGTATCAATGCTTTTGCCTCCGCTGACAGCGGAGATGCTGCACCCATTCCCAAGGTGGCAAGTCGCCATGCACAGGTTTTCCAAACATCGGCCCATGGCCTTGGCAGCCTTTTTGCTGACCGACATGTGGCTCGTACCGTGGAACCCGTAGCGCCTGATTTTTTCTGTTTCGTACAAATTATAAGGCAGGGCATACAGGTATGCGTATTCGGGAAGGGTGCCGTGAAATGCTGTATCAAAAACCGCAACCTGGGGAAGATTTGGAAAAATCTCGGAACAGGCTTCGATGCCCTGGAGGTTTGGCGGGTTATGAAGGGGTGCCAGTTCAAAGCATGAGCGAATCGCTTTTCGGACATCATCGGTTACAAGAGTGGCCGCTTTCATTTTTTCTCCGCCGTGAACGACCCGGTGGCCCACGGCGGAGATTTCGGCGGCCGAACGAATGA
>SL_3KL_010_SEDDRAFT_10003743_pt1 | contig 13795 bp, 12 predicted proteins | sample SodLakKL_010_SED_2_FD_10381 | JGI IMG/M metagenome (IMG submission 10381)
CCGGCAAGCCGAAGTGGGACTGGCAGGCGCCGGCCAAGCCGGAAGGGCTGGCCGCCAAGGTCGCCGAACTGGCCGAAGCCGGGCTGGCCGAAGCCTACGCCATCACCGACAAGATGGCCCGCCGCGAAGCCATCGGCGAGCTGCGCAACAAGGTCTTCGAGACGCTGTGCCCGCCGGGGGCGGAAAACGTGCCCGAGCTGGACGACATCAAGCAGGCGTTCTCCAAGATCGAGAAGACGATGGTGCGCGATCGCATCCTGTCCGGCAACCCGCGTATCGACGGCCGCGATCTGACCACGGTCAGGCCGCTGGACATGCACGTCGGCGTGTTTCCGCGCACGCATGGCTCGGCGCTGTTCACCCGCGGCGAGACCCAGGCCATGGTGGTCACTACACTGGGCACCGGGCGCGATGCGCAGATCATCGACGCCATCGAGGGTGAGTACAAAGACCATTTCATGCTGCATTACAACTTCCCGCCATTCTGCGTCGGCGAGACCAGCCACATGCTGGCGCCCAAGCGCCGCGAGATCGGTCATGGTCGTCTGGCGAAGCGCGCCCTGGTCGCGGTGGTTCCGCCGGCCGAGGAGTTCCCCTACGTCATTCGCGTGGTTTCGGAAATCACCGAGTCCAACGGCTCCAGCTCCATGGCCACGGTCTGCGGCGGCTCGCTGGCGCTGATGGATGCCGGGGTGCCGATCAAGGCGCCGGTGGCCGGGATCGCCATGGGCCTGATCAAGGACGGCGATCGTTTTGCCGTGTTGACCGACATCCTCGGCGACGAAGACCACCTCGGCGACATGGACTTCAAGGTGGCCGGTACCGATGACGGGGTCACGGCGCTGCAGATGGACATCAAGATCGACGGCATCACCAGTGAGATCATGCGCGTGGCCCTGAGCCAGGCGCGCGATGGCCGCATCCACATCCTCAAGCAGATGAACGAGGTGATCGGTACGCACCGCAGCGAGATGAGCCAGTACGCGCCGCGCCTGTTCACCATGAAGGTTCACCCGGACAAGATTCGCGACGTGATCGGCAAGGGCGGTGTGACCATCCGGGCCATTACCGAAGAGACCGGAACGACGATCGACATCGCCGACGACGGCACCGTGACCATCGCCTCGGTCAACCAGGCGGCGGCCGACGAGGCGCGCAAGCGGATCGAGCAGATCACGGCCGATGTTGAAGTCGGCGCGGTCTACGAGGGCACGGTGACCAAGATCATGAACTTCGGCGCCTTCGTCACCATCCTGCCGGGCAAGGACGGGCTGGTGCACATCTCGCAGATCTCGGACAAGCGCGTCGAGAACGTCACCGACGAGCTGGCCGAAGGCGACAAGGTCAAGGTCAAGGTGCTGGAGGTCGACAAGCAGGGTCGCATCCGCTTGAGCATGAAGGCCCTGAACGACGGCAAGAGCGACGACTGAAGGCCCAACCCGGCCTCGGTTTTTGCCGATCCCATCCAACCGCCCGGACCCCGGGCGGTTTTTTTTTGGGCGCTGTGGCACTCTTTAGACTCGGCTCACGCGACCCATGCTTTCCATGCATTTGTTGACTCCTGTCTCTCCCGGCGAACTGCTCGACAAGCTGACCATCCTCGACATCAAGACCGAGCGCATCACCGATGCGGCCAAGCTGGCCAACGTCCGGCGTGAGCGCGAGTTGCTGGAGCAGGTGTGGCAGGAGTCCGGCCTGGAAACCGAGGTTGTGCGCGAGTTGCGGGCGGTCTTGAAGGCCGTCAACGAAAAGCTCTGGGTGATCGAGGACGATATTCGCGACGAGGAGCGTGCCGGCCGTTTCGGCCAGCGTTTCATCGAACTGGCCCGGGCGGTCTATGTCACCAATGACGAGCGCGCCGCGATCAAGAAGGCGATCAACCAGTCCCTGGGTTCGGAAATCGTCGAGGAAAAATCCTACAGCGACTATCGTGGAGCCTGAACCGTCGACTCCGAGTCATCGAGTCCGAGTCATTGGATCGGATTCGGTCGCATTTGCCTCACGCCGTGGCATCAGCGAGTTGCCCTCGGTATACTGGCCGCTGATAGCAGGGGTTTTTCGTCAGGGGACGTCCAATGTTCAGGAAATTCGTTACCGTGCTGCTCGTTGCCGCCGTTGGCAGCACTGCCGCGCAGGCCGAAATCAATGGCGAGGAGGAAGCGCGCGCGTTCAGCCAGTCGCCAACCTTCACCTTTGTCGGTGACCGCTACCGCATCGGTGTGGGTATCGACACCGAGTTCGACGTCATTGGTGAATTTCTCGCCACGCTGCACGAGACGTCCACCTCCGCCTGGCTGGGCGAAGGCTGGATGGGCAAGGACGGTGCCGGCGGCATCAAGCTCAACTATCACTGGTTGGTCCGCGGGCAATCGGAGACCGGCCCGGACGGCCCGGTCTACGTCGACGGCCACATTGCCAAGCTGTTCATCGCCGCCGATCAGAACCAGCATGATGACCGCAAGCTGACCTTCGGCTTGGGCTGGGAACACGAAGATTTCTTCGTCGGCGCTTACGGCATGCGCGCCCTGACCAGCAAGCGCCTGGTCAACCGCGCCGTCGATCTGCAGGACTTCACCGTCACCGGCCAGATCGACGGGCGCGACTTCACCCGGATCGACACCTTGCAGCGGGTCACCGAGCTTTTCGAAAAACCCTACGACTGGGGCCTGGGACTGCGCGCCGGCCAGTATTTCGATAGCCGCCTGCTGCGCCTGCAGGGTGGCATGGACTATGAACGGGGCGACTTCGGCAACGCGCAGTTCACCGCCTCGATGTCGCTCGACCGCTTTTTCGCCAACACGCCGCACGGGATTTCGCTGCGCGGCGGCTGGGCGCACAAGCGCGGCGACCTGGTCGATGAGCGCAACGACTGGCGTGCCTCGCTGGTTTACAGCTACAGCTTCGGCCGCCATTTCCGGCCGCAGCGGGAGTTTCGCGAGCAGGCGGTGGAAGTGATGCCGGAGCCGCGTTTCGAAGAGCGCGTCGTCGCCACCGAGGTCACCCTGTCCGATCGCGCCACCTTCGGTCTCGACCGCGCCGATCTGCGTCCCGAGGCGCAGGCCACCCTGCGGGAAGTCATCGCGGCCATTCGCGAAGGCGGCCTGATCGGCTCCATCCAGGTGGTCGGCCATACCTGCGATCTCGGTCCGGTGGCGCACAACCAGCGATTGAGCGAGCGGCGCGCTCGGTCGGTGGTGGACTTCCTGGTGGCCAACGGCATCGACCAGGATGAAATCGAGTGGGAGGGCCGCGGCCTGCACGATCCGCGGTTCCCCAACGATTCCGAGGAGAATCGCTCCCGCAACCGTCGCGTGGAGATCAGCTTCGAGACGCGTGAGTCCCGCACCGAGCGCATCCAGGTGGGTCCGGAGGGGCCGGTGACCGAAATTCGTACGGTCGAGGTGCCCACCGAGGCGCCGTGGATTCGGCGCGCATTGCGCAATCCGGTTCGACACAAGCGCGAGGTGGATACCTACCGTTTCGAGGAAGTCACCCGCACAGTGACCGAAGGTGAACCCGTGCTGGACAACCAGCCGCCGGTGGCCAACAACAGCCAGTTCACCGTCGAGACCGACTCCAGCAACAATTCGCTTGACGTGCTGGCCAACGACTTCGATCCCGATGGGGATTCGCTGACCATCGTCAGCCTGACCATGCCGACCAACGGCACGGCGGAAATCAGCGGCGACGTGATTCTGTACACCCCGGCTGCCGGGTTCTCCGGCAGCGATGTCTTCAGCTATACGATCGACGACGGTTTTGGTGGTCAGGCGACGGCCAGCGTGACGGTGGAAGTCGTGCGGGCCAATCGCCCGCCGGAGGCCAATGACGTCAATGCCAGTACGCTCCGTACCCAGGCGGTGGAGATCGACGTGCTGGCCAACGACTCCGACCCCGACGGCGACCCCCTGCAGATCGTGTCCTTCAGCCAGCCGGCTGACGGCGTGGTGACGCAGGTCGGCGACGTACTGCGTTACCAGCCGGACCAGCTGTTCTTCGGCCAGGATACGTTTACTTACACCATCAGCGACGGACGCGGCGGCGAAGCGACCGCTACGGTCTTTGTCGATGTGGCCTTCGCCAATCGCGCTCCGGTCGCCAACCCCGACGAGGCCTCGGGCCCTGCCGGGATGCCGATCACCGTGGATGTGCTGGCCAACGACTTCGATCCGGACGGCGACCCGCTGGAAGTGGTCAGCGTTTCGAGAATCACCGCGGCCCCGGCCGATGCGGTGATCAACGCCGATGGCACCATTTCCTTCACCATCAGCGCCACCTGCAGCGGCTTCAACCTGTTCCGCTACACCGTCAGCGATCCCTTCGGCGCGACCGCTGACGCCACCGTGACGGTTCGCAGGGAACTGCCCCCGGGCACCGAAGCCGATCCGGAGTGCATTCTTTAAGAGCCGGCACCGCGCCGGCGGTCCACGAGACCGCCGGCCCGCCGGTTCAGTCGCCGAGTATTCGCCGCACGCGCTCGATGACCTGCTCGGGGGGGATCAGGTCCATCACGCCCGGGTACTCCAGTCGCTGACCCCAGCGCAGCGCTTCCGGCGCCTTGCCGGCAAACTGCCGCGCCGCCTGTTCATAGCAGTCGACGCAGTGCTCGAGACTGCCCAGCGGTCCTGAGCGCCGGGCCCAGGTGGCCGCGTACAGCCCGACCACCGGCGTGCCCATGGCGGCGGCGAAATGGGCCGGGCCGGAATCCGGCGTGATCACGCAAGCGGCCCGCTCCAGCATGGCCACGGCCTGCATCAGCGTGTCCCGCCCGATCAGGTTGATGGCTTCCTGGCGCATGTGCGCCTGTATCTCCTGGCCCAGCGCCTGTTCCAGCCGGCTCGGGCCGCCGATCAGCAGCACCGGCCGGCCGGTCTGGCCGATGATCCAGTCGGCCACCTCGGCGTAGCCCTGCGCATGCCAATTGCGGCCCGCGTGGCTGGAAGCCGGGCTGATCAGGACGGCCCGCCCGGCGACCGGCTGGTGCTCCAGCGCGAAGTCCAGGGCGTCGGCCGGCACGGGCAGGGCGCGGTCGACGTCGCGGCAGTCGGCGCCGAGGTGTTGGGCGAAAGACAGCAGCGCCAGGGCCTGGTGTTGTTGGTGGGCCGCCGGAATCCGCTCGTTGACCACCAGGCCGTGGCCCTCGCGTGAGCGCGCCCGGTCAAAGCCGATGCGGCGGCGTGCCCGGACCGCCAGGGCGAGCAGGTTCGCTCGCGTCGACACCTGGGCATGCAGCAGGACGTCGAAGCGGCGACCGCCGAGCTGGCGGCGCAGCCGGCGCCACCCCGTCCAGCCGCTGCGCTTGTCGAATACAATGAATTCCACGCCGGGCAGTTCGCTGACCAGCCGGTGTTCCGATCGGCCGATGATCCAGCTGATCTCGACCTCGGGCCAGGTGCGCTGGATCGCCCTGACCACGGGCACCGTGTTGCAGACATCACCCAGCGCGGACAGGCGCAGCAGGCAGATTCGACCGGGCTGGTCGGCGGTCATGACGGGGGCAGAGGGATCACGGAAATGAACGCGGGCATGACCGTCAGCCGGAAGGCTCTCATCTTAGCCGACTCCACGCTGGCTGCAGCGCCCGATGCCCGTTGGCTGGTTCCGCAGTGGTGGAAAGGGCAAGGCGCGGTCGAGGCCGAACTGGGCGGCCGGGGAGTCGCCCTGAAGCTGTCGACGCCGGTCGGTCCGGCGGTGCTGCGCCGCTACCACCGCGGCGGCTGGATGGCACCCTTGCTGGGCGACCGCTATCTGCGGCTGGGCGCCGATCGAAGCCGGGGTTTTCGCGAGTTTCGCCTGTTGTTGCGGCTTGTTGAACTGAAGCTGCCCGTCCCCCGGCCGCTGGCGGCCAGCTTCGAGCCGGCCGGCGGGTTTTACCGTGCCGGCTTGCTGACCCGTTTCATCCCGGAAACCCGGGCGCTGGCGGACGTGGCCGATGAGCTCAGCGGCGCGGACTGGCGGCGGCTGGCCGGTGTGCTGCGGCGTTTTTTTCGGGCCGGCCTGGTCCATCCGGACCTGAACGCGCACAACCTGCTGCTCGATGCCTCCGGGCAGTGGCATGTGCTGGATTTCGACCGTGCAAGCTTGAGCGCCGGGCCGGTGTCTGCCGGGCCGATGATTCGTCGCCTGGAGCGCTCGCTGCGCAAGCGTGCCGGCACGGACTGGCAGGCCGGTTTCGAGAGCGAACTGCGCGCACTCGAGTAGGCGCGCCGGCATATGCGCTGTCAGGCGTCCTCAGCGCTGCTCGTGCCGCCCAGATTGTCTTCGCGAGCGATGGATTCGGCGAAGCTCAGCCAGGCTTCCGCGCTGAGCCGCGGCGCCTCCAGCATGGGCAAGTGGCCGACGTTGGGCAGCACCAGGCTGCGCGTTCTCGGCATCAGCTGCTCGACGATGCGAATCCCGGAGACGTGCAGCACCTGGTCCGCCTGGCCCCAGATGATCAGGGCGGGGACGTCGAGGCCGTCGATCAGTTCTTCCAGCGGCCTGGACTCGTAGCGCATGGCGTCGAAGATGCGTTGCGCGCGCACGGCATCGGCGGCCGCCCGCAAGCCCAGGAAGCGCAGCAGGGGGCCCGGAATCCAGGGCGGGCGCACGAAGCAGTAGTCGAGCAGGCGCCGGAAGTCGCGTCGGTGGCGCACGACCAGCGGGTTATGCCGGTCTTCGGCGACTTCCTTCATCACCGGCGACAGCTCGGCCGTGTGCAAGCCCCCGGGGGCCAGCAGCCAGAGACCACGAATCCGTTCCGGCGCCTGTCGCGCCATCGCCGCGGCGAGGTAAGCGCCCATGGAATTGCCGCCCAGGTAGACCTGGTGCACATTGATGGCGTCCAGCCACTCCAGCACCCGAGCGGCCATGTCCTCGATCCGGAAACTGGGGTTTTCAAGCATGCGCGTGGCGCCGAAGCCCGGCAGATCCGGCGCCAGGATGCGGAAGTGCTCGCGCAAATGCACGGCAACCCGGCAGAAGTGGTCGCAGTTGGCATTGAATCCGTGCAGCAGGACCAGCGGCTCGCCGTGGCCGCCTTCCAGGTAATGCCAGTCGATGCCGTCGTGTTCGCTGCGACGGCTGCGCAGACCCCCGCGCCGCCGCTCGATCCACTGGAACAACAGCGCCAGGGGCGTGGGCCACACCCACCACAGCAGGGCCGTGATCAGTGCGGCGATTGCGATCAAAATCCAGAGCGTCATCGACAGCAGCCTGAAGGGTGAGCGGGCATGGCTTGGAACCAGATTTTGAGGATACCTGAACGTTCATGCAGACGGGCGGGCATTTAAACTAGCGCGTCCCAGGCGCCCTTGAGGCCGGAATCCTTTGCCCAGCCGACAGAAAATCGACGCCGCGGTGCCGCGATGCCCACCGTCCTTGCGAAACGGCCGGGCAAAGCGGCACAGGCTTTTGAAAATGCCGCCCAGCGCGCCGGTTCTGCCCGCGGGCTTCTGGATCATCACCGGACGTGGGTGAGTTCTTCTCGGTTGCCTGCGCCGTTTGCTGGGCGCTGGCCGTGGTGATGTTTCGCCGCTCTGGCGAATCCCTGCCCGCCTTCGAGCTGAACCTGTTCAAGAACGTGCTGGCGACGACCCTGATGGTCCCTACCATCCTGCTCTTCCATGGCCCCAGCCTGCCGGGCTACAGCGGGTCGGAGTGGCTGGTCGTCATCGTTTCCGGCGTGATCGGCATCGCCATCGCCGATACCTGGTACCTGCGTGCTCTCAACCTGATGGGAGCCAGCCGCACCGGCGTGGTCGGGATGATGTTCTCGCCATTCGTCATCGTTCTTTCCATGCTGTTTCTGGCTGAGCAACTGCGGCCGATTCAATATGCCGGCTTCCTGTTTGTCCTGGCCGGCGTCCTGCTGGTGACCTGGCGACGCAACCGCCAGGAGGTCAGCGCGCGCGCGCTGCGACAGGGTGCGGCCTTCGGCGTTGGCAGCGTGTTGCTTATGGCCATCGGCATCGTCATGGTCAAGCCCATCCTGGAGACCCACGAATTCCTGTGGACGGTGGGTGTCCGCCTGGCGGCGGGATCCCTGGGCATGCTCTTGTTCGTGAGCCTGGCCCGCGGCTGGTCGCGCATGATGCTGCACTACCGCTCGCCGCAGCCCTGGCCGACCATCGTCAGCGCCAGCCTGCTGGGCAGCTATATTTCCATGATCTTCTGGCTTGCCGGCTACAAGCTGACCCAGGCCTCGATCGCTTCCGTGCTGAACGAGACTGCGGCGGTCTTCATCGTGATCTTCGCCTGGCTCATGCTCGGTGAACCATTGAACAGGCGCAAAGTCTCAGGCGTCGTCCTGGCGTTTTCGGGGGTCAGCCTGATCGTGTTGCTCTAGGTCGGGGCGCTGCCCGGCCGGGAGTTCGAGATCATCGGGCAGGGGTTCGGGGTCGAGGCCGGGCACCGGGTCGTGACCGCCGCGACACAGCGGGTGACAGCGCAGCAGCCTCTTCATGGCCAGCCAGCTGCCCCGGGCGGGGCCATAGGCTTCGATGGCCTGCATGGCATAGACCGAGCAGGTCGGGGTGAAGCGGCAGTGCTGGCCGATCCATGGCGAGAGGATGTACCGATAGGCACGGATCAGGGCGAGCAGGAGGCCTTGCATGGGATTGCCAGAAACTGACGTTTCCAATGTATAATTTAAGGTTTGCAATGACTACAGGCACGAGGCGAACGAGTCGCAATGGCCAATAACAGTGTACAACTCCCCAAAGGGTACAAGCCGTCCGACGACGAGCAGTACATGTGTCCGGAACACCTCGAGTATTTTCGCCAGATGCTGCTCAACTGGCGCAACGAACTGATCGAGGAGTCCCAGGAAACCATCAACAACCTGCGCGGTGAAGTGCGTGACGTGGGTGACGAGGCCGAACGTGCCAGCCGCGAGACCGAGAACAGTCTCGAACTGCGGACGCGCGACCGTTATCGCAAGCTGCTGGGCAAGATCGACCAGGCCCTGGCGCGGGTGGAAGACGGCTCCTACGGCTACTGCGAGGAAACGGGTGAAGAGATCGGCCTGGCCCGGCTGGAAGCGCGCCCGATCGCCACGCTTTGCCTCGATGCCCAGGAGCGCTGGGAACTGAAGCAGAAACAGATGCGCGACAGCCGCTAAAAATCGTCCGTCTGGACTGAACTTGTCCAATGGGCGTATAGTCTTACTGGGCCAATCCATGTTTGGGCCATGAGTGTTGTAGGCGTAGTAGCTTGCAGGCACGCCATGGGGATGTATCACACGTATAGAGGCGAACTAATGATGAAAAAGAAATTACTGGTCGCCGCCCTTGGCGCGGCGGCCATGCTCGCTCAGCCCGCTCTGGCTGAAAACGACTTCGACGATCGCTGGCACGTCGGTGCCGCGGGCGGTTTTGCCCGTGCCGACAGCGCTCGACTGGCCGATGACGACAGCTATCACGGCGGTTTCAATATTGGCCGTTTCCTGACCCCGGCCTGGAGTCTGGACTTCCGCCTGGACCGCTACTCCTTCAAGTTTGAGGACCCAACCCCGGGCGACGGTGAAAAAATCCGCCTGACCTCGCTGGGCGTGCTCGGCCGCTACCACCTGGGTTCGGCCGATGCCCGCACCCGGCCCTACCTGCTCATCGGCACCGGCCTGCAGGAAAACGCCAGCTTTTTCAACAGCGGGCGGGACATCTTTGGCTCGGCCGGTGTCGGCCTGATGCACCGCTTCAATGACCGCATCTTCATGCGGGCTGAACTGGAAGCGCGCTACGACAACGATCGTGACACTTTCGATCGGTCGCGTGGCTTTGTCGACGTGCTGGGCACGGTCGGCCTGAACGTCCGCCTGGGCGATCTGCCGCCGCCTCCGCCGCCGCCGGCCGAACCGCCGCCGCCCCCACCGCCGCCGCCCCCGCCGCCGCCTGAGCCGGAGCCGGAGCCGATGGTCATCTACGAATTCGATGCGGCGGTGTTCTTCGAGTTTGATTCGGCCCGTCTGCGTCCCGCGGCAATCGCCGAGCTCAACGAGGCCGCTGCGGTCCTCAATCTGCATGACGAGTTCCTGCGGATCGAGGTTGCCGGTCACACCTGCGACATCGGCTCGGCCGAGTACAACCAGGGCCTGTCGGAGCGGCGTGCCCGCTCGGTGCGTGACCACCTGGTCAACGAGGGCGGAGTCGATCCGAACCGACTGGTGGTGCGTGGTTACGGCGAAGAACGGCCGAAGGTTCCGAATACCTCGACCGAGAATCGCCAGCAGAACCGCCGCGTGGAACTGGTGGTGCTGGAGCGTCGCCGCAACTAGGACGATCGCCACTGGCGATCAGTGAACGAAAAAGCCGGCCTCTTGGCCGGCTTTTTCGTGGGTGCCGCGGTGGCTGAGCCTGGTCAGCCGCGCTCCGAAAGGGCGACGTTGCGCACCGCCTTGAGCATGGCGTTCAGCCCGTTGGCCCGGGTCGGCGACAGGTGCTCGCTCAAGCCGATGGCGTCGACAAACCGGGGTTCGGTGGCGAGGATTTCCTCCGCGCTCCTGCCCGAGTAGACGCGCAGCAACAGGGCGATCAGTCCGGAGACGATCGCGGCATCGGAGTGTGCGCGGAACTGCAGCCGGGATGCATCGCCCTCGGCAATGAACCAGACGTTGGACTGGCAGCCGCTCAGCAGCCGGTCGTCGGTCATTTCCTCCGGGCTCAGCGGCGGCAATTTCTTGCCCAGGTCGATCAGGTACTGGTAGCGTTCCAGCCAGTCGTCGAAGAAGCTGAACTCGTCGATGATTTGCTGCTGCGCCAGTTCGGCCGTGGCGGTACTCATTTGTTGGCAAGCTCCCAGCTCGTGCCTTGCGGACCATCCTTGAGAACGATACCGCGCCCGGCGAGATCATCGCGTATGCGGTCGGCTTCAGCGAAGTCGCGCCGCTCGCGGGCCGCCTTGCGCGCCTCGATCAGTTTCTCGATCTCGGCATCGGACAAGGCGGTCTCCACTTGTCTCAGGGCGAGCCAGTCGGCCGGCGCCTGCTGTAGCAGGCCCAGCAGTTCGCCGCTGGCGCGCAGGCAGGCCGCCGCCGCAGCACCGTGGTCATCGGCGGTTACGCGGCGGGCGATCTGGTTGAGAGCGGCCAGGGCGGTCGGTGTGTTCAGGTCGTCCTCCAGCGCTTCGGCCACGTCCGGGTCGACCGCTGCCGATTCGCCCCGGTCATGCTCGCGCAGCAGGCCGTAGAGGCGATCGAGCGTGGCCTGGGCCTGCTCCAGCGCCTTGTCCGACCAGTCCAGCGGCTGCCGATAGTGGGCGGACAGCAGGACATAGCGCAGGACTTCGCCCGGCCAGTGCTTGAGCAGTTCATGCACCACAAGGGTGTTGCCCAGTGACTTGGACATCTTGCGCTTCTCGACCGTGACGAAGCCGTTGTGCATCCAGTAGCGGGCAAAGACCTCCCGGCCATGGGCGCACCGGCTCTGCGCGATCTCGTTTTCGTGGTGCGGAAACACCAGGTCCTGGCCGCCGGCGTGAATGTCGATGACTTCCCCGAGATGCGCGGCCGACATCGCCGAGCATTCGATATGCCAACCCGGGCGACCGCGGCCCCAGGGGCTGTCCCAGCCGGGCAGGTCGTCCGATGAGGGTTTCCACAGCACGAAGTCGCCGGGGTTTTTCTTGTACGGGGCGACTTCGACCCGCGCGCCGGCAATCATTTCGCGCCGGTCGCGCCGCGACAACTGGCCGTAGTCAGGAAAGCTGGCCACATCGAACAGCACGTGGCCTTCGGCCTCGTAGGCGCAGCCGCTGTCGATCAGGCGCTCGATCATGGCGATGATCTGCGGGATGTGCTCGGTGGCGCGCGGTTCGATGGTCGGGCGCTGGACGCCCAGCGCCGCCATGTCCTCGTGGTAGGCGTCGGCGTAGCGGCGCGAGATGACCTCGATCGGCACGCCCTCGGCGGCGGCGGCCTGGTTGATCTTGTCGTCGACGTCGGTGATGTTGCGGGCATAGATCACGCGCTCGAAACGGCGGCTCAGCACCCGGTACAAGAGATCGAAGATCACGGCCGGACGGGCGTTGCCGATGTGCGCGTAGTTGTACACCGTCGGTCCGCAGGCATACACCGTCACCTGCCCGGGGTCCAGGGGCCGGAAGACTTCCTTGCGGCGAGTCAGGGTGTTGTAGATTCGGATGCTCATGGGGTCTTTGCCGAGGCGCAGGCTACAATCCTTTCTGGTCGGCGCACGCGCGACGGAGATCGCCGCGCAACACGCAATTTCCCAGTTTAACCAAAATCTCGAGGTGACCCATGCCCACCACAGTTGATCTGCTCTACGGACGTCACATCGAGCATCGCCGCGAAGAGATCGATGCGCTGCTCAATGAACTGGGTTTCGATGCGCTGTTCATCCACTCCGGACGCCCGCGCAACCGCCTGTTCGACGATCAGCATCCGCCGTTCCGGGCCCATGCCCCGTTCGTCGCCCTGGTTCCGCTGCCGTTTGCGATCGACGCCCTGCTCGAGTTCCGGGTCGGGCGCAGGCCGCGCTTGTGGTACTGCCAACCCGAGGATTTCTGGCATCTGCCGCCGGCCGAGCCAGCCGCCTGGTGGGCCGATCACTTCGACATCGAGCGCGTCGATTCGGCCCAGGCCTGGAGCTCCCGTTTCCGCAGTGAAGGCGCACTGGCGGCGATCGGGCAGACGCAAGACCTGGCTGGCCTGGGCGAGCGCGTGGCGCTCAATCCCGAGCGCCTGCTGCATGGCCTGGCCGAAGCGCGTACCTGCAAGACGGCCTGGGAGCGTGAGTGCCTGGCCCGCGCCAACCGCCGGGCAGCGGCCGGCCACATGGCGGCGGCCGACGCGTTCAGAGAGGGCGCCAGCGAACTGCAGATTCAGCTTGCCTACCTGCGTGCCGTGGCCCAGGACCAGGACGAGCAGCCTTACCGCGGCATCGTGGCGCTGAACGAGCACGCGGCGGTGCTGCATTACCAGCACCGGGAGGCGTCCCCGCCGCCGCAGTCGCGCAGCTTTCTGCTCGACGCCGGCGCGGACGAGCACGGTTATGCCAGCGACATCACGCGCACCTGGACCCTGCCGGAATACGCGGAATACGCCGCCCTGGTCAACGAGGTGGATGCCCTGCAGCAGCGCCTGTGCCAGGCTCTGCGCCCGGGCGTGAGCTTTGTCGATCTCCATCGCCAGGCTCATCTCGGCGTGGCCGAGATTCTCCGGCAGTCGGGCCTGGTGAGCATGGAGCCCGCCGAAATGGTGGACAGCGGCGTCAGCGCGTACTTCCTGCCGCATGGGCTGGGTCATTTTCTCGGTGTCCAGGTCCACGACGTCAATGGCCAGGTCGACGCCGACGGCCATGCCCTGCCGCCACCGGAGCGCTACCCGTTCCTGCGCCTGACCCGTGCGCTTGCGCCGGGCAATGTGGTCACCGTCGAGCCGGGTCTGTATTTCATCCCCATGCTCTTGGAGCGGCTGCGTCAGAGCGAGTTCGGCCGCCGCATCGACTGGGCCCGCATCGAGGCCCTGAAGCCTTTCGGCGGCATTCGCATTGAGGACAACGTCCTGGTCAGCGAGGGTGATCCGGTCAACCTCAGCCGCCAGGCCTTTGCCGCGCTGAGCTGAAAGCCGGATCTACTGATTGCGCATGAACCACAGCGCCCTGTCGCCGCTTGAGGATTTGCTGGGCAGCGAGGGCCTGCTGCTGCCCGGGCAGGACCTGTCGCGCTACGAGCGCGAGTGGCGCGGCCGCTATACCTCACGGGCGCTGGCGGTCGCCCGCCCCGTGAGCACCGCGCAGCTGGCTCGCCTGGTCGGGATCTGCGCCGAGCACCGGCTGCCGATGGTTCCCCAGGGCGGCAA
>SL_3KL_010_SEDDRAFT_10003744_pt1 | contig 13793 bp, 15 predicted proteins | sample SodLakKL_010_SED_2_FD_10381 | JGI IMG/M metagenome (IMG submission 10381)
TGGGCTTGAGTTCGAATTCGGCGCTGGGGGTGGCCAAGCGGGTGCTGGGGATTCGCAAGGCCGGGCATGCGGGGACGCTGGATCCTATGGCATCGGGCTTGCTGGTGCTGTGTTTCGGCGAGGCGACCAAGGTGGCCGGTTTCCTGCTCGACAGCGACAAGGCCTATCTGGCTGAAGTTCGCCTGGGCGCGGTGACCGATACCGACGACGCCGAGGGCGAGATCATTCAGCGCCGTTCCGTGCCTGATCTGGACGAAACCGGCATCGAGCGGGCGCTGGCGCCACTGCGCGGCCCCATCCAGCAGGTGCCGCCGATGTACTCGGCGCTCAAGCAGGGCGGCGAGCGCCTTTACAGCAAGGCGCGTCGCGGCGAAAGCGTTGAAAGACCGGCCCGTTCCGTCACCATCCACGAACTGGAACTGCTGGGCTGGGACGGCGAACGACTGCGCCTGGGCGTGCACTGCTCCAAGGGCACCTATGTCCGCTCGCTGGCCCGCGACCTGGGCGAGGCCCTGGGCTGCGGCGCGCACCTGAGCGCCCTGCGCCGCATCCGCAGCGCGCCTTTCGAGGTTGCCGATGCGGTCGATCTGGACCAGCTGCGCGAGATGGACCGCGAACAGGCCCGCGCCCTGCTCAAGCCGGCCGACCAGGCGTTGATCGCGCTGCCGGAGCTGCGGCTGGATGAAGCTTACTCAGCGCGTCTGCTGACCGGCCAGCGTCTTGCCGGCATGGATCAGCGCGCCAGCGGACTGGTGCGAGTCTACGGGCCGCAGGGCTTTATCGGCGTCGGAGAAGCCGACGGCCACGGCGGCCTCAAGGCCCGACGGCTGATCAGTACTGCCTGAGGTTGACTGCGTAGAGAAAAGTCTCTCGCCAAGGCGCCAAGACGCCAAGGGCGCCAAGGAAAAGAAAGTTTTTTTGGTGCCGTGCGAGCTTCGCGTTTATCACTTTGGTCGAAGAGCTGCATGGGGCCCGACAAGCCCGGAGCCCTAATGCCCAAGACATCTTGAAAATCGGGGTACCTCCCACCCAAACCTTGTTTTCTTGCTTTTCCTTGGCGTTCTTGGCGTCTTGGCGAGAGTCTTTTCTTCGCAACTCCTCAGCCCGAACGCCCCAGCTTGGCCCGGATGCCGTCGCTCAGGTGCGGCTCGATGGCGTGGCGAATGGGGGTAACGAGCTTGAAGGGGGCGGCGATGATGTGGCCGCTTTCCAGCCAGCGCTCGCCGCCGGCCACGTCCATGACCACGCCACCGGCTTCCTGCACCAGCAGGGCGCCGGCGGCGATGTCCCACGGACTTAAGTTCAGCTCCCAGTAGCCGTCCAGCCGGCCGCAGGCCACGTAGGCCAGGTCCAGTGACGCCGTGCCGGCGCGGCGGATGTCCTCGATCTTGTCGAACAGGGCATCGAACATGCCCTGGTAGGCCGGCATCAGGCGCCGGGTGCGAAACGGGAATGCTGTGGCCAGCACCGCGCCGCCCAGGTCCTTGCGGCCCGAGACGCGGATGCGCTGGTCGTTCAGGAAGGCGCCCTCGCCGCGGCTGGCGGTGAACATCTCGTCGCGGATCGGATCGTAGACCACGCCGTGCTCGATCCGGCCCTTGATCTTGAGCGCGATGGAGACGGAATAGTGCGGAATGCCGCGCAGGTAGTTGCTGGTGCCGTCCAGGGGGTCGATCAACCACAGGTGATCGCTGTCGCCGGTCTGCCCGCCTTCCTCGCCGAGGATGGCGTGGTCGCGGTGCAGGCGCAGGATGTGTTCGCGGACGATCTGCTCGCAGGCCCGGTCGACGTCGCTGACATAGTCGTGGCGGGCCTTGCGCTCGACCGGAATGCTGTCCAGCCGGTCGCGGTACTTGCGCATCAGGCCGCCGGCCTTGCGCGCGGCCTCGGAGGCGATATTGACGAAAGGATGGGCCACGGTGGAATCACGAACTGAGGCGGGCAAGGCCGATATGCTAGCAGAAGCTTCCGCCAACTCGCCCGCGATTGTGTGCCGGTGATCGTGTGGTCAGCGGCCTGCGGCCGCTGCACCTGCCTTTCGGGACGATAGCGTCGGCGCGGTCCGAGCCAGCCTGGGACTGTCGCTGTCGATGCCGCAGGCCTGGGCGACGAAGCGCTCGCGCAGCGGCCACAGCCGATCGGCAATGCCGAAGCTCAAGCCCAGCACATGGCGTCCCAGTCCGGCCGGCGCGCGCACCACTTCGTTGATGGCGTGGATGCCGCCGCCGATCAGCGTGGACTGGCTCAGGCGCCAGCGCTGGTAGCGTTTCAGCGCCAGGGCGGGATCGTCGCCGGTCCAGTCTTCCAGCACCTCGGCCAGCGCGGCCGCGTCCGTCAGGCCCAGGTTCAGGCCCTGTCCGGCCAGCGGATGGACCGAGCGGGCGGCGTCTCCCAGCAGCACCAGGCGGTCCTGGACCAGGCGACGCGCGCGCCGGCGCACCAGCGGCAGCGTGTGCAGGGTGCCGACCGCGGTGACGTCTCCCAGCGGCGAATCCTGGTGCCGGTTGATCTCGGCGATGAAATCCTCGGGCGCGAGTTCGCGCAGCCTGTCCGAACGCGCGGCGGGCTGCGACCAGACGATGGACGAGCGGCCGTCGGGCAGGGGCAGCAGGGCCAGCGGGCCGTGCTCGGTAAAGCGCTGCCAGGCCAGCCCGGTGTTCGCCCGTTCGGTCGTGATCGGGCCGATCAGCGCTTTCTGGTTGTAGTGCCACTCATCCACTTCGATGCCGGCCAGCTGGCGGAGCCTGGAGCGCGCGCCGTCGGCGGCGACGGCCAGGCCGGCGCGCAGCTGCGGTCCGTTGGCGAGCTGCAGCCGCACCAGATTGCGGGCCAGTTCGACGCGTTCCCAAACGCCCGGGGCGAACAGCTGTACGCGCTCGGTATTCTCCAGCGCTTCCCACAGCCCCGCCTGCAGCGCCGGGATTTCGGCGATCCAGCCGAGTTCGTCCAGACCGTGTTCAACGGCTGCGAAGGCGACCTGCAGCGAGGCGGAATGCACTTCCATGCGCTGGTAGGGCGCCAGGCGCGCAGGATCGACCCGGTTCCAGCCGCCGGTGGCCTGCAGCACGCGGCGCGAGCCCGGGCTGATCGCGACCACCCGCGGGTCGTAGTCGCCGTCCGGCGCCTGGAAGGATGGGCGCCTGGCGTCGACCACGGCGACCCGGCGGTTCTGCGCGGCCAGCAGGGCGGCGCAGGCCGCACCGGCCACGCCGCCGCCGACCACGATGACATCGAAGTCCAGCGAGGCCATGCCGATCAGGCCGGACCGCGCGCCAGCCGGCTGACCGGCTCGCGAAAGCCCATGGCCGCCTGGACCAGGCGGCGGCTTAAGCCCGGCACCACCGCATGCGCGGCCAGGCCGAGACCGGCGCCCGCCCGCGCCAGCAGCGACGGATTGGTGAATGCGCGCGCCAGCGTGTCGGTATAGCGGACCGTGGCTTCCTGGTCGGGCCGGCGACGCTCGGCGTAGACCGACAGCGCCTCCGCGCAGCCGGGGTCTTCGTGGCGTTCCAGCACCTCGATCAGGCCGGCGACGTCGCGCAGTCCCAGGTTGAAGCCTTGCGCCGAGACCGGATGCACGCTGTTGGCGGCATTGCCGATGACCGCCACGCGCTCGCCTACCGGCCGCGGCGTGCGCTGCTGCACCAGCGGATAGCGCGCACGTTTGCCGGGCCGGGAGAACCCGCCCAGGGCGGGGCCGAAGCGACGATTCAGATGGCCGATCAGGGTGTCGTGATCCCAGTTCATGGCGCGATCGACGGCCGGGCTGGCGTCGATCCAGACCACGCCCAGGCGGCCTTCGGGCTGGGGCAGCAGCGCCAGCGGGCCTTGCGGCGTGAAACGCTCCCAGGCGGTGTCGGCCGGTGCACGGCCGGGCCGCACGTTGAAGATCATGGCCGACTGGCCGTAGTCGTGGTGATGCGAGGCCAGGCCGGCGATCTGCCGGACCATGGAGCCGGTGCCGTCGGCGCCGACCAGCAGGCGGGTGCGGACCCGGTTGCCGTCGCCCAGGCGCACGCGGACGTGGTCGGACTCGATGGTGAAGGTTTCCAGCGTGGCCGGACACAGTTCGGTGATGCCGGGCGTGCCGTGCAGGGCATCCAGAAGGACATTTCCCAACTCGCGGGCCACGATGACGGCGCCGAACTGTTCGCGCTGGTAGTCGGCGGCGCGCAGTTCGAGCAGACCGAAGCCGCCGGAGCGGGTGATGCGGATGCGCCGGACGGGCGTGCGCGCCAGGTGGTCCGGCAGCAGGCCGAGGGCGTTCAGGATGTTCAGCGAGGCGGCGTTGATGACCAGGGTGCGATCGTCGTAGCTGGGCTGGTGATTGGCCCGGCGCTCGGCGGCCTCGATCACGGCCACGCGCCGCCCGGCGCGGGCCAGGCCCACCGCCGCTGCGGCCCCGACCAGGCCGCCGCCGGCGAAGATGACGTCGAAATCGCTCATCCGCGCATCAGGGCCTCGATGTCGTCGACCGCGGTCGGCACCGCCCGGGTCAGGTTTTCCGGATCTCCGCTGGTCACGCGGATATCGTCTTCGATGCGAACGCCGATGTTGCGCAGGGGCTCGGGAATGTCGTCTTCGGCGCCGATATACAGGCCCGGCTCGACCGTGACCACCATGTTGCGCTCGAGCAGCCGCGACTCGCCCTCGATGCGGTAGTCGCCGACATCGTGCACGTCCAGCCCCAGCCAGTGGCCGGTCTTGTGCATGTAGAAGCGGCGGAAGTTCTGCTCCTCGATGTTGTCGTCGACGCTGCCCTGGAGCAGATTCAGGTCGATCAGGCCCTGCGTCAGAGCGCGCACGGCCGCCTCGTGAAAGGCGTCGAACGGGCGTCCGATGCGGACCTGGTCGATGGCGGCCTGCTGGGCGGCCAGCACCACCTCGTACACATCGCGCTGCGCCGCGCTGAAGCGCCCAGAGACCGGGAACGTGCGCGAGATATCGGCGGCGTAGTTGTGATACTCGCAGCCGGCATCGATCAGCAGCAGGCCGGAATCCGGCAGCGGCTGGTCGTTGGCGATGTAGTGCAGGATCAGCGCGTTGGCGCCCCCGGCGACGATCGGCTGGTAGGCCGGCTGGCAGCCGTGGCGCTGGTACTCATGGACCAGTTCGGCCTGGATCTCGGCCTCGTTCAGGCCCGGCCGGCAGCTGCGCATGGCGCGGTTCATCGCCCCTGCGGCAATCGTCGCGGCCCGGCGCATGCAGCGCATCTCGTCGCTGGACTTGACCAGGCGCTGCTCGTGCAGCAGGTGTTCCAGCGAGACGATCTCGCCCGGCCCCTTCTGGCCCTTGGATCGGGCTCTCAGCTGGTTGCGCCAGCCCAAGACCCGCTGGTCGAAGACCGGATCCTTGCCGACCAGGTGGTACAGGCGCTCGCAGCCCTCCATCAGGCCAGGCAGGATGTCGTCCAGATCGTGAATCGGGAAGGCGTCGTCCATGCCCAGCTGCTCGCGGGCGCCGTCCAGGCCGAGACGCGGGCCGTCCCAGCGCGCGCGCTCAGGGTCGCTCTCGCGCAGGAACATCAACTGCTCGCCGGACTCGCGCCCCGGGATGATGACCAGCACGGCGTCCGGTTCATCGAAGCCGGTCAGGTACCAGAAGTCGCTGTCCTGGCGGAACGGGTAGTGGCTGTCGCCATTGCGCAGTGACTCGCGGCCGCTGGCCATGATGATCATCGAGCCTGGGCCGGTTTCGGCCAGCAGCCGTGCTCGACGGCGGGAAAATTCGTCTTGCTTGATCATGCGTGTGGGGTCACCGTTGTCTTTACGCCCGGGTCAGGTTGTCTTCCCGCAGCAGCAACACCGCAATGCGGACGAACTCGACCAGCTCGGCATAAGCGCCTTCTTCGGCTTCCTGGTCGGCCTCACTATCGGTGGCTGCGCGCGCAATCTGCTCCAGCATTTGCAGCGCTTCGCGCGCCTCCGAGCCGGAGATGCTCGGCTGCCCGGCGCCGAAGCCGGTCAGGAAACCGGAACACCAGTGGGCCAGGCACTGGGTGCGCTCCTGCAGACTGCGATCTTCCGAGGGCAGCAGCGGCTGGAAGCGAAGATCACTGGAGGCCAGTTCCTCGCGCAGGCCCTGCAGGGCCGATCCCAACTGGTCCATGATCTGTTCCGAACTCCAGTCGCCGACCTGCAGCGCGGCCAGGTGACGGGCCAGTTCCTCGGGTGGCTGGTCCGGTTTGGCGCACAGCAGTCCGATCACCACGGCGTGGGTTTCCGCGACCTGGTCGGGTTTGGGCTCGGCCGCAAGCGCCAGAATCCAGGCCAGTCTTGATTCTTGCTGGTTGCTCATGATGGGCGAATTTTAGCACCCGGGCCGGCGTGAACCGTTCAGGCATGAGCGGTTCGTCGAATAGCGCTTGTCCCGAGCCCACTTTAAGACCTATCATTAAGCGACTGTAAGCAAAAGAAACCTCAAGAAGGGGACCCACGCGTGACTCCATTGCAGCAGACCATCGGAGAACTGGATCGATTGCAGGCCCGGATCGAATCCCTGCTCGAGCGCCTGGCCGCGCTGGAAGAAGAAAATCGATCCTTGCATGTGCGCCAGCAGTCGCTGGTCGCGGAGCGGGCGGGCCTGGTGCAGCGCAACGAGGAAGTGCGAACTCGCGTGGAATCCATGATCGACCGCCTCAAGTCTTTGGAAACCGCCGGGTAGGTAGACACTGATGTCGACAGCCAGCGAACCCGTCACCGTCCGTATTCTCGAGCGCGAATACCGCGTCATGTGCACGCCGGCAGAGCGCCGCGCCCTGATGGAATCGGCCCTGTTCCTGGACCAGCAGATGCGCGAGATACGCGATTCCGGCCGAATCAGTTCGATGGAAAAAATCGCCGTGATGTGCGCCCTCAACCTGTCCGAGGAAATCCTCCGGCTGCGCCAGGAAAGCAGCGAGCGTCAGGAAAAAATAGATCGAAGAATCAGCGATTTGGCCGGTCGGCTTGACCAGGCCATGGCGCGCGACTAGAGTAGGAGTCAGGCGCTCTCTGCGGTGTTCGCCAGCAGGAACGTAATATGCCTTGTCCCTACTTTTTGACCTCGGGATGGCGGCTTCCTGGACCGGTGCGGCGCTCGCTCTAGAACGCGAGTTCCCTGATGGCCGGGAGAGCCAACCCACTTGAACCCCTGGTTCAAGGTCACCGACCTGCAGCGGCACAGGTGGAGAGCGCCATTCCCCACCCCTTCATTTGCTGTGGATTCTGTACATCCGCCAACTCTTGTTCTGATCCAGGGTACGCATGAAATCTTCGGCGGGTTCCGGCACCATCAAGCGCGCGCTGCGCCAGGAACTGCAGGCCGCGCGGCAGGCGCTGGCCACCGCCGAGCGGGCCCGGCTCGATCTGCAGATCTGCGCCCACCTGCTTCGCGCCATGGAACCCGGGCCCGCGTTGGCCCTGGCCGCCTACCATGCCTGCCGCGGCGAGCCCGACCTTGCCCCGGCCCTGACCGCACTGGACCGGGCTGGGCATCGCGTGCATCTGCCCGTGCTGGTGGAAAGCGCCCTGCAGTTTCGCCGCTGGACCCCGGAGGCGCGCCTGCGCGCCAATCGCTACGGCATCCCCGAGCCCGTGGACGGTGCCGACTGTCCGGCCAGGGATCTGGACTGCGTGCTGATGCCGCTGGTGGCGTTTTCTGCGCTGGGTGGGCGACTCGGCATGGGCGGTGGTTATTACGATCGGAGCTTTGCCTTTTGCCTGCAACAACCGATTGCCGAACGCCCGCGCCTGATCGGCGTGGCCTACGGGCTGCAGCTGGTCGACAGCTTGCCGGTGGAGCGCTGGGACGTTCCGCTGGACGGCGTGGTCACCGAACGCGGCATGCTCTGGTTCGACGACGGGGGCTGATGAGGCCCCGGCGAGGGGCTAGCGTTTCGGGTCTTCCTGATAAACTTCGAGACTTGCCACTGACAGAACCGGAACACAAGCATGGCCTACTGGTTGATGAAGTCCGAGCCCGACGCCTTCGGTATCGACGATCTCAAGGCACGGCCGAAAAAGACCGAGCCCTGGGACGGCGTGCGCAACTACCAGGCGCGCAATTTCATGCGCGACGACATGCAAAAGGGCGACCAGGTGTTTTTCTATCATTCCAACTGCGCCGTGCCCGGCATCGTCGGCATTGCCACCGTGGCCAGCAAGCCCTATCCGGACCCGACCCAGTTCGATCCCGACTCCAAGTATCACGATCCCAAGAGTGATCCCGACGACCCGCGCTGGATCCTGATCGACGTCAAGTACCAGCGCCATCTCAAGCGCGTGCTGTCGCTGGCCGAGATCAAGGAACACGCCGAGGCGCTGGGCGATTTCGCCCTGACCCGCAAGGGCAACCGGTTGTCGATCATGCCGGTCACGGACGCGCAGTGGGACTACCTGCTGGGGCTGGAACAGCAATGAGCCAGGCGCGCCTGAAAATCGAAGTCGCCCGCGCGGCGCTGGAATACGTCAAGCCGGGCATGGTGCTCGGGGTGGGCACCGGGTCTACGGTCAATGCCTTCATCGACGAGCTGGCCGAAAGCGGCATTCGCCTGGGCGGCGCGGTGTCGTCCTCCGAGGAAACCAGCGCACGCCTGCGCGAGATCGGTGTCGAGGTCATGGATCTCAACCATACCGGCGACCTGGAGCTCTACATCGACGGCGCCGACGAGGTCGACGAGCACAAGCGCATGATCAAGGGCGGTGGCGGAGCGCTGACGCGCGAAAAGATCATCGCCACGGCCAGCCGCCGTTTCGTCTGCATCGTGGACGAATCCAAGTGCGTGAAGGTGCTGGGCGAGTTCCCGCTGCCGGTGGAAGTCCTGCCCATGGCGCGCGCCTTCGTCGCGCGCAAGCTGGTGGGCCTGGGCGGCCGCCCGGAGTTGCGCCAGGGCGTGACCACCGACAACGGCAACCTGATCCTGGACGTGCGCAAGCTCGACATCATGGAGCCGGTCAAGCTCGAGACCGAGATCAACCAGATCCCGGGCGTGGTCACCTGCGGCCTGTTCGCCCGCCGGCCGGCCGACGTGGTGCTGGTGGCAACCGAAAGCGGCATTCGCCGTCGTAGCTGAGTGGCCTGCGCTGTGGCACCGGAAGCCTTGGCCCCTTTAAGCGTGGCGCCGATGATGGACTGGACCGACCGGCACTGCCGGTTTTTCCATCGCCAGCTCAACGGCCAGGCCCTGCTGTACACGGAAATGGTCACCACCGGCGCGGTGATCCACGGCGACCGTGATCACCTGCTGGGCTTCGATCCGGCCGAGCACCCGGTTGCCCTGCAGCTGGGCGGCAGCGAGCCGGAGGAGCTGGCGCGGGCGGCGCGCATCGGCGCCGAATACGGGTACGACGAGATCAACCTGAACGTCGGCTGCCCGTCTGAGCGCGTGCAGAAGGGCAGTTTCGGCGCCTGCCTGATGAAGGAGCCCGACCTGGTACGCGACTGCATGATCGCCATGCGCGAGACGGTCGATGTGCCGGTCACGGTCAAGACGCGCATCGGCGTTGACGAATACGATAGCGACGTATTCCTGGACGATTTCATCGGCACGGTGGCCGAAAGCGGTGTCGATACCTTCATCATCCACGCGCGCAAGGCCTGGCTCAAGGGCTTGAGCCCCAAGCAGAACCGCGAGATTCCGCCGCTGGCCTATGATCGGGTGCACCGCTTGCGCGCGACCTTTCCGCGGCTGCGTTTCATCCTGAACGGCGGGCTGACCGCGGTCGAACCCGCGCTGGCCGAACTGAAGCAGGTCGACGGCATCATGCTCGGCCGCGCCGCTTACCAGGACCCGTGGATCCTGGTCGAGCTGGGCCGCGAACTGGGCCAGCACGTGGCCCGTTCGCGCGTCGAGGTGATCGAGGTCATGGCCGACTACGCCGCCGCCCACATCGCCCGCGGCGGCCGGCTGCAGCAGGTCGCCCGCCACATGCTGGGGCTGTTCCACGCTCAGCCCGGCGCCAAGCGCTGGCGCCAGGTCCTGAGTCAGAATATGCATAGACCCGAAGCCGGGCCGGAGCTGTTGTTCCAGGCCCTGCCGCAGCGGGCGGCGGCTTGAGCCGGCGATTCTTTTTCTCAGGTCATCCAGTGCAGAGGTTTCGATGATTGTCGATAGCGCCGCGGCGTTTCGCGAACAGATCCAGTCCGGTTGGCTCAAGGGCGACGGTCCGGCCGTGCCGCGTGCCTGCTTTCTGGTCGAACCCAGCGGTTTCCGGCTCTCGCGGCAGTCGGCGCGCGACAACGCGTACATGGACCTGAGTGTGAGCGTCGACCCGCAGCGCGCACTCGATCAGCATCGGGCCCTGAGCGAGCGCATCACCGCCTGCGGCATTCCGGCCGTGCGTTTTCCGGGCCACTCGACCACCCCCGACGAGCTGTTTCCGAACAACGTGTTCGCCACCATTCCCGGCCGCTCCATCATTGGCGCCATGCTGCATCCCGAGCGCCAGCTCGAGGCTGGTCGGAGCGACATCCGCGCTTTCTTTACCCAGTTGATGCGCTACGAGGAAGTGGATTTGTCGGGACGCGACCTGGTGGCCGAACTGACCGGCGCCCTGGTCATTGACCGTTCGCACCGCATCGGCTATTGCGGCATGACCCAGCGCGTCGATGACGCCGGCTGCCAGGCCATGCACGATGCCTTCGACCTGGCCCTGAGCTTCCGCTTCGACCTGAAGCCGACCGAGTACCACACCAACGTGGTCATGTCGGTGCTGGCCTCGCGCGCCCTGGTGATCTGCCCCGACGCCTTCGTCGACCCCGAGGTGCCGGCAGCCATCGCCGAGGCCTATCCCGGTCACGTGCTCGAGATCAGCAGCGAAGAAAAGGAGGCCTTCGCCGGCAACTGCATCGCTCTGAATTTCAAGGATCTGTTCATGAGCCAGACGGCGCTCGATGCCCTGGCGCCTGAAAAGATCGAACTGCTCAAGAGCTGGCACTTCAATGTCCACGGCGTTGAAATGGACGAGATCGAAAAGGCCGGCGGCAGCCTGCGCTGCTGCGTGGCCGAGATTTATTAGCCCCTTGATCGGATTCTGCCTCTGGCTCTGAGTTCTGAGGGCGGTGATTTAACCGCGGATGAACGCAGATGAACGCTGATGAATGGCAGATAGTGATGGATCGGGGATGTGTTTTAAGCACCGGAGTGAATAAGGGTAGGGTCTGAGTGCTCCCTGGTGGGGGTATGCAATTCCTCAGCCAAGCAACCGCTTGAACATCTGCGTTCATCCGCGTTCATCTGCGGTAAAACCAATTTCGCTGCTGGTTTAAGCCAAGCAGGCTGATTCATCGGGAAGCCTGAAGCGGGATTCAGACGCGATTCAGCGCCAGGCCCTAGAATTGGGAGCGAGAGTCTGGAGGAGTTCCACACGTGTTTCGCCTGTTTGCCCGATCCTTGAGCGCGACGATCCTGGCCTTGGGCCTGGTGGCTGCAGCGTGGGCGCTGACCCTTGAGGAAGCCGCCGAGCGGGTAGCGCGCCAGCATGATGCCCAGGTGGTTTCGGCCCACACCATCGAGCGCGATGGCCGGCGCATTCACGTCATCCGCATCCTGACCCGCGACGGCGTGGTCCGCACCATCCGTGTCCCGGCCGACCGGCGCTGAACAAGAGGCCCTTGCCCCATGCGCATCCTGGTGATCGAGGACGAGACCGAGCTCAGAGAGCTGCTGGGCCGTGCCCTCAAAAAAGAAGGCTTCGCCGTCGACCTGTGCGCCGACGGGACCGAGGGGCTGTACTACGCCACCGAATACCCCATCGACCTGGCCATCATCGACTTGGGGCTCCCGGGACTGTCCGGCATGGAGATCGTGCGCAAGGCGCGCGCCGCCGAGCGGGATTTTCCGATCCTGATCCTGACTGCACGCGCGGACTGGCAGGACAAGGTCGAGGCGCTGGAACTGGGCGCCGACGACTACGTCACCAAGCCGTTCCGGCTCGAGGAAGTCATCGCCCGGGTCCACGCGCTGCTGCGGCGTACGGCCGGACATGCCGCGCCCGAGGTCAGCTTCGGTCCGCTGACCATTCATCTTTCGGCCCAGGACGTCACACTGGCCGGGCAGCCGCTGGAACTGACCAGCTTCGAATACAAGGTGCTGGAATACTTCGCCCTCCATCCCGGCCAGGTGGTTTCCAAGATGGAGCTGAACGAGCACCTGTACGATGAGGACGCCGACCCCGACAGCAACGTGATCGAGGTCATCATGGGCCGTCTGCGGCGCAAGATCGACCCGGAAGGCGACTGGCAGCCGATCGAAACCCTGCGCGGTCGCGGCTACCGCTTCCGCCCGGCCCGGGACTGAGCGGTGTGTCGGTGAGGGACGCGCCGGCCCGGCCCGCGCCTTCGCTGGTTCTGCGACTGGCCTTGAGTGCAGGCATCGCGCTGGCCTTCGCCCTGGCCCTGGTCGGGCTGGCCGTGGATCGCGGTTTTCGCAGCGCGGCCGAGGGGGCGCTGGAAGAGCGTCTGTCCGCGACCGTGTTCCTGTTGCTGTCGACCATCGATCTGGATGAAGAAGGCCGGCCCGTGGTTTCGGAGACCCTGGCCGAGCCGCGCCTGGACCAGCCGGGTTCCGGTCTGTATGCCGGCGCCATGACGCCTGCCGGCAGCTGGACCTCGCCCTCCCACTACGGCCTGATTCAGCCGCCGCGCGCGCGCGTCATCGAGCGCGGTCAGACCCTGTTTCGCGGTCCGGAAGAGGGCGGAAACTTCTATGTCTACGCCATCGGTTTCGGCTGGGAGCAGCCCGACGGCGAGATCGTCGATCTGACCCTGTGGGCGGCCGAGAACCCCGATCGATTTGCCACCGAGGTCGGGGCCTTTCGTGCCGACCTGTGGCGCTGGCTGGTGCTGGCCGCCGTGCTGGTGATCGGTGCCCAGCTGGTGCTGCTGGTGCTGTTTGTCAGACCGCTGCGTCGGGTCGCCCAGGAAGTACGCGATGTCGAGGCCGGGGAACGGCAGACCCTGAGCGGCGGCTATCCGCGCGAACTGCAGCCGCTGACCGCCAACCTGAACGCCTTGCTGGCCACCGAGCGCGACAATGCCACCCACTACCGCCAGGCCCTGGCCGACCTGGCCCACGCGCTCAAGACCCCGCTGGCGGTGATGCGGACCCGCCTGGAGTCGACCGGCGATGCCCTATCGGATACGCAGATCGAGGAACTGGAGCGCATGGATCAGCTGATCCGCCGCCAGCTGGAGCGCGCGGCCCGCTCGACCCGGCGCACCTTGAACCAGCCGGTCGCCATCCTGCCGACGGCCCAGCGCCTGGCCGACTCGCTTGAGCGCCTGTACCGCGAGCCGCCGGTGGCCATCGAGATTTTCGGTGACGCGGAACTGAGCGCGCGCGTCGACGAGCGTGACCTGATGGAATTGATCGGCAACCTAATGGACAATGCGGCCAAGTACGGTGGTGGCCGCGTCCGCGTGACGGTGCGACCCGGCGAGGCCGGAGCCCGCCAGTCCGGGGTCGAAATCCTGATCGAGGACAATGGGCCCGGCATCGACCCGCAAGCCTGGAGCGAACTGGTCCAGCGCGGCGTGCGCGGCGACGAGCGTCGCGAGGGGCAGGGACTGGGACTGGCCATCGCCGAGCAACTGATGGAAGCCTACGGCGGCAAGCTGTTTCTGGAGACGTCCGAGAACCTTGGTGGTGCGGCCATTCGCATGGTCTTTCCGCCGAGGTGAAATCGGATTGGATAACCGCAGATGAACGCGGATGAACGCAGATGTTTGAGTCGGCCACGTACCAGCGATCTGGATTAATGCGGCGGACCCTATGGCTTATTAGCGGGTGGGTATTGGCTCCATGTCCTATCCGC
>SL_3KL_010_SEDDRAFT_10003746_pt1 | contig 13791 bp, 12 predicted proteins | sample SodLakKL_010_SED_2_FD_10381 | JGI IMG/M metagenome (IMG submission 10381)
AACCATAGGTACTCCCCACTCATTCATCATCCTCCAGGGGCTCATCCCTGTTCCTCCGCCGGCCCCGTCAATGGTCAGCAAATCTATTTTAGCCTCGGAAGCATACTTAACCGCCCTGGCCAAATCTGCCGGACGATAGGCCCCGGTCTTAAGAAAGATGTATTTAGCTCCGGAAGCTCTTAGCTGCTCAACCCTTTTCATAAATGCATCAAAGTCCACCATTCCTACCCTGGAATGTCTTTCAAATTCATTAAACCCTCCGGTTTTGAAATCCTCTATAACTCTGGGGTTTTCCGGATCCGGAAGTACGATGTAACCCCTTTTCTTCAGCATTTGAGCCTTTTCCAGGGTCCTGATTTTTACCTCTCCGCCAATATCCTTGGCCCCCTGACCCCATTTAAGCTCAACTACTTCAACTCCACATTCATTGATAACATATTCCAGAACGCTCAGTCGGCTGTCTTCAACATTTTCCTGGACTACTATTTCTCCGTACCCATCCCTCTGCCACTTTTTGAAACAATCCACTCGCCATTTCAGGTTAACAGTGCTGACTACCCTATTGTCTTTAAAAACAGCTTCCGGATCCATTCCGGCTACGTTTTCACCCACTGTTATCATGGTTCCGGTTAAGGCAGCACCCGCAGCCAGGCCTTCCCAGTTATTATGAGCAATATCTGTGGAACCAATTCCAGGAATTACAATGGGGAGCTTTAATTTGATTCCATCCCCTGCTCCTACTTTCGTCTCTAAATTAACATTAGAAAAAATTGCCTTGTCGCTGTCAGCTTCTACGCCCAGCGCACCTACCGCGGTACCCATAATGTTGAAATGTGAGTAATCTACAGGATAGTCCTTTTCTGAGGCAGATGTCGTTGTCCCAAAGGGTTGGGGGTATAAATTTTCATGCCCCCGAAAAGATGACATTCCCACTTCACATAATCCCGGGCACCCTTCAATACAAGTAGTACACAAACCACTAAACGGACTTACTGAATCTTTAGTGCGGTTTTTGGTCAGCGTCGCCGCTGAAGCATTAGGTCTTGAATAAGTCACATATTTCCTCTCCCTTCCAATATGTAAAACTTGTTTTCGTATTATAATAATACACGGTGGCAAAATAATCGTCAATAATTTTATCGCTATTTAAAATAAATTTTTACTATATGAAATACCTTTGAAAATTACTATCTTGTTCGGTAAAAAAATAGCATAGTTAACCGATTGAATTAAATAAAATTTCGGCCACTATAATTTATGATGGCCGGTTTGATTGTTACCTTGTCTATACTGGAAAGTTGAAACTTTTCTTTTAACTGAAGCCTCCATGCATAGGAATAGGAGAGCGTATTGAATTTTTAACATAAAAAAAACAAGCTGAGAACTGTTCCCAGCTTGTTTATAATTCTTCAAGCACTTTACTCACTCTAACTTCTAATCTCCAGCAAGTGACAATCGTCCCCGACCGACTTGCCCTTTTATAAATAAACGTATATTTTTTATCTGCCCAATATTTTACTAACTTCCTCTTTATCTAATTCTGTTACGAAGGGTATGCCGCTGACGTCTTCCACTTGTCTGGTCAGGGAACAGATGTCATCCCTGGTGATATGCTCCAAACCAAACTTTCGGCTGCCGCACATGAGCTGCTGCAGACCCTGCTCCAGGCGGTGATAGTAGGTGTAAAGGGCTAAAGCAGCGGGAGGGACCTTGTTAAAGGTATCTGCTCCCAGTTCTTCTTTTAGTTCCGCCGCTGTAACAAAAATCTCTTCTGTCGTTGTACCAAAGCGCTCTACATATACGGGAAGTTTATTCTCATTCATTTTTCTGCCGATAGTTTTACCCACCATAACTGCTGCAATAGGTGAACGGGCCATACCAATAAGTTTTGTATATGGTGCTCCCAGGGCTAACCCCTTAAATATTTGGTCTTCAAAGGTAAACCCGCCGGCAAAGGCAATATCCGGCACATATAATCCTTGATCATCCAGTATCTTACAGTACTGATAGGTCAGGGAATGAAGCTCAACGGAAGGAATACCCCACTCGTTCATCATCCTCCAGGGGCTCATACCTGTGCCCCCCCCTGCACCATCTAAGGTCAGGTAATCTATCTTAGCTTCAGAAGCGAATTTGACAGCCCTGGCCAGGTCAGCCGGCCGGTAAGCCCCGGTCTTTAAAGTGATGAACTTAGCTCCTGCGGCCCTTAACTCTTCCACTCTCTTCATGAAGGACTCAAACTCTACCATTCCTACCCTGGAATGCCTCTCAAACTCTTTAAAAGCACCCTTCTTAAAGGCTTCTATCACTGCAGAGTTCTCCGGGTCAGGAAGGACCACATAGCCTCTTTTCTTGAGCATTTGCGCCTTTTCCAGGCTCTTTATTTTTACTTCGCCGCCAATATCCTTGGCTCCCTGGCCCCATTTAAGCTCAACAACTTCCACCCCAAGTTCATTTATAGCATACTCTTGTGCTCCCAGCTTGGTATCTTCAACATTGGCCTGGACAACTATGGCGCCGTAGCCGTCCCTCTGCCAGTCCTGAAAATATTTAACTCTCTGTTTTAGATCAACAGTGTTCACGACTTTCCCATCTTGTATCTCACTTTGCTCATCCATACCGCAGACATTTTCACCGATAGTCAATATGGTTCCCGCGAGAGCTGACCCTATGGCCAGGCCCTCCCAGTTTTCTTTGGCCACATTTGTAGAACCAATACCGGGAATCACAAAGGGCATCTTTAACTTGATCCCGTCACCCCGGCCAACCTTCGTCTTTATACTAACATTAGAAAAAATTGCTTTATCGCTATCAGCTTCTATCCCTACAGCTCCAACTGCAGTCCCCATGATGGAAAAATGGGAATAGTCCACCGGATAGTCTTTTTCTGAAGCAGTAGTAATAATTCCAAAGGGCTGGGGATAAATGCATTCATGCCCTCGATATGCTGATTTTCCTATATCACACATTCCTACACAACCGTCTACACAGGTTACGCACATGCCGCTGAAGGGACTGACTGAACCTTCCGTCCGGTTCTTGGTTAAAGTTGCTGCAGAGGCGTTTAATCTGGTCAAGCTCATACTCATTCTCCTCTCTACATATAAAAATTATTAAAATTATTTATTAGGCTTTTTATCAGTGTTCAATTCACAGGCCACACAGGGATCCATGTAGCACATAACATCCTCAAATTTTTCCAGGCAGGGCGGCTCCAGATTCAGGCAGGCATTGCACAATATGTTCTCCTCCTGAGGGCCCTGGCATCTGGTCTGACAGGCAGGACAAATATATATACATGCTCCGCATAAACGGCAGTCCTCCGATTTCTTTGCAAAGGGAGTAGACACTAAACGCCTTCCGCCCCGGTTCACAAAACTGATGGCCTTGGCCTGCATCTGTTCATCGCACATCCTGACACAAAGGCCGCAGAGAATGCAGTCCTCGTGTTTCGGTGAAAAACGAACTTTTGTAACGTGATATTTTGAAGCCAGGCACTGTATCACTTTTGATGAAGGACAGAGAGCCACATACATTTCTATCAGAAGCTTTCTAGCTTTTATTACCCTCTCCGAATGAGTCCTTACATTTAAACCTTCCCGGGCCTGATACGTGCAGGAGGACACCAGCCGTGAACGTCCGGGGGTTCCAATTTCAACCAGGCATAACCTGCAGGCACCATAAGGGCTGAGGCCCTTATCATGGCAGAGGGTGGGAATTTCAATTCCGTAAAAATCTGCGGCTTCCAAAAGGGTAGTTCCTTTTTCCACGGAAACTTCTAACCCGTTTAAAGTAAAATTAACCATATTATCACACCTTCACCTCTTATTCTTTGATAACGGCATCATATTTACAGGTTTCCAAGCAGATACCGCACTTGGTACATAGATCCTGTAGAATATTATGTGATTCTTTTTTCTCTCCCTGAATTGCTTCCTCAGGACATTTTTTTAAGCAGGCCCTGCAGCCGTTACACAACTCCTGGTCAATTCTAAAGCTGATCAACTCCCGGCATACTCCCGCCGGACATTTTTTTTCCAGGATATGGGCCCGATATTCATCCTCAAAATATCGTATGGTTGACAAAACCGGATTCCCACAGGTCTGGCCCAGGCCGCACATGGAAGCATCTTTAACTACCTCGGCTAACTCCTGTAAAAGGTCCAGTTCCGCCAGGGAACTCTGCCCCCTGGTTATATGATCCGTTATTTCCAGCATCCTGGTGATTCCTTCCCGGCAGGAAAAACAGCTGCCGCAGGATTCATCCTGGGTAAAAGCAAGGAAATATTTGGCCACATCCACCATACAGGAACTCTCATCCAACACAATCATTCCGCCGGAACCCATCATAGAACCTGCCTCAGTTAGTTTTTCATAGTCAACAGGAAGGTCCAGCAGGTGTTCCGGAATACATCCACCCGAAGGCCCCCCTGTCTGTACCGCCTTAATCTTTTTCCCCTGAGGCACTCCTCCACCGATATCTATCACAAGATCTCTTAAACTGATGCCCATGGGAACTTCCACCAGGCCGGTGTTGTTCACTTTTCCAGTAAGGGAAAATATCATGGTCCCTTTACTGGTTTCAGTCCCTATCCGGGAAAACCATTCAGCGCCATTATTTAAGATAATTGGGATATTGGCCCAGGTTTTAACATTGTTCAGCACTGTGGGCTTATTCCAAAGCCCTCTCTCTGTGGCATGGGTATGCTTGTCCCGGGGTTCTCCCACATTTCCCTCAATGGAAGCAATCAAAGCGCTGGACTCTCCGCAGACAAAAGCTCCACCGCCCTTGTTTATTCGAATATCAAAACTAAGGCCGCTGCCCATGATGTTTTCCCCTAGAAGCCCATAGGCCCTGGCCTGTTCAACGGCAATCCCAAAATTTTTAATAGCCAGAGGATATTCGTTTCTCACATAAATATAACCCTGTTTTGACCCTACTGCATAAGCTCCAATAACCATTCCCTCTATCACAGAATGAGGATTTCCCTCCAGGAGGTATCCGTCCTGAAAACATCCCGGATCTCCCTCATCCGCATTACAGATTAAATACTTGGGCGAATCCGTCGCGTTATAACAGGATTCCCATTTTATTCCTGTGGGAAATCCTCCCCCGCCCCGACCCCGAAGGCCCGAAGCTTTTACTTCAGCTACCACCTGTGCTGGAGATATCCCCTCCAACACTTTTCTTAAGGCGCTGTAGCCTCCCAGTTCTATATAATCATCAATTTCAGTGGGAACCAGCTTGCCATTATATGCAAATATCAGGCGATACTGTTTTTTGTAAAATGGGATTTCATCTTCTCTTACAATCTTTTCCCCCGTAACCGGATTCACATATAACAGCCGCTCTATGATTTCGCCACGCATAATAGTTTTTTCAACAATTTCCTCTACATCATGCTGATTCACTTTACAATAAAAAATATTTCCCGGCTTGATTACCATCAGGGGTCCCTGTTCACAGAAACCATGACAACCGGTTATTCTAGTATCAAGATCAGCATCAATATTTTTTTCTTTTAAGATTTTTTCAAAAGATGATACTACCTCCAGAGCTCCTGAAGCTAAACAGCCTGTACCACAACAAACGGCCACACTGGGCTTGTCCGGATCTCTGCGGTCAATTATGATTTTTCTCAATTCCTCCAACTCAGCTGGTTTTGTTATCTTTTTCATGATTTCCTCCCAGCATCTTTTCAATCTTATTTAGTGTTAATTTCCCAACATACTTACCGTCAAAAACCACCAGCGGCCCCTGTGCACATGCTCCCACACAGTTTACTGTTTCAAGGGAAAACTTGCCATTCTCTGAAGTCTTTCCAGGCTTAACCTGAAGGTCCCGGGTTACTTTTTCCAGTATGCGGGAAGCTCCCCTCACATGGCAGGCTGTTCCCATACAAACCTGGATTTCATGCTCTCCTTTGGGAACGAGGCTGAAACATTTGTAGAAGGTAGCAAGACTGTACAGATGGCTCATAGACACTTCCATCTTTTGTGAAACCCGGTACAGGGCTTCTTCCGGCAGATAACGGTATTCATCATTTATATCCTGTAAAATGCTGATATAAGGTACATCTTCATCGTCTTTGTACTTGTCAATTATCTGGTTAATTATTTGGTCAATCTTTGTTAAGTCTACCTTCATGTAGCTGCGGTAACATGCCTTAGGATTTGTCCGTAAACCCAAAACACTTTACCTTTCCCTCCTTTTCTCCTTTGTAAAAGTTCTGCTGAAAGCCCCATTGCTTGAGCAAAAAACGTTACAGAGGCGGAAAAGCCTATAAAAAAGCAGAGGTTAAAGGCTTTTGCGTCTTTGCAGAAGTTATTACTCCTCGCTTACATTTTTAAAATTATGAAAATTTTTACATAATGCAAAAAGGTTTCAAACAATACTCCGCTTTATTATAAACTGCCTCAAAACAAACTGTCAAGAAAATTGCTTTCGCATTACGAAATGCCTGCAATTTTTCACGATACAACCAACCCTTTCGTGATGTAAAACATGAAGCCCTGCTTTTTGGACAAGAAACTTTCCAAATAACAAGGGGAAGAAAAGGGGACGGTTCTTCTGTCTTATTATAGAATTATTATGATGAGGAAAATGCAACGAAAAAAATAACTAAAAAAGAAGACAAGAGAACCGTCCCCTTATCTTCTTTCTCTTGTTTCCGTTTTCCGTTACTCCTCCTCCACCTTTTCCGAAACTCCCGCCTCGGAGAAAGTAGCCATTTCATTCAGAATCTTCAAAGAGGCATCTATGATATCCATGGCCAGGGCAGCACCTGTTCCTTCTCCCAGGCGCATATTCATGTGAAGCATTGGTTTTAACCCCAGGTAATCCAGCATCGCCCTGTGTCCCGGTTCCTCCGAAAGATGAGAAGCGATAAGGTAATCTTTAACCTCCGTTTTTAAGGCCACCGCAATTACCGCTGCCGCTCCGGAGATAAAACCGTCAATTACTACTGGAACCCTGTGGGTTCCACAGGCTATAATCACCCCGGTCAGGCCGGCAATTTCATAACCGCCCACTTTGCTCAGGACATCAATAGGGTCAGCAATATCGGGTTTATTGATTTCTACGGCACGTTTAATGGCATTTATCTTTATGTTCAATCTTTCATCATCTACCCCGGTCCCCCGGCCCACCACTTCCTCTACTTTCTTTCCAGAATAGAGTGAGATAATAGCCGTGCTGGGGGTAGTGTTTCCGATTCCCATTTCTCCGATACCAATTAAACCGGCCCCTTTCAATATCACTTCTTCCGCCACTTCAATCCCGTTTTCAATAGCTTCTACCGCCTGTTCCCGGCTCATAGCCGGGCCACTGCACATATTATTCGTACCATAGGCTACTTTTTTCTTAATTAAAAGAGGCATATCCGGCAGATCACTGCCCACTCCCATATCCACAATCAAAAGTTCTGCCCCTACGTGCCGGGAAAGAACATTCATGGCCGCCCCGCCGGAAATAAAATTCATTACCATCTGGGGAGTCACTTCGCTGGGATAAGCGCTGACTCCTTCCGCCACAACCCCGTGGTCTCCGGCCATAAGTATACATGTTTTTTTGGGAAGGCCTGGCTTTACCACATTGGTAATCCCGGCAATTTTTTTAGCAATACATTCCATCACCCCCAGGCTGCCTAAAGGTTTGGTCAGGTCATCCAACCTTTCCTGGGTTTGCTCCATTACTTCTCCGTTAACAGGTAAGATCTTTTGTAGGGTCTCTTGAAACTTTTGCATGTTTATTTCCTCCTATCTTTTTTGTCGCCGAAGTTTAAAAAATAAAAAACCCCGACCAAAATAAATTTAGGCCGAGGATTTTACCATCATCCTTCAGCAGTTTTCCTCTCCACGGGGAAAACTAACTCATAAACAGGCAGGTCTCCTGGCTCCCTTTCATCATCCTCCGCCCCTTCCCATTCTTTAAGAACAGTGGGCTAACTACGAAGGACTCCTTGGTTACAGTGGCGGGACCGCCCGGGATTTTAACCCGATTCCCTATTCTCCACAAACGGCACCTGTTTAATCTTACTATTTATTTAATTGTCAATAAAATTATATAAATCAATTATGTAATTGTCAATAAGTGAAACCATTTTATTTTTTGGTTATACAAGAATCTTTTTAACATGAGAGCTTCAAAAATGTTTAATTTTTAAAAATATGTTAAAACTATAAATAGAAAGAATCCGTGGAGGTGAAAATATGCGGCTAAATGCCATTGTTCCTCAAGAAGTCCGAGTGGCTGCTCTTTATGACAAGTTAAGCGATGAAGGTTTTAAACAGAATGATATTAATATTTCTGAACTGGATGAACGGATTGATTTTCGTGATGTGGACCAAAATATCGATTACCAACAATTCCATGATGACAGTTTTATGATGGGCTTTGAGGTTCCGGATAATAAGGTAGATAGAATAAAAGACCTTTTTGAAAAAGAAGGAGTCCGGGAAATCTGGTTAAATTAAAAGGTAGGAAATGTTTCCACATAAAAGCTTCATCTGCCAGCGGCAGATGAAGCTTTTATAAAAATGTGTATCAAGTTATTTAAATAATGATGTTTTATTTTAAAATATTACTCAACCTTGATTGCATCCTCAGGGCACTCATCTTCACAGGTGCCGCAATCTGTGCACTCATCATTATCTACAACTGCTATATCATCCACCATAGTAATGCATTCTGCCGGACACTCATCAACACAGGTGCCACAACCGGTGCATTTTTCCTTTTCCACTATTACTCCCATTCTCATATCCCTCCTTCTATTTTTTAATTAAAAAACTTTTGTGCGTCATACGCTCTAAAAATTCCTATTCGACAACAAAATGAAAAATCCTTCTAGAATAAATAGTAAATTTTATCAAAAATGCTCTCCATCATAATTGCGTGCAGCTGTACTATTCTTTTCCCTCTACTTCAAGGTTTCATAGTAAAACTAAAAGGAAGAAGTTCCTTTACAGATTTAACCATAAGACCTTCCGCTCCACCCATGACCACTAAAATATCCGTCCCAAATTCCGCAAGGACCTGTCGGCACTCACCACAGGGAGCTGCCCTATGGAGGCCCGCATAAACAGCCACCGCCGTAAACTCCCTACAGCCCTGAGAAACCGCTTTGTAAATACAAACCCTCTCTGCACACATGGTGGAACTGTAAGCAGAGTTTTCAACATTACAGCCGGTAAAAATTTGATTATCTTTAGTTAGCAGAGCAGCTCCCACTTTAAATTTGGAGTAGGGAGCATAGGCAAATTCCCTGGCCTCTTCCGCTTTTTTGAGTAAATCACTGTAATCCAATTCTTCAACTCCTGCATTAACCCGAATAACCGGGTAAAGTAAGTTTGTCTACTTTCTCAATTTCAATACGGGGCCCACCCCATATCTCATAATATGTTGAAATTATATCCAGGCCGCTGGCCAGGACCTCCGGATTCCCCACGGCTTTTATAATCACAGGGTTAACGGGGATGCTCTTATCATTCACCCTTATAATAGAACCAACGCAGCGTATATGAGAAGTAGCGATAATACGCTGGTCTCCTACCGCTACACCCCTGGCCTCGGAGTTAAATAGTTCGTTTACCAGGTCCCTGATATCGGAATCATGGACAATAGCATCAGAAGTATGGGCATTATCTGCATCATACACCCGGATAATAACTCCCTCTCCAGTCATTTCCGCAAACCCTGCCGCCACCCTGGTTTCATAAAGCACAGACCTCAATGAGTTCAATTCATTGGTCAGTATATTAATATGATCCAGGGGATTATGGGTAGCTATAGGTTTCGCCTGTCCGCTTTCTAACTCCAGCTCAACAATCTGCCGGGGGGAAACATCGCTTTGAAAAGCAGTCTTACTGATTTCCTCCAGAGTATCTTCCTCCAATAACCCTTCAGGTTCAACCACAATTCCCGATTCAAAATCATAGGTAATGGTTACGATTAAGTCTGAATCGGTCTCCCTGATCTTTGGATCCTGGTTTACCAGCGTCAGGATAATATCCTGCTGGTGGCTTTCGTATTCCCTCAATATAGTTTCCTGCACTGTTCTACCGTTGGTTAAAATGACCTTATATAATTCTTCGCTTCCGGAAGCCAAGTTGATCTCATAATAAAAGCGGGACAAAACTTCTATAACCCTTGGCCTTTTATCTACCTCCAATTTTTGAGCCAATTGAGAGTTGTATTCTACTATCTCTTCAGCAAATATCTTTTTTTCGTCCAAATTATCTGAAAGTTGTCCCTCCAGAGGCCTTAAAAAATTAATCCCGATGGTCAGGAGAAGAGTATTTAACACCAAAAGAATAATAGAAAAAAGTAAAAGCTTATTCTCCTTAACATGAACATGTATGGTCTTCATTCAATCACTGAATCCCCTTTACTAAAAAGCTTTAAAAACCCAAGGAAAGATATTTGCAAAATATTACATCATAGTTAATTTCGACATTAGATATAAGAACCCTACAAAAAAAATAATTAAGAAATATAAAGCTTTCTTAAAGGTTGTTTTCAGGGCTAAAAACCCCACCGGAAATAATCAGTTTTAACCCCTCCTCCACAGACATCTTGAGAAATATGACCTCCTGACTGGGCACTAACACCAACATCCCTGAAGTGGGGTTGGGTGAAGTGGGCACAAAAACATTTAACGTATCCGAATGGGTATTTTCCTGCACCTCCCCCCGGCTTTCACCGGTTAAAAAACCCAAAACATAAAGCCCTTTCCTGGGATATTCAATCATAACCACCTTTTTAAAGGCGGTTTTATTCTGCTGCATAAAGGAATCCACAATTTGCTTAAAAGAGGAGTACACATTTCGCAGCAGGGGAACTCGGAAAAAAACATAATTCATAAATCCCAGTATTTTTCTTCCAAGAAAATTAGACGTCAAATAACCTACCAAAAAAATAAAAAAAATAGTGACGATAAATCCTAATCCCGGTAATGGACGGCCAAAAATTGGAGCAATTAGAAAAGATAAAAAACCATCTAAAAAATTAAAAAGCAGCCAGAACACATAAAGAGAACCGACCGAGGGAATTAACACGGCTAAACCAGCAAAAAAATAATTTCTTATTTTTTTAATCATCTACTACCTCCACAACATTACTATTCTAGGAATAAATATTACCACGCCGGTAATCACAGAAAAAAGTGCTGCGGTTAAAACTGCTCCCGCTGCTACGTTTTTTGCCACCTGGGCCAAGGGACATATCTCGCTGGTGCATAAATCTACGGTTTTTTCCACTGCTGTATTGAACAGTTCCGCAGCAAGCACCAGAAAGATCGCATTTAAAACAAACAAAAGCTCCACTGTAGATATCTGTAAATAAAAGCTCAATAAAAGGGCTAAAACGGCTGCTGTAATATGAAATCTGAAATTAACCTGGGTCCTTAAAGCATACATTATTCCGTGTAGTGCATAGGGAAAGCTCTTCATCATTTTTTTGAACATATCCTCACCCTAATCATTATTATACACATCATACCCTATTATTTCCATAATTTTCTTCATTTTATTCCACATCAACTTAAATTCTTCATCACTGTGGTGATGGTATGACAAAAGGTGAAGAAAACCATGAACAAAAAGCATCGCCACTTCCTGGTTGATAGAGTGTCCGGCTTCTTCTGCCTGTTCCCTGGCTTTTTCCAGTGAGACCACAATATCCCCTAAAAGTATTTCCGGTTCTGTGGAAATATCCTCCCATGGATCTTCCTCCAGGGGGAAAGAAAGAACATCGGCAGCCTGGTCTTTTCCCCTGTATTGTTTGTTTAAATCCTTAATATAATGATTATCTACAAAACACAAGCTGACTTCAATATCAGCAGAAAGATTTTCTTCCTTAAGCATTTCCTCCGTAATACGTTCCAGCTGGGACAGAAACGTATTTTCCAGGTGTACTTTATTTTGAAGGTCCCTTATGATTAATGCCATTCTGTCCCTTCCTTTCTATTTCTGCTTTCAGGTCCTTTTCCGGATATTCTATCCGGGAATGAAAGATTCCGGAAAGAATGCTGGTCATGGCATCAGCCATCTTATCTAAATCCTTTAAGGTTAAGTCACTTTCATCCAACTGCCCATCATTGAGCTTTTCTTTAATAATTTTACGAATTAGTCCTTCTACCCTTCCTGACGTAGGTTTGGACATAGCCCTTACCGCAGCCTCAACAGAATCGGCAATCATAATGATAGCTGCCTCCTTGGTCTGGGGTTTAGGCCCTTCGTAACGGAAATTCTCCTCTGCTACGTTTTCCTTCTTCTCCTTCTCCGTAGCCTGGTGATAGAAATACGTAACCAAATTTGTCCCGTGATGTTGAGAAATAAAGTCTGTTATTATTTCTGGAAGCCTGGCTTCCCTGGCCATTTCTATCCCATCTTTAACATGTGCAGTTATGATCAAAGTACTGAGGCTGGCAGAGATCTTATTGTGAGGGTTGTCATTCACCAGCTGGTTTTCAATAAAAAAGTAAGGCCGCTTAATTTTCCCTATATCATGATAGTAAGCTCCTACCCTGGACAGCAGGGGATCTGCCCCCACCACCTCTGCAGCTGCTTCAGCCAGGTTGGCTACGATAATGCTGTGGTGATAGGTCCCCGGCGCTTTAATCAGCAAGTTTTTCAACAGAGGCTGATTGGGATTGGCCAGCTCCAGTAAGCTTACCGCTGTAGTCAACCCAAACCCGCTTTCCAAATAAGGAAGCATTCCTATGGCCATTACCGCGGAAAACAGGCCGTTGACCACTCCAAAAACCATTCCTAGACTGAGTTCCTTGATAAACTCATATTCCAGCTTAAATCCGCTGAAAAAAAGGAAGGTGGAAACGACAATCAAGACATTAACCAGGGCTACATAAAAGCCCGCTTTAGTCAAATCGGAACGCTGATAAAGCCTGGCCACGCTGTAAGCTGCCACCAAACCGCCCATCAGCCCCATGACGATAAAACGAAATTCACCCCCAAAAATAATACCGATAAAAATGGCAAAAATTACGTTGAGCAGAATGGCCAACCGGGAATTAAACAGTACTGTAATCAAAATCATTCCCATGGCAATGGGGATCAAATAACCGGAAATAATTTTTGCAGCTACGATAAAAACCAGGGTAATGATAATTATTATGCTCAGCAGAAGCAGTAGAGAAGGACTGTAAAAAACCTCCGGCTCATGGATATACAGGTATATCCCTCCCACCAGGAATATGGCCAGCAACATCAGCGCCAGTCCCAGGATTATATTATAGTCTGCCAGTGTCCTCTGCAGCCCCAGCGCCTCCAATTGAGCCATATGAGCTTCCGTCACCGTCTCCCCTTCACTGATAATGCGGGTCCCTTTGAGAATCTTTACCGGCTCTACTTCCTGTCGGGCCGCTTCCCTGGCTCTTTGGGTAACTTCTTCGTTATACAACATGTTTGACCGAACTAGAGGTTTTACCACTTCGGCCATACTGTCCGTCAGCTCTGTCTGATACACCAGCAGGTTTACTTCCTGAACTACCTGCCGACGGGCATTTTCCAGCCCCTGCTCCTTTACTCCCTGCTCCATAATCCCTTGAAAAATACCTAAAATATCATATTCCAGGGCCTCCAGTTCACTGCGTTCCGTTTTAATAAATACTTCCGCCTGCTGTGAATCTAATTCTTGGGGAAATAATTGAATCAACTGTTCAATCTTTTCCTCCTCGGAGACCTCCATCTGCCGAATTTCATATATTCCCGCAGTAAAGTCCTGGAATTCCCTGGTTATTTCATCTAAAATGGCCGGCTCAAAATCAAAAG
>SL_3KL_010_SEDDRAFT_10003747_pt1 | contig 13787 bp, 11 predicted proteins | sample SodLakKL_010_SED_2_FD_10381 | JGI IMG/M metagenome (IMG submission 10381)
TGGGTAACAATATCATTACAGAATTTTTAAAAACAGATAATAGCAGAAAACGAATCGTAGTATTACATGAAAAAAAAGGCTTATCTCGGAGTTTTTGGGCCAGGTCCTAACTCATCAGCCGCCATCTGCAGTGATGATGAAATTATAGCGTGGGCTGAAGAAGAAAGGTTCAACAGAATTAAAACAGCACCCAATGCATATCCATCACAGGCTATTGCATTTTGCCTTGAAGAAGCAAGAAAAAGAGATCTTGAGCTTCATTCGGTTGGATATGCCTGGGACTGCGAAAATTATGCAGAACTTGCTACTGAAAACCTGAAGCAAACCATTAAAGAATACCCCAGCGAATCAGACAATATCAGCCTCAAAGTGCAGCAGTCATTGAATATGTTGTATGATCCGGAGATAATTAAAAATAATCTTGCTTTGATTCTTCGAAAGAACGGCATAGAAATGGATCGTCTGGAATTTAAATTTTATTCCCACCATCTGTGCCATGCAGCATCGGCTCATTACTGTTCGGGATTTGATGATTCAATCATCATTATTAATGATGGTGTAGGTGAGGTTGCATCTTCAACTCTGTATCATTTTAATGAGTTGGGTGAGTTTGTCGAGCTTGCCAATGTAGAATTGCCCAATACACTTGGTGGATTGTATGCATCCGTTACTGAATTTTTGGGATTCAGGGCCTATATGGACGAAGGAAAAACAATGGGCCTGGCAGCTTATGGTAAACCAAATGCAGACATTGAAGCGGTTTTTGATGAAATTGCACAGGATATTTCTGATGACTTTGGATATGTTGTAAATCCAAGATTTCGATACAGCGGCAGCCGATCGTATGGTAAAAAATTTACTGATCTCCTTGTCAATAAACTTGGCAAGCCCCGAAGCCATGAAGAGTCTGCAATGAATGCCCCTTACCCGGATATTGCTTATGCGGCTCAAAAGCAGCTCGAAAAGTTTCTATTTTCACAATTGGAGTACAGTGCCGGACTCGGATTATCGAAGAATGCATGTTTCGCAGGGGGTGTCCACATGAACTGTAAAGCCAACGGGCTGCTTGGAGAATCTGATCTTTTTGAGAACTACTTTTTCCAGCCGGCAGCCAGCGACAATGGTGTGCCCCTGGGTGCAGCTATGTTGCTGAGAAAGGATTTTGGAGATGGGAAACCGGACTATCCACCACTTACTCATCTCTATTTTGGGCCGTCTTATAGTGATGAGGAAATCGAAAAAGTTCTGGATAAATGTAAACTAAATTATGTGAAGAGTGAAAATATTGCACGGGATGTGGCAAGATTAATCTCTGAAGATGCAATTGTCGGCTGGTTCCAGGGCAAGATGGAAGTCGGTGCCCGTGCGCTTGGTGGACGATCCATACTGGCTAATCCATTAAATCCAGATGCACGGGATCTTGTGAATAAACATGTGAAAAACAGAGAAGCCTGGAGACCGTTTTGTCCATCGCTTCAGTATGAGGCTTTTGACAAATATTTTGATACAAAACTCACTTCTTCTCCATATATGATTACAGCCTGCGATATTGATAAGAATTATTTGGAAATTTTACCATCATGTATTCATGTTGATGGCACAGTACGCCCGCAAACGGTGAATAAAGACGTCAATCCGGTTTATTGGAAAATGTTGAAGGAATTTGAAAATATAACCGGTCATTCAATCGTAGTGAATACATCATTCAACGTGCAGGGCGAACCCATTGTGATGAGGCCAGAAGAAGCAATCCGCTGTTTTTACGGCTCAGGAATGGATGCTTTAGCGATGGGGAATTATTTGATTCAAAAATCTGAATAATGAACATCTATATACCGATTGAGGTTAAAGCCCGTGAGCTTGAGGGTAAAACATTACTCGCACTCGCCGCCGCAGAACGGGGGCATACGGTAATTTTAGGTGACAAATCGAGTACGAGAAGCTTAGCTGCGAAGGGCGTTTTACCTCCCGGTATTTTGCATAACAAATCACTGACTCCAAGTGAAAAAGCAATCAAACTTCTTGACAATTTAAAGAAGCACGGTCATGTAATTACCTGTCAGGATGAGGAGAGTGGTTTAATTGATGAATCATATGAACCATTTGCCCGACTGAGGTTTTCTGAAGAATCAATTCAGAAAACAGATCGGGTTTTTGGCTGGGGCCGGCATGATACGAATGCTTTGAAAAAGCTCTTTCCTGAATTAGCAGATAAATTTACGGCAACCGGCTCTCCGCGGGTCGATTTTTGGCGTGATGATTTGCATGCTTATTACGATTCGGGCCCGGTATCTGAAAAAGCCAAATCGTTAAAACCCTTCATTCTGATTTCATCCAACTTTAGCGCTTTTTTAAATCAGAATCGATTTTTTGATGTTATTGCCCGGTTGCGCGATGCCAACTATTTTGACAGAACACCTGAATGGGAACAGCACCAGTATGATAATTACGCCTATCAATCCCGTTTGATTTTTGAATTTATAAAGCTCATTCGCAGGCTTTCAGCTCAATATCCATCCATTAATATTCTTGTAAGGCCTCATCCGGTCGAAACAGTATCAGGATGGAAAAAAGCCCTTGGCACATTTCCAAACGTGCACGTGATTCGGGAAGGCGCAATTGGGAACTGGCTGAACGAGTGCGCACTATTGGTTCATAACGGGTGTACAACTGCCATAGAGGCGGCCGCATTTGGTAAACCGCGAATTGCGTTTCGGCCGTTACCAAATCCGATTGAGCGTGATATTCCCAATAAAATCAGTTATCAGGTTTTTGGAATTGAAGAATGTATTGATTTCGTTTCAAAAATTCTAAACAAAAAAAATATTCAGATTAAAGAAGACATTCAGCAATCCCAAAAGGAAATACTGGGCATGAGGTTTACCAACCTGGAAGGAACACTCGCTGCAGAAAGAATAGTTGATGTGTGGGAAGAAATTGGAGTTGATCTACAGAATAGTCATGCACATCCGAAAGATATTTATTTATTAAAAAATGGAATCAAATCGGTACTAAAACAACAGATTCAAAAGTATAAAAAGGTTCTTAAACCAAATATTAGAAACAATAGAAAATTGTTAAAGTCCGACCACAAATTCGCGGAATTAACAGAATATCAGATTGGATCTCTTATTGAAAATATTCAGAGTTCAACAGGAAAATTTAAAAATGTGGATAGGAAAAAATTTGGGGAAAAGAGTTATTTGTTATTCAATAAGAATGTTAATTACTGATTTATTCTATAGCTTTGAAAACATCAATGTTCTTAAAAAGAATAATCAAAAAAAAGATTATACCAAGTTTATATTGCACTCCTGTTTCAAACAATTTAAAACTGAAACTTTTGAATTATGAGCAGCCGGAGATTGTACTGAAAATTAATCTAAATGAAATCAATCAATTTCTGCAAAATTCGCATTTAGAGAATATTTTCGCCCCCCACAAAATTAAGAAAACATATGTTCCCGGGTTTATATGGACTGGCGAATGGGATTTGAAATCCAAGCCTATCGATAAATATTATGAATACAGTGTGTCTTACAGATCAATATTTCAAATTTTCAAAGACGGCAGGCATTACAATGATTGTGATGAGTACAAAATGAAAGCAGCACAAATAAGAAATAATATTTTTTCTGTAAGAGGTCAGTCAATTGAGGAACTAAACCGATATTTTGAGAGCTTGATTTTTTTAAAAAATACAATAGAAAAAAATGGATACTTATCTCAAAGAGATCTAAATCAGAAAAAAACTGATGACGAAATCGGGGTTTTTATTGATAGATATGGCAATTTAATAAAAGCAGAAGATGATTTTTCTGGAACTCACAGGTTTGCTATTGCAAAATTATTAAAGCTACCATTTGTTTACGTTAATTTGGTTGCTGTACATAGAATTTGGGCTGAACAAAACCTTGACTACTTAATTCATAGACAAGATAAACTACAGCCAAAATTTTTATTAAATATAGAAGAGTAATGGAAAGTCATCTGAAAGTTATCGTTGTTGGATCTGGAAATAGTGGCTCAGGTGCTATTTTTGATTATTTGAAAGGTAGGCCGGATTTCATTTCCCCACTTTCGCAGGAATTCAGGCTTATACAAGACCCGGGTGGAATCATGGATCTACATTCAGCCTTGATTCACGGATTTCATGTAAACCGAGCAAGTGCAGCTATAGAAAATTTTATCGACTTATGTGAGAGATGCGGACGGGAAAAAACAAAATTTCAGGATGGGTTATTGTACAATCGTGATTTGCAGGATTATTACAAAAAAGTAGTTAGTTATATAGAAAAAATTACTGAAGTTCAATATCAAGGCATGCCATTTTGTGAGCGATCAAAACTTTCAAAGTGGAAAACTTATTTATATAGAAAAAAACAAGAAAGAGCGATAAATAAGGGTAAGAAATACTTATTTGGCAATGTAAGATTACCGGTAACAGAAGAGAAATTTTTACGGCAAACTGAAATATTTTTGAATTCCCTTTTTGATATTGATTCATTGAAGGAGGAAAATAAAAAAAATATTGTAATTGATCAGGGTGGTTCATATTGGCAGCCTGCGAGCAGTAATGCCTATTACGGGAAAAATTGTAAAACTATTGTTGTTTCCAGAGATCCTCGCGGAATATATAATTCGTTCATTACTAAAGGCATGGCTTACCCGGGTCGCGATGTAAAACTTTTTTGCAGATGGTACAAAAATATGAAGCTACATGTTGACAGTAATGAATGGAAAGATGATAATGTAATGCATATTCAGTTTGAGGATTTTGTCAGGAATTTTAATAAAGAGAAGAAAAAGCTGGACAAATTTTTGGGAATACCAATTGAGCTTTCATCAAAATCCGATATTTCGGAATCATCATTTAATGCAGATAAATTCCGAAAGCGATTAACGGATGAAGAATTGAGTACAATTGAAACTGATTTAAAACAGTATTTATACTTTTAAAAATGTTGTATGGAATCAATAAACGAGGTGACTGTAATTATTCGATCAGTAGGTGAAAGAACAGAACAGTTATGTGAAAAATTGATTTTGAAACAGGGTATTCCACATGAGAATCTGATCATAATCAATGAAAAACCGTTTTCGAAGGCCATGAGAGTTGGGTATCAACTTGGAATTGATAAAAGCCTTCCTTTGACATATATAATTGATGCGGATGTATTATTAAGAGAAGATGCTATCATTGATATGATAAAAGCAATTGAAAAAATGCCGAAAAATACATTGGGCATTTCTGGTTCACTATTAGATAAACTTTTTGGGAAAAAACGAACTGCGGGTAACCATCTCTTCAAGACCACTTATCTTGATAGAATGATTGCCGAAATTAAACCATATGATGAAGAAAGTATCAGGCCAGAATCAACAATAATTAACAAGCTAAAAAATAAAGGTCTGTTTTTTAAAAAAAATACAGCATTTATAGGTTTACATGACTTTGAACAAGATTTTCGAGATATCGCAAGAAAATCATTTACTCATTCAATTAAACATGCTGAATATTTAAGTGAATTTGTATCATTTTGGAAAAGTAGAAGAGAATCAGATCCTGATTTTGAAGCAGCTTTATTTGGTTTATCAAAAGGAATTATTTTTCATGGTTGTCTAAAAATCGATATTAAAATTTTTGAATCTATGTATGATCGGGTAATAAAAGATTTTGGTGAGAAAAGTAATGAAATATCGGCTTTTGATTTACAATCAAACGAAGATGTTCTGACAAAGATGGAGGATCCCAATAATTACTTTTTTCCAAATAAGTTATTGGATGAAAGATTTGAAAAAATTTTTCGAAAAAAAATCAACGAAAAAAACTATGTAATGTTGTTTAAACATATTGCAGGTAAATTTTTATTAGGACTTAAGCCGTAAAGTTTACCATATAGTTTGTATAGTTTGAGTAAGATTAATTGCTGATTAAATCAATGAATTTATTGATTTTGGTATCGATTAAAAAATTATCTTTTGCAAATGATTGCGCATTTTTAGCTATTTCTTTTCTTTTGCTTTTGTCATCAATAAGCTTTTTCAATAAAACAATCATATTTTTATAATTACCAGCTACGTAACCTAATTTATGTTTTTTAATTAAATCATCAGGATCAAACTGTAAACTGATAACAGGTACACCTCTGAACCAGGCTTGAATAAATGTATTTGGAAAACCCTCTTGATTTTTACTGGTGTTTATAAAAATATCTGAATTTGCGATAAGTTCATTGCTTTCTTGCAATGATTTGGCTCCTAAGTACAGGAATAACTTATTAGCATTTTCAGCTTCGTTGATAAGTTTTAAATACTTGCTATTATTTATTTTCCCAGCCATTAAAAAATTAATATTTGTGCCAGATAACTCAGTAACTAAATTCAAATATATTTCAGGTTGTTTCCATGTTTTAATATTAGCCAACCATAGTACTTTAGGTGTTGTATTGTATGATTTCTCAATTGTATTTTTTGGTGCTGGATGGGCGTTATAAAAAAGCTTGCTTTCAATTCCAAGATATTTTTTCAGAGTATTTTTTTGAAATTCTGTTTGAGATAAAACCATATCAGCCTGATGAATACCCCACAATGAATAAATATCAATTAAAATATCTTTGAGATGTTTTTTTAGGTTTTTGATTAAATGACCAACTTTAATTCTATTTTTACCCCTCATAAATTGTTTAAACTTGTAACAATCTATGTCCATTGATGATGCAAATACAAACTTCTTTTTATTTCTTTTACAGAATTCTGCGACAACACCTGTCAGTTTTTTTCTGCCTCTTTGATAATAAACATCCGCATCCAATTTTCTTAACAGAAGATGTATGTCACGCTTTTTTTTGGGTAAGCAAAGAAGATGATAATTTTTGTAATCTGTGTCCGATTCAAGATCGGAAGATATGTATGTTACTTTTATCCCATGATTTGATAGGTATTGAGCTAATAAATCAGCTTGTACTTCGGCACCACCAATGTTTTTTTTTAGATGATGTTCAGCAATTATCACAAAACTTTTAACCATAAAGTATTTTCATCTAAATAAAATATTATTAATTACCGGTGTTAAGGGGGCTTGTTAATCTATTGATAAATATCATAATTGAAGCAAAATCATATAAAAAATTGGGAACAAAATTTCAGAATATAATCTGGTTATAATTGATGAACAGTTTATTAATATTGGACCTTTGAAAAGACTGGTCTATATATATTAAACATATTTTAAAACATTTTAATCGGCAAAATTTTATCTATGATTAAATTTTTAAACAAAATATTAAGAAAAACAGGCTCTAAATATCGACTGGAAAAATCAGAAAACAATCGAATATTAAAGCAATTAACAAACAATAAATTTACTGAAAATACAGTACATTACCTTAAAAACGATGGGAATTCGGTTTTTTTTGGATATCATGATAAAACTCCATTTAGCGAAGATAACACAAAGATTTTAGCAAACTCTTTGGCCTTAAACGAAAAAGAGAGAGAAAATAAGGAAATTAAAATGGATCTGGGATATTTTGAAAATATTAATGATGAAGAAAATTCTCATAGTTTTGTAAAAGTATCTGAAACTACAACCTGGAACTGGCAACAAGGTTGTATGTTGCAATGGAACCCGCTAAACTCTAATAGTGAAATTATTTTTAACAAAATTATTGACGGTAAATATGGATCAATAATTTATAATATTGATTCTAAGAAAGTAATTAAAAAATTCAACATTCCAATTTATTCTGTTGATCCTACAGGTAGATATGCATCATCATTAAATTTTTCGCGACTCGGGAGAATACGGGCAGGTTATGGGTATAAAAATCTTCAAGATAACACAGCAAAAAGTAAAGCACCAGAAGATGATGGGGTTTGGTTAATAGATATGAAAACTGGTGAAATAGAGCTGATAATAGATTTGGCTGGTTTATCTAAATTTACTGTATTGGAAAAAGAACATTATATCAATCATATCACATTTTCACCAAATGGTAAATATTTGGCTTTTTTCCATTTTTATGGTGATGACAGGATAAAAAGGATCAATCGTTTTTATCTTTATGATATCCAGAAAAAAGAATTTAAACTACTGGAAGCATCTAGAACTGTTTCTCATTATTGTTGGAGAAATGATTATGAAATAATTACAACTGAGAATGGACCTGGTGGATGTTTATACTATATATATAATCTGAATAAGGAGACAAAAAAAAGATTGACAATACCAAATATTGGAGATCTGCATCCAATGGTAAGCCCGGTTAATTCGGATATAATAGTTGCTGATTCTAGACCTGATAGAAAAAGATTTCAACATCTTTTCTTATTTAATATAACTACAAATAAATACAAATATTTAGGAAGATTTTATTCTCCAAACAAGTTTACTGGGTCTTTTCGATGCGATCTTCACCCTCGCTGGGATAGAAATGGTGAACATATTATTTTAGATACTGCATCTGAAGGTATAAGAAACTTAGCTATTGTTGATCTAACAAATCACTTCACATAATTATAGTATAAATTTATATGTATGAAAACTTGTATAAGAATTTTTCTGTGGTTATTCGCTCTGCATCCGAAAGAACAGTAGAAGTTTGTAATTATATAATTAAAAAAGAACTTCCCGCTGGAGTAAAGATGACAACTATTGAGTTGCAACCTTTCGAAGCTGCTTTGAGGAAAAGTTATGAGTTAGGTATACAGTCCAAAAAAAAATGGTTAGTAATTGTTGATGCTGATGTTTTACCTAAATATGGAGCCATTCAAAATTTGATTGGAAGAGCAGAAAAAAGTAAACGAAATATCATCCAGCTGGAAGGGTATCTTTATGATGGCATATTGCTTAAGTATCGTATGGGTGGTATAAAAATTTACCGGTGTGATTTATTAAATCATGCAATAAAAATGATTCCTGAGAATGGATCAGTTATACGTCCAGAATCCTACACATTACGAAAAATGAACGAAAAGGGTTGGAGAAGAAAGATTCTGTATGTAGTAACAGGTCTTCACGATTTTGAACAGTTTAGAAAAGATTTATATCGAAAATCTTATATTCATGCAGTTAAACATCGAAAAGAAATTATAGAAAAGATACCGGTATGGGCGGATATGGCAAACTCCGATGATGATTATAAAATTATAATGCAAGGTGTTTTTGATGGATTACTTGATCAAGGTAGTGCTAAAATTGATACAAGAGATTTTAAAACATCTTCGGTAGAAGCTCTTGAGAAATTAAAAATATCTGAAAAGAGCGCCGAAATAAATTTCAAGCAAATCGAAAAAAAAATAGTTGCAACTTTAAACAGTCTGGACCCTTTGTTTCCTCCTGTAAGTGTAGAGAAGGTTAAGTACCATTTGAAATACTACGGATTTAAAGAAACATCCCACCATTTCATCAAATCTGTTGCCAAAAAAATTTTTAACTAAAAATATTCATTTTTAGGGAGTCAACATTGTTGATACTTACTGTTTAGTAAACACCAATTAACTGTAAAATCTATTTGTTCTCCTCAATTTCTCTTTAAATTAACTGAAAATTATCATTCAGATAATGTCAAAATTAATATATGTTTATCATAAAAACAGAACTGATTCAGATGAAATTTTACGAAACAAATTTTTAGAGATTAATAATGAAATTGTTCCGGATAACATTATTCCAAATCCACCAAATATTTATTTTAAATCCAATTTATGCTATGCTGTAATTAATCCTGTCAGTACTACAAAGTGTATTGACGATAATTTGTTGTTAGGTTTACTTAATAATAATCAAGAAAAATGGCATGAACTGAATTCAGATAGACCTGATGGTACATTTGTAATAATTCGATCGAATAACAAATTCATTGAAACCCTAACAGATCCTGCCGGCTCCCGATCAGTTTGGTACTATTTCGATAGTGACAAGTTTATAATTTCAACTTCACAAATTGCCATCTCAAAATATTTGGAAGATTTTCAGCTTAATAAAAAAGTAATTCCCTGGATTTTATCTTCCGGCAGTTTAGGGCCTGATAATTCCTGGGATAAACGAGTAAAAAAGATAAAACCTAATTCAACTTTGAGGCTTGACAAAGAGAACTGGAATGTAACAGAAACAGTGGATGAGATAAAAATTACTTCAAAGATTAATGATTACACTAAAGCGAGTAAACTATTAAATAGAGAGTTGAATGAACTATTTAGTAATATCAAGTATGATTTTTCAAAATGGTATCTTCCGTTATCCGGCGGTTATGACAGCAGAGCAATTCTTCTCTTTTTAAAAAAATATAATAAAGAAGAAATAACTACAGTAACATGGGGTACAAAAGAATCGAAAAAAAATCCACAAACTGACAGCTACATAGCAAAAAAGCTGGCAAATAAAGCCGGGGTGAAGAACCTTTTTTTTGTGTCAAAGAAGATGGAAAAAGATTATGATGTAGTTTTAGATAGATTTATTCTAAGCAGTGAAGGATGTATAGATCATATATCGGCCTATATGGATGGCTTACAGTTATGGAAAGACTTATACAATCATGGTTGTGAAGGTATTATTAGAGGAGATATACCGTTTGCATCCGTAAAATTTAACAGTGAAATTGAAGTAAGAAAAACTGCAGGTCTATTGCTATGTAACGATTTTGAATTATTAAAGGATTACGAGACCTGGGGATATAGAAAACAAAAAATACCTCGAAATTTAAAAAGAAAAAAAAATGAGAGCTATCAAGCCTGGATAGATAGACTTTATCTGCAGTATCGCACACCTGTCATAACCAATTCACTATCGGATATAAAATATTCTTATGTGGAGCAGTCAACTCCTCTGCTTTCTAAAAATATCTTAAAAATATTTTGTGAATTTTCAGATGAGTTAAGAGAAGAGAAAACGATTTTTAAAAAAATAGTTGAGGAAATAAATGATGATGTATCATTCTCCACGAAAAGTTCAAACGAAATAATGGAACTTGTACTAAGAGATCCAGCTTTTGTAGATATAATGAAAAGAGAACTTACAAGTGAGCAAGCTTTGCTCTTTTTCCCAAATGAATTTTTGAAAAATATTCTGAATAATTTAAAAAATTATAAATATATATTTTTTAAACCATATAAATTAATTTATCGTTTAAAAAAAAGGTTTGGAAAAAATACTCGATTAAAAATAAGTTATAATCTGATTGCTTTCAGAATTTTAATAATATTAAGGATGCAAAGGGCATTCGATTATAAAAATAAGTAGTTTTTAATAAGGCTTTGCTGGAATTTAAATTTTCATTGTTTACAATTTAAAAAAAGCCCCAATTTTTGTCTGAAAATATCTTTCAATATTTTGAAGTGATTCTTGATATACTATCCTTGAATTTTTTATTATTGGAATAAATTTTTTTGGATTTGATAAGATATTATCCACTTTGTCCAACAAATCAGAACCATCCCATTTAAGCGGAATATATGTTTCATTTGGAATATAAATATCCGGCCAAGTACTTATATGAGACATGTCCGGTTTAAGTAATAATGATCCATTTAAAATTGCCTCAAAATCTCTTACACAAACTTCACCATATCCAAAAGGGCTTAATGTTATTAATACTTTTTTCAGTTCTTGAATATAGTTTGTGGGTGAAATTATTCCAGTCGTAAAATTCTCATTTCCATTTATGATGTCATTGAATAATTTTCTCTGATATCCAATACTATTTGGATATGATTCAAACCTGAACCGAGAGCTTACCAGGAGATTTTTCTTCTTGTAATCTATAGATTCAGACAGTTTTCCAATAATATTTTCGTGAGCAAGTTTAAATAAAGGTTTCATAAGTTGAAAATTATTTATTCTTGCAAATAGATAACCAGTTGCTCTCTTAATCGATTTTGGGGAAGGTTTTGGATACATGCCATAACCCAGATTGAATGCGAGGTGAAGCTTTTTTAACTCTTTAGAGTTATGGATCGGTTTTCTTACGCTTATTACTTTATCATCAACCCCAAATACTTTGTGATAGTAATCTGAAAAAACTTGTCTTCCGTATGTTTCTTGCTTGAAATAAGAGTAATCATTCAAGATTTTTGCTTTGAAATATCCATCTAAATCAGAAATAAATTCAAAGTGAGTACTGTCAGCACCAGCACTGTCATCCAAATAATAAATATTTTCAAATCTATTTTTGAGATCAACTATTGTTTTTTGTATAAAGTCAATATCATTAAACCGATTTTTAAATATCCTGATAAATAAAACATTTTTTCCGGTAACACTGTTATATTTGTTTGAATTAAAATGGACAAATTTAATTTCATTAGAAGGTATTCCTAATAAAAAAGGATATAAAGTATAATAAAGTTCGATTACCGAGTTTGTGTGAACAATTGTTAATTTATTTGTGGGTTTATTTGTCATTAATACATAATTTAATATTTATCTATTAAATTTTATTAAGTATGATTTGATCAATATGTTTTAGAATTTCATCAAATTTATCATCCCAATTTTCTTTTTTTGCAATATTATTTCTATTATTAATAAACTTTTTGTTTTTAGAATCATCCAATGCTGTTTTGCATAATCTGCTAATGTCATCTATTGTATCTAATTTATTTGTGTAATAATAAATTCCTTCTTTTGAATACTTTTTTGTTGAAGGTACACCCCATCCTACTACAGGAAGTTCTGCGGCTAAATATTCAAATAGTTTTAAAGGAAAAACTGCTTTATTATATTTTATGTCTCTATAGGGCAACAAGCCCACATCTAAATTATATAAATAAAGAGGTATCTTTTCGGGTTTAACAGCTTCGTATGCATATACATTTTTTAGGGTTAGTATTTGATTGTTTAATTTTTTGATTCTGGAAATTGTGGGTCCAATCAATACAAAGTTCCATTCAGGATTTGAAATAGCTAATTTTTCTAATCTTAAAAAATCTATTTTAGGCTTCATGCCTCCAACAAATCCGAATCGCGGACGAGGAACTTCCTCAAATATGCTATCATTAATTAAATCATGTCTGTAAAAGTGTTTGAAATCTACTCCATTTTCAATTACAGTTGCTTTTTGTTTTGTTTTGTTATAAATATCCTTTTTAAGGAAATCTGAGGTTGCAAACACCAAGTTTGAACTTTGAATTATCTTTCTTTCATCTTCGGTTTTAATGCGTCGATTAAGTATAGAGAACACTCCTGGACTTTTTTGCATGGAGCTCGACCATAAATCACTGCAATCGTATATTACAGCATCCCAATTTCTTTTTTTTATTAAGAAAGGAAACGAAGGATGTGTGAAATATAAAACTAATTTACCTGTAGTGTTATCCAGAACTTTTAATAGATCAGCAACGGATTTTCTTAGAATTAGGTTTTTTTCTGTCAAAAAGTTCTTTGGCAATATAAAGCTTGGAATAGAATCATAAATCCCAATTTTGATAATCTTTCCTTGTTTTAATTTTTTAATTTTAGCGTTGCCAGAGAAAAAATTTTTAAAAGAAGTAAGATGTGAATTTTTATTTTTTATTGGATAAATCCAAATTATTGATTCTGTATCTGATTTATTTAATAAATAATTTGCATATCTCTGCCTTCTTAATTTTGCATTACGAAAATTAAAATCTGCGTTGGCAACAATGAAATAGTTTTTTTTAAAAAGCATTTTTGGCAATTATGTAAATGGTAATTAAACAGACATTTTTTACTAGCTGTGTTCAAGTCACTAATGCAACAGCGCGGTGTTTTAAGGTTTGTTGAATAGGTGAAAGGTAATCAAATTTTCGAATAGGTCGATTGTTGA
>SL_3KL_010_SEDDRAFT_10003748_pt1 | contig 13785 bp, 12 predicted proteins | sample SodLakKL_010_SED_2_FD_10381 | JGI IMG/M metagenome (IMG submission 10381)
GGCTGGCATCTCAATGTGCGCTTCTACGGCATGACCTACGGCATGCCGCTGGTGATGGCCAATCGCGTCGGCCGCGAAGGGGATCTGCGTTTCTGGGGCGGCTCCTGCGTGGTCGATCCGTTCGGGCGCATGCTCGCCTGCGCCGACGGTGACGAGGAGACACTGGTGATTGCCGACCTCGACTACGCCGCCGTGCGGCGGGCGCGCTACCTGCTGCCCACGGTGCGTGACTCGAACCTCGGGCTGGTCCTGCGCGAATCGCAGCGCCTCGACGGTCTCATCGGTGTGCCCACATCGGTACGCGATGATTGATGCGGCGCGCGTGCCTGCGGGTGTTCACTACTGAACCGACGCGGTCGCCACGGTGCGTTCACTGCGTGGTGTGCGGCCGAAGTGGCGGCGATAGCAGGCACCGAAGTGGGACTGTGAGCTGAAACCGGACGCCAGCGCCACGTTGAGGATCGATGAGCCGGTCTCCAGCAGCAGCACACGTGCATGTTCCAGGCGCAGGCGCATGTAATAGTCGCGTGGTGACTCGCCGATATGGTTGTGGAACAGGCGCTCGAGCTGACGCCTCGATACACCGATGCGTTCGGCAATGGCGGAACTGGACAGCGGGCGCTCGATGTGGGCCTGCATCAGGTCAATCGCACTGGCGAGTTTCGGCGCACGGGTGCGCAGGCGGATCTGCTCGGTCATGGGCTGGCGGTCGGCCGCTGCCCGAATGCGGCCATGGATGAACTGATCGGAGACCGCGTCGGCAAGGTCTTCGCCGTGGTCCTTGACGATGAGATGCAGCATCAGATCCAGCGCTGCCGTACCGCCGGAACAGCTCACGCGCGTACGGTCGATCTCGAAGAGGCTGGGCCGCACCTCGAGGTCCGGGTACGCCTCGGCCAGGGCGGGCAGGCTTTCCCAGTGGGTCGTGCAACGGTAGCCGTTGAGTAGTCCGGCACGCGCGAGCACGAACGTTCCGGTACTCAGCGCGCCGATCAACGCACCACCTGCTGCGCGTTCGCGCAACCAGGCGAACGTGCTCGGCTGCTCGAAGCGATGGGCATCCAGGCCGGCGCAGACGAGGATGCGGGCGGCAGCCGGGGTTTCGTGCAGCGCACTGTCGGGTAGCACATGGATGCCATTGCTGGCGGCAACCGGTGCGCCGTCGTGCGAGCACAGGTGCCAGCGGTAGAGGGTACGCCCGGTGATGCGGTTGGCGGCGCGCAACGGTTCGATGGCCGACGAGAACGCGAGCATGGCGAAGCCGGGCACCGGCACCAGCGCGAAGGTGCGCACGTTAGTGGCAGACTCACCGGTCGCTCGCATGCCCGCAGTATAGTACACGGATGTCGCAAACGGGATAGTTCGGGGGGCACGGAAAATTCCGCGCGTGCGCACCGGGGCAGGGGGTTCCATGTGCTACATGGTATGTCGCCCGGAGGACAAATCCCGCGCAGGGCCCTGTGCTCCCATGGATCCGTGCCGGGCCCGGTGATCCGGTGGTGGTCGAGGTCGTTGCGATGAAACGTGGCAGGAGAAGGTCCGGCGGCAAGCGCTCGCAGAGCGGGATACAGCAACTGCCCTGGCGCCAGGTGGAGAATCCCTACAGCCCGCTTGAACCGCTGACACCGGAAGGGATCGAGCGCATTCATGAAACTTCGATGCGGGTCCTCGAGGAGCTCGGCATCGAGGTCATGAATGCCGAGGCCAGATCCCTGCTGGCACAGGCGGGCGCGCAGATCGACGAGGCGAGCGGACTGGTGCGGGTGGATCGCGGGCTGATCGAACAGGCGCTCGCGACCGTGCCCTCCCGGGTTACGCTCACGCCGAGAAACCCCGAGCGCGCGATTCACCTGGGTGGTAATCACCTCAGCTTCTCGCTGGTTGCGGGGCCGCCGAGTGTGCACGACCGCATCAATGGACGTCGCCCGGGTAACCATGAGGACTACTGCAACCTCATCCGTCTCGCCCAGAGTTTCAACATCGTCCACCTCATCGGCAATCAGCCCACCGCACCGCAGGAGTTGCCGGCCGCCAGCCGCCACCTCGATACCTATCTCGCCAATCTGACGCTGAGCGATCGCGTCTTCCATGCGACGGCGATCGGCCATCAGCGCAGCATGGACAGCATCGAGATGACCGCCATTGCGCGCGGGCTCACGCCGGAGGACCTGGTGGCATCGCCATCGCTGTTGAGCGTGATCAACGTCAATTCGCCCCGGCGACTGGACGACACGCTGACCGCGGGCCTGATGACGCTGGCGCGCTGGGGGCAGGTCAACGTCATCACGCCGTTCACGCTGATGGGGGCGATGACGCCCGTGACGCTGCCGGCGGCGCTGGCGCAGCAGAATGCCGAGGCCCTGTTCGGTGTTCTGCTGACCCAACTCGTACGTCCGGGCGTGCCGGTCGTCTATGGCGCGTTCACCTCGAATGTGGACATGCGCACGGGTGCCCCGGCATTCGGAACGCCCGAGAACACCAAGGCCAACCTGGTCAGTGGCCAGTTGGCCCGTCGCTATGGCCTGCCGTATCGCACGAGCAACGCAAACGCCAGCAACGTGGTGGATGCACAGGCCGCCTACGAAACCCAGAACGCACTCTGGGGTGCGGTATTGGGCAAGGCGAACCTGGTGTATCACGCGGCGGGTTGGCTCGAGGGCGGCCTCACCGCCTCGTTCGAAAAGGTCGTGCTCGATGCGGAGCTGCTGCAATCGATGGCCGAAGTTCTCACTCCCATCGAGGTCAACGACGACACGCTTGGCTTCGCCGCGATGCAGGATGTGGCGCCGGGCGGACATTTCTTCGGCTGTGACCACACCATGGCCCGGTTCGAAACCGCCTTCTACCGACCGCTCCTGTCCGACTGGCAGAATCGCGAGAACTGGGAAGCGGCGGGCGCGCAGGATGCCACCGAGCGTGCAACCGCAATCTGGCAGCAACTGCTGGGGGAGTTTGAAGCGCCACCGATGGATCCGGCCATTCGGGAAGGCCTGGATGACCATGTCGCCCGTCGACGCGAGGAAATCGCCCGTGACGGGCTCGGCTGTGAGTAGGGTCTTGCGGGGTGCAAAGCCTCATGTCGCAGTCAGGTAACGTCGGGTCGCCGGTGCGCCAGCAGGGGGTCTGGGGCGCGCCTACGCTTGCCGTTTGAGGGGCCGAGTACCGGCCATCAGGCAGTTGCCAGTCACCACCATCACGAGGAGAGTTCGATGACCGATACTCAGGAAGATGACATCGATCTGCGCTCACTGTCGGATGACGAACTCATCGAGCAGATGCACGATGACCTCTACGATGGCCTCCAGGAAGAGATCGAGGAGGGTACCAATATCCTGCTCGAGCGTGGCTGGTCACCGAAGAAGGTCCTGGATGAAGCGCTGGTCGCTGGCATGGCCATCGTCGGTGTCGATTTCCGGGACGGCATCCTCTTCGTGCCCGAGGTGCTGATGGCGGCCAACGCCATGAAGGGCGGCATGAACATCCTGCGACCCCTGCTCGCCGACACCGGCGCGCCGCCGATCGGCAAGGCCGTGATCGGCACGGTCAAGGGCGACATCCATGACATCGGCAAGAACCTGGTCGCGATGATGTGGGAGGGGGCCGGCTTCGAGGTCGTCGACATCGGCATCAACAAGCCGGTCGACGATTTCATTGCCGCGCTTGAGGAACACAAGCCGGACATTCTCGGCATGTCGGCCTTGCTGACGACCACCATGCCGTACATGAAGGTCGTCATCGACGAGCTGGTCGAGCGTGGCATGCGCGAGGACTACATCGTCCTGGTTGGAGGCGCGCCGCTCAACGAGGAGTTCGGCGAAGCCATCGGTGCCGATGCCTACTGCCGTGATGCTTCCGTGGCCGTGGATACCGCCAAGCAGTTCATCCAGCAGCGGCGTGATGCCGCGGGCTGATGACGAGAGTGAACGCGGCATGTCGCCCGCACGGACCGGGCGCACGCTGATCCTCGCCTGCGGTGCACTGGCTCACGAGATCGTTGCGCTCAAGAACGCAAACGGCTGGGACAGTATCAGCATCCAGTGCCTGCCGGCGGAGTTGCACAATCGGCCCGCGGAGATTCCGGAGCGGGTGCGGGCCGGGATCCGCAAGGCGCGCCAGCACCATGATCATGTATTCGTTGCCTATGCCGACTGCGGCACGGGCGGGCTGTTGGACCGTGTGCTGGAAGAGGAAGGTGTCGAGCGACTGCCGGGCGCTCACTGCTACCAGTTCTTCGCCGGCAGCCGGCATTTCGAGGAACTGGCGGCCGAGGAACCCGGGACCTTCTACCTGACCGATTTTCTGGCGCGCCACTTCGAGCGGCTTCTTGTGCGTGGCATGGGCCTTGATCGACATCCGGAACTGTTGCCGTTGATGTTCGGCAACTACACGCGCCTTCTCTATCTGGCGCAGACGGACAATCCGGAACTGCAGTCGCAGGCCCGTGCGGCGGCCGAGTATCTCGGCCTGCGTTATGAATACCGGTTCACCGGCTACGGTGAACTCGAATCCACGCTGGCCCGTGTTGGCACCGGGGCAGCCACGGGCGAAAAGGTGATCGAATGGCGGCGAAGCTGATCCGAGTCTACTGGCGGGACATCCCCGCTCAGGTCATTGCCAAGAAGGGCCGTGTGTCGGCCAAGCGAATGCTCGGCAGTCGTTTCCAGGAAGCGATCGACCGCGCAGCGATGCGGGCGGGCCGGGGGAGTTCCGATGCGTACATGGCGGACTGGCGGCGTGACCCGGAGCCCTGCGGCGATGACCTTGAGGCGGCCGCGGATGCAGCGGCGGCAGAACTCGAGGCCGCGTACTCGGACGAGGATCTGCAGCAACTGGTGCGCGCTCGCGGATTGCGCGAGCCCGAGGCGTAGCGAACCTGAACCATTGCGGCCCGGCCACCGTGAGTCATGGCCGGTCGAGGAGGAAGGGCGATGTATGCAGTGCGCCGCTGGGCCGTCCGCCATGCCCGAGGTCTGGAAATGTTCTATTCCGGCTTCGAGCGTGTGTTGCTGTTCCTTGAACCGGTGATTCGCAAGATCGGCTATAGCCGGCTCGAGAAACCGGTGGCGTGGATCGAGCGCCAGAGCAAGGGGTTTCTGTTTGATTGCAAGATGTGCGGCCAGTGCGCCCTGTCGCGCACCGGCATGTCATGCCCGATGAACTGTCCGAAGCAGTTGCGCAACGGTCCGTGCGGTGGCGTGCGGCCGAACGGCAACTGTGAAGTGAAACCCGACATGAAGTGTGTCTGGGTCGAAGCGTCCGAAGGCGCGAAGCGCATGAAGGGCGGTGATTCGATCCAGATCGTGGATGAGCCGGTCGACCGCAGACTCGAGGGCACCTCGACGTGGCTGCGGGTTGTCTGGCTGAAATCCGAGGAAGTGCGCGCGGCGCGGAAGGAGGATGCGGCATGAAGTTCGATGACGAACCGGTTCCGGGCTTCCAGCTGCCGATCCTGCCGGGGCACAGCTCTCCGGGCCGCCTCGAGCGCGTCCTGCGTGCCGGGCGCTTCGCGGTGACCGCGGAGATCGCCCCGCCCGACTCCGCGGATCCGGATGATGTCTACCTGCGTGCGCGCATCTTCGACGGCTATGTCGATGCGATCAACGCGACCGATGGTTCGGGCGCGCACTGTCACATGTCCTCCGTGGGCGTGTGTTCGCTGCTCACGCGCGAAGGCTATTCGACCATCATGCAGGTCTCCTGCCGGGACAAGAACCGCATCGCCATGCAGGGAGACATTCTCGGTGGCGCGGCCATGGGTGTGGCCAACGTGCTCTGCCTGACCGGCGATGGCGTACAGGCGGGGGATCACCCGGAAGCCAAGCCGGTGTTCGATTACGACTGCATGACGCTGCTCGAGAACGTGCGCATGATGCGCGACGAGGGGCGTTTTCGCAGCGGGCGCAAGTTGACCGCGACACCCAAGCTGTTCATGGGTGCGGCCGCCAACCCGTTCGTGCCGCCGCACGATTTCCGCGTGGACCGGCTGGCCAAGAAGATCGCCGCCGGAGCGCAGTTCGTCCAGACGCAGTACTGTTTCGATGTCGAGATGCTGCGCGCGTTCATGCAGCGCGTGCGTGACCGCGGGCTCCATGAGAAGGTGTTCATCATTGTCGGTGTCGGTCCGCTGGCATCGGCCAATGCCGCGCGCTGGATCCGGGCGCATGTTCCCGGGGTGCACATCCCCGACGAGATCATCGACCGGCTGGCGGGTGCGCAAAAGCCCAAGCTCGAGGGCCGCAAGATCTGTGTGGAACTGATCCAGCAGATTCGCGAGATCGAGGGCGTGCACGGCGTCCACGTCATGGCCTTCCGCCAGGAGGAGGCCGTCGCCGAAATCATCGATGCCTCCGGGGTCCTCGAGGGCCGTGTCCCCTGGCATCCACATCGAGATACCGCAACCGAAGTACAGAGGGCCGCGTCATGACCGAGACCGTAGTCAGTTCCGCGAAGAAGGAGTGGGTAATCGGGTTCGATCGCCCGTTCACCATCATCGGTGAACGCATCAATCCCACGGGCCGCAAGATGCTCGCCAAGGAAATGGCCGCGGGTGACTACTCCCGGGTCAAGGCGGATGCGCTGGCCCAGGTGCAGGCCGGCGCGCACATGCTCGACGTCAATGCCGGTATTCCGCTGGCCGACGAGCCGGCCATTCTGGCCGAAACCGTGCAACTGGTGCAGTCGCTCACCGATGTGCCGCTGTGTATCGATTCCTCCATCATCAAGGCGCTGCAGCGTGGACTTGAGGTCTACCGTGGCAAGGCGCTGGTCAACTCGGTGACCGGCGAGGAAGAGAGTCTGGAGGCGGTGCTGCCGCTGGTGAAGAAGTATGGCGCGGCAGTGGTCGCGATCTCGAACGACGAGACCGGTATCTCGCAGGATCCGAATGTGCGCTTCGAGGTGGCGAAGAAGATCGTTGAGCGTGCCGAGGATCATGGCATTCCGCGCAGCGATGTCATCGTGGACCCGCTGGTGATGCCGGTGGGGGCGGTCAACACGGCCGGTCGCCAGGTCTCTGAACTGCTCTATCGACTGCGCAACGAGCTCAAGGTGAACTCGACCTGCGGAGCGTCCAATGTCAGCTTCGGCCTGCCGAACCGCAATGGCCTCACGGCGTCCTTCCTGAGCATGGCGATCACTTCCGGGCTGACCACGGCGATCATGAATCCGCTGCACGAGCCGGAGATGCAGGCGGTGCGGGGTGCCGACGTGATGATGGGACACGATCGCGACTGCATGCGCTGGATGCGCGCCTACCGCGATCCCGCCCAGGTGGCGGCCGAGACCGGTGGTGGCACGAGTCGTCGGCGCGGTGGACGGAGCCGGCGTGGCTGACGACGCGCTTGTGGTCTTCAGCCCCTCGGGGCGTCGCGGCCGGTTTCCCGTCGGGACGCCGGTCCTGCAGGCCGCGCGCGCACTCGGGGTCGATATCGATTCCGTGTGCGGTGGTCGTGGCCTCTGCGGGCGATGCCAGGTCGTGCTGTCCGAGGGCGAGTTCCCCAAGTACGGGGTCGATTCGCGCGCCGGCCATCTGACCGAGTTTTCCGAGACCGAGCACGATTACGAGGCACAGGTCGGCAAGCTCAAGGCGGGTCGGCGCCTGTCGTGTTCAGTGAAGGTCCTCGGCGATGTCGTCATCGACGTGCCGCCCGACAGCCAGGTCCACAAGCAGATCGTGCGCAAGGAGGCGGGCTCGTATGACATCGAGCTCGACCCGGTGGTGCGCATGTATTACACCGAGGTGCAGGAGCCATCGATGCATGATCCCTCGGGGGATCTGCGTCGCCTGCTCGAGGCGCTCGAGTTCGAGTGGCGACTGGACAACATCCGTCGCTGTGATCTGCGCGTCCTCCAGGATCTGCAGCCGGCACTGCGCAAGGGCGAGGAGTGGGCGGTGTCCGTCGCCGTCCACAATGACAACGAGATCATTGGCGTCTGGCCGGATTTCTTTGACAGCGTGTACGGCGTGGCCGTGGACATCGGGTCCACCACCGTGGCCGCGCACCTGTGTGAACTGTCCTCGGGCGAGGTCCTGGCGTCAGCCGGCGTGATGAATCCGCAGATCCGCTTTGGCGAGGATCTGATGAGCCGGGTGTCCTACGTCATGATGAACCCGGGCGGTGAGGTCGATCTCACTCGCGTTGTGCGCGAGGCGATCAATGACCTGGTGGCCGAAGTGTGCGCCGAGGCCGGCGTGGACCGCCATCACGTCATGGACATCACGTTTGTCGGCAATCCGGTGATGCACCACCTGCTGCTGGGGATCAATCCGGTGGAGCTGGGTGGTGCGCCGTTCGCACTTGCAACGGACGAAAGCGTCACCCTGTGGGCTTCGGAGCTCGGGATCGAACTCCACAAGAATGCCCGTGCATACGTGCTGCCCTGCATCGCCGGGCACGTCGGCGCGGACACGGCCGGTGTCGTGCTGTCGGAAAAGCCCTACCTGCGCGAGGAAATGACGCTGGTCGTGGACGTCGGCACCAATGCCGAGATCGTGCTCGGCAATCGCAAGCAGCTGATGGCCTGTTCGAGCCCGACCGGGCCGGCTTTCGAGGGGGCGCAGATCTCCTCGGGGCAGCGCGCGGCCAATGGTGCCATCGAGCGCGTGCGCATCGATCCGGACACCCTCGAGCCGCGCTTCAAGGTCATCGGCTGTGACCTCTGGTCGAATGAGTCCGGGTTCGATGAGGGTACGGCCAGCATTGGCGTCAACGGTATCTGCGGTTCGGGCATCATCGAGGTGGTCGCCGAGATGTACCTTGCGGGCATCATCAACCAGGACGGCGTCATTGATGGACGTCTCTCCGAACGCAGCGAGCGGGTGGTGGCCGAGGGGCGCACCTGGAGCTACATCGTGCATCGGGGCGAGAACACGATCCGCGTGACTCAGAACGACGTGCGCGCGATCCAGCTCGCCAAGGCCGCGCTCTATGCCGGTATTCGCCTGCTCATGGATCGCATGCATGTCGAAGAGATCGAGCGGATACGCCTGGCGGGCGCCTTCGGCAACCATATCGACGTCAAGTACGCGATGGTCCTCGGTCTGATCCCGGACTGTGACCTCGAGCATGTCACCTCGGCCGGCAATGCCGCGGGCATTGGCGCGCGTATCGCGCTGCTCGATCGGACATCCCGGCGCGAGATCGAGGAGACGGTGCGACGGATCGAGAAGGTGGAAACGGCGATCGAGCCGAAATTCCAGGAGCACTTCATCGAGGCCATGGCGATCCCGCACAAGACCGCGCCCTATCCGAATCTGCGCCGTGCGGTGGATCTGCCTGCCGTCGATCACACGGTCACGGGCACTACCGGCGACGAGGGTGGACCCGCCGGGCGCCGGCGCCGACGGCGGCGCGGCTGAGTCGCGCGGTGGCCTGAGCGCGGGCCCGTATCAGGAGTCCCCGTAATCAGGAGTCCTCGCGCCGACTGGCGGCCCGGCGCGTACCCGAGCCCGGAGCGGGCGTGGTTTCTTCTCCGCCCTCTACCTCATCCTCGATCCCATTGTCGGACTTTGCTTCGTCGCGCACGAATGCCTTTGCGCCCTCGGCGGGCAGCTCGGGCTCGAGGTTGGCGCGGCCGCTGTGCGCATCGGCTTCGCCGATACGTGTGCCGCGCAGGCGTCGCTCTTCACGCGGGGGGATGCCGTAATAGTCGCGGTAGCACTTGGAGAAATGGGGCGCGGAGACGAAGCCACAGGCAAAGGCGACATCGACGATGGAAATCGAGGTCTGCAGCAACAGCTGGCGTGCACGTGCCAGCCGTAGTTCGAGGTAGTAGCGGGTCGGTACGCAGTTGAGGTGTTTCTGGAACAGGCGCTCGAGCTGACGACGGGATACGCCGACATGGCGTGCCAGTTCGTCGAGGCTGATCGGCTCCTCGATGTTGGATTCCATGATCGATACCGTCTCGATGAGCTTCGGCTGGCTCGTACCCAGGCGCAGCTGCAGCGGAATCCGCTGGCGGTCATGGCGGCCACGAATCCGTTCGCAGGCAAATGCTTCCGAGATGGCGGTGGCGATTTCCGGGCCGATCTGCTGCGTGATGAGGTTCAGCATCATGTCGAGCGGTGCCGTGCCACCGGCGCTGGTGAAGCGGTCGCGGTCGATCTCGAACAGTTCGTACGAGACCACGACGCGCGGGAAGCCCTCGCGCATGCTGGCGATGTTCTCCCAGTGAATCGTGCAGCGATAGCCATCGAGAAGTCCGGCACGGGCCAGCACATGGCTGCCGGTGCACAGTGCGCCGAAATTGAGCCGCTGCTGGCCGAGCTTGCGCAGCCAGCTGATGGTGTTGCGATCGCATGCGGCCTCGACGTCGAGGCCGGCGCATACGAACAGCGTGTTGAGATCGCGCACGTTGGCAACGGCCGCATCCGGGCGGATTTCCAGCCCGTTGCTGGCAATGACGGCATCACCATCGACGGTATAGGTGACCCACTGGTACAGTTCCTGTCCGCTGAGACGATTGGCCATGCGCAGCGGCTCGATCGCCGAGGCAAAGGCGATCATCGAATAGTAGGGGGTCAGCAGGAAACCGAGTCGAATCGGTTTCCGCGCACTGTCGCTGCTACTCGCCATTGGGTTCCTTCCGTCGCGCAATTCGGCTGAACGCCGGGCCGTCCGGCTGCAATCCGTGATGACCCTTCGATCATCGGGAGCGGGAACTCGGGATCCGCAACCGCCCCGGTCAGTCGGCTGCAGGCAAGGAATGTATGCATAAACGCGCTGTCGCCGCAAGCACGGAAGACAATACGGGGGAGATGCAATCGTGAGTCCCGCCATTGCCGCGGCGCATCGCGGGCGGCTGTTCGCACTCGGCTGCGCTACATCATTCGCGGCTATTCCATTGCTTGGACGTCTGGCCTATGACGATGGTGCGTCCCCCGGTGTCGTGATCCTGACACGACTCCTGTTCGGTGCCCTGGCCGGTGGCATCGTGGTCGTCGCGCTGCGCAGGCGCTGGACCGTACCGCGCCGCGACTGGCCCGCCATGGCGGTAGTCTGTGTCGGCTGGGTCGGTGTGACGGTCGGTTACATGGCCTCCTACTACTACATTCCGGTGAGCCTGGCGGTACTCATCTTTTTCCTGTTTCCCGTGCTGATCGCCGTGGTCAGCCCACTTGTGGCCCGCCAGCGGCCGGACCCGATCACGCTGGGGGCGGCGATCATCGCGTTTGTCGGGCTCGCCATGGCATTGGGGCCCGACCTCGGGGCGCTGGACTGGCGGGGATGTGCCCTTGCCTTCATGGCGGCGGTGGGCGCCACGAGCACCCTCATCATCAGCCAGAAGCTGCTCACGGAACAGGATCTGTTCGCCTTCAGCATGCATATCCACTGGATCTGCTCGCTGGTCATCGTTGCGGGTTTCGTGGTGTTCGGTGTCCCGACGGTCCCTGTTTCCGCCGGTGGGTGGCTGGCCCTCGTGGGTGTGGCCGGCTTCTATGTCGCCGCCGTTCTGCAGCAGTTCGCGGCCATTCGCCTGGCCGGACCTGCGCGCTCGGCACTGGTCATGAATGTCGAGCCGGTGCTGACCATGCTCGGTGCGGCCCTCCTGCTCAGCGAACTGCTCGGATCGTGGCAAATGGCGGGAGCGGGACTGGTGATCGCGGGTGTGCTGCTGTCGACACGGAGTGAGCATCGTCCGTGACTGTCGGCGGACGGGCGCCTCGCCATTGTCGGATGCACGTCTAGTGCAGGGACCGGGAAATGACGGCGCCGACGTGGAACGCTATCATGATGCGTTGGAGAAACGACCGGATTCACTCGGACCTTCCCGCGGCGCGAGGGTGTGCCGGCGAATCAGCAATGGGAGGTTGCTGGTCCTGAGGGCCCTGACAATCGCATTTCCCTGAATTGCCGACTGAACCGGACCTGGATGGCACTTGTCCAGTAATTTCGGGGGTGACGCGGGCACAAACATCGGTGCGCGCCAGCCCATGGATCGGCCCATGCGCCAGAGGACTGGATGGAGATGACTGTGAAGTCACGTTATGAGCTCGACGAACTCGTGGAGTGCGGCTACGGCCACCTGTTCGGCCCCGGTAACGCCCAGTTGCCGGTGGAAAACATGCTGATGCTGAACCGCATCGAGCACATCAGTGACAGCGAGGGCGAATTCGGCAAGGGTGTGGTGGAGGCCGAGCTCGACATCCATCCGGAGCTATGGTTCTTTCACTGCCATTTCCCGGGGGATCCGGTGATGCCGGGCTGCCTGGGCCTCGATGCCCTGTGGCAGCTCCTCGGCTTCTTTCTTGCATGGTCGGGTGGCCCCGGCAAGGGACGTGCGCTGGGGGCCGGTAATGTGAAGTTCACGGGGCAGATACTGCCGACCAACGAGCTGGTGCGGTACCGCCTGGACATCAAGCGCGTCATTCGCCGTGGTCTGGTCATGGGGTTGGCCAATGGCACGGTGAGCGTCGATGGCAAGACCATCTATCGTGCCGAGGATCTGAAGGTCGGGCTGTTCGAGGATCCGGTGAACGCACTCTGAAATCAGGCGCATCAGCTCCGGCGCCCGCCCGTTCGCCGTGCCGGCAATGGCAGCAGGGCAGGCGGGAGGCGACAACGGGGCGATGCCAGAGGAGGTGGCCAACGTGCGACGAGTCGTGGTGACGGGGCTGGGCATAGTGTCCTGCCTGGGTAATGACCGGGCGAGTGTGATCGAGTCACTCCGCGAGGGGCGTTCGGGCATTCGCTACAGTGAGAGTTATGAGGAGGTGGGCCTGCGCAGCCGTGTGGCGGCGCGCCCGGAGATCGATCTCGATGAGCGGGTGCCGCGCAAACCACGGCGCTTCATGGGCGAGGCCGCGGCCTTTGCCTATGTGGCGATGGACGATGCGGCTCGCAGCGCCGGACTGGATCCGGATGACCTCGCCGATCCGCGTATCGGCCTGATCGTGGGTTCGGGTGGCGGTTCGACCTCCTATCTGGTGAACGCCGCCGACACGCTGCGTGAGCGGGGCGTGCGCAAGCTGGGGAGCTTCCTGGTGCCGAAGGTGATGTGCAGTACGACATCCGCCTGTCTGGCGACGCCGTTTCGCATCAAGGGGGTGAACTACTCCATATCGTCGGCCTGCGCCACCAGCGCGCACTGCATCGGCAATGCCATGGAGCAGATCCAGCTCGGCAAGCAGGACATCGTGTTCGCCGGCGGTGGCGAGGACGAGCACTGGTCGCTGACGATGCTCTTCGATGCGATGGGTGCGCTCTCCTCGAAGTACAACGACACGCCCGACAAGGCGTCACGCCCTTATGACGAGACCCGTGATGGCTTCGTTATCGCTGGCGGCGGCGGCATGCTGGTGCTGGAGGAGCTCGAGCACGCCCGTGCTCGGGGTGCGCCGATTCTGGCGGAGTTGACCGGCTACGGCGCGACCTCGGATGGGCATGACATGGTGGCACCGAGCGGCGAGGGCGCCATACGCTGCATGCAGCAGGCGCTCAGTGGCACCCAGGGGCCGATCGATTATGTCAACGCGCATGGCACGAGCACGCCCGCGGGTGATATCACGGAGCTGGATGCGATCCACGAGGTATTCGGTGAGGCGATGCCGCCGGTGGCTTCGACGAAGTCGTTGACGGGGCATTCGCTGGGTGCGGCCGGGGTGCAGGAGGCGATCTATTCGCTGTTGATGATGCAGGAGGGCTTCATTGCGGCCTCGGCGAATGTGGAGAATCTGGATCCGGGTGCGGTCGGGCGCAATGTGGTGACGGAGCGGCGCGATGGCGTGGAGATCAACCACGTGATGTCGAACAGCTTCGGCTTCGGTGGTACCAACGCGACGCTGGT
>SL_3KL_010_SEDDRAFT_10003749_pt1 | contig 13782 bp, 12 predicted proteins | sample SodLakKL_010_SED_2_FD_10381 | JGI IMG/M metagenome (IMG submission 10381)
TCTTCCAGAACATCTTCATTTTCTTTTTCCTTGACGTCCTCATCATCATGCGTATCATCTCCTTCTTCTTTGTCCTCATCGCCATCAGCAGAATCTTCAGAGGATTTTTCTTTTCTGTCTTTTTCAGTCTCCTCCTCCGTGTCCTCTTTCTCGTTTTCCTGGCCAGCTTCTGACTCTTCCTTGCTTTCTTTGTCGTCTTCGTCCTCCGTGTTCTCTTTCTCTTTTTCCTGACCAGCTTTTGATTCTTCCTGACTTTCTTTGTCGTCTTCATCTTCCTCGGAATCAGTTTCCACAGTCATCAGCACCTGACCTACTTTTACTTCATCGCCCTCGCTCACTTTAATCTCCTTGATCACTCCGGCTACATCAGCAGGGAGGTCGAAAGCGGCTTTATCACTTTCCATTTCGGCAATATTGTCATCCTTTTTAATTGTATCGCCTTCTGAAACCAGGATGCTCAAAACAGTAGCAGTGTCAATATTCTCGGCAATTTCGGGTAATTTTATTTCTTTAATCATACGGCAAGTTCTTTTAATGTTGGGATGGATTTATCTTTTCGCTATTAATCTCCAATTCCTCAATTGCTTTGGTAAGGATTTCTTTTTTAAGCTTATTTTTGGTATAAAGGCTATGCAAAGCCGCAAAGGCAATATGCCTGTCGTCAACTTCAAAATGGTCACGTAAGACCTGTCGGTTGTCACTTCGGCCGAAACCATCAGTGCCTAAAACAGTAAGTATTCCAGGAAACCAGCGGCATACTGTCATTGGTAATGCTTTTACATAGTCGTGGGCGGCAATGCATAATTCTTCATCACCTTCAAAGCATTGTTCTATATATGTTTGCTTTGCGTTTTTCCCGGGATTCAGGCGGTTCCATCTTTCGGTTTCACGGGCATCATCATACAGTGCTTTGTAACTGGTAACGCTCCATACATCCGCACGCACACCATAATCTTTTTCGAGGATATCAGCCGCCCGCAGTGCTTCGTTCAAAATGGCCCCACTTCCGAGCAGGTGTACTTTCGGGCCTTTACGCTTGCGCGTTTTACGGAATTTGTACATACCTTTAAGAATACCCTCTTTAGCATTTCCGGGCATTTTAGGCATGGCATATTTTTCATTCATCACTGTAATGTAATACATCAGGTCTTCCTGCTCAATAAACATACGCCTGATACCTTCTTTGACAATTACTGCAAGTTCATAGGCAAATGCAGGGTCATAGGCTTTCAGGCATGGAACGGATAACGCTGTAAGGTGGCTATGCCCGTCCTGGTGTTGCAAACCTTCGCCAGGAAGGGTAGTCCTGCCCGCAGTGCCACCTATCAGAAAACCGCGAGCCCGCGCATCGGCAGCGGCCCAGATGAAATCCCCAACACGCTGAAATCCAAACATCGAATAGAAAATGTATATTGGAACCATGTTTGTCTTTAGTACAGAATAGGCTGTGCCTGCTGCAATAAACGAGGACATGCAGCCGGCCTCAGTGATGCCTTCTTCAAGTATGGCTCCATCTTTTGCTTCTTTGTAATATAGCAGACTGTCTTTGTCCACCGGTTCGTAATTTTGCCCGGTATGCGAATATATTCCGACCTGCCGGAAAAGTGCATCCATACCGAATGTCCGTGATTCATCCGGTACAATCGGCACAATGTGTTTACCAATTTTCTTATCACGCAACAGTTTGCCCATCAGCTGAACCATTGCCATGGTTGTAGCAAATTTCCGGTCTTTGGATCCTTCCAGTAATTCCTTGTATACTTTATCATCCGGAGCGTTCAACGAGGGAGCCAACTCGTTTCTCATAGGCAGAAAGCCGCCGAGCGCATCGCGACGTTTCTTTAGATACTTGATCTCTTCGCTCTCTTCCGATGGCTTATAAAAAGGAGCTGTTTGGGCTTTTGCATCAGAAAGGGGAATTCCAAAGCGACTCCTGAAATGCAGCAGTTCTTCTACGTTGAGTTTCTTTTGCTGATGCGTAATATTCCTTCCTTCTCCGGCTTCACCCAATCCGTAGCCTTTGATTGTTTGTGCCAGGATAACTGTCGGCTTTTCCTCGCTTTCCATCGCCGCTTTATAAGCATTGTAAACCTTAATCGGATCGTGGCCGCCTCTTCTGAGTTTTTGCAATTGTTCGTCGGAATAGTTCCTGACGAGATTGAGCAGTTTTTCTGTTTTGCCAAAAAAATCTTTTCGAAAGTAATCCCCCGAAGAAACAACATATTTTTGGAACTGACCATCAGGTGTGTTGCCCATTACCTTCACCAAATCACCGCTTTTGTCTTGATCAAGCAGTGTGTCCCAGTCTTTCCCCCAAATTACCTTAATTACATTCCAACCAGCTCCCTTAAATGCGGCTTCCAGTTCCTGGATAATTTTTCCGTTACCACGCACTGGTCCATCAAGCCGTTGCAGATTACAGTTTACGACAAAAATGAGGTTGTCAAGCTTTTCGCGGCTTGCCACAGTGAGTGCCCCCATAGATTCAGGCTCATCCATTTCTCCATCACCAAGAAATGCCCAGATTTTTTGGTCGCTTTTATCTTTTTTGATGCCCCTGTCTTCCATGTATTTATTGAAACGGGCCTGATAAATAGCCAATATTGGCGCAAGCCCCATGGATACCGTTGGGAACTGCCAATATCCCGGCATATGTCGCGGATGAGGATAAGAAGGTAAGCCACCTCCTGCTCGAAATTCCCGCCTGAAATTTTGCAAAGCCTCTTCAGTAATGCGTCCTTCAAGGTATGACCGGGCATATATACCCGGAGCTGCATGTCCCTGGAAATATATGATATCGGCTTCCTGCCCGTTTGTTTCTCCTCTGAAGAAATGATTAAACCCAACCTCATATAAAGTGGCTGCTGAGGCATAAGTGGAAATATGCCCGCCAATTCCTTCCGATTCAATGTTTGCTTGTACGACCATTGCCATTGCATTCCAACGGATAAGACTCTTTATCCTTCGTTCTGTTTCCTGACTTCCGGGGAATGGCGTCTCATCATTGACTGAAATTGTGTTGATGTAAGGGGTGTTGCCCGGGCATGCTGAACTTATGCCATGCTCCTGGGCTCTGGCCTGAAGCAATAATAATAAATCCCGGACACGTTCGCCACCTTCATTTTTAATAATGTATTCAAGTGAATCTAACCATTCGTGGTTCTCAATTTCGTAAACCTTTTCTTTTGTCATACTGTTGCTTCTTTTAAATTCGGAATAAACTATATGCCAGATTTGTACTTTTTGGTAATGCAATCAACAAAGCCTGCAGGAATAATGCAGGCTATGTTAATTGAGCCTGTAATGAGATATTTATGCCTTTGAGAGCTTTTGAAACAGGGCAATTCTCCTTGGCTGCATGTGCGATTTCCTCAAACTTTTCTTTGTTAATATCAGGAATGGTACCTTTTGTCTTTAGCAATATTTCATTGATAACAAAAGAATCTCCGGTTTTGGCAAGCGTCACTTCAGCATCGGTTTCGATTTTTTCCGGCTTATAGTTTGCCTGATCAAGGGCGTGAGCCAACGCCATTGAAAAACAGCTTGCATGAGCTGCTGCAATAAGCTCTTCAGGGCTTGAGGCTTTTTTGCTGTCTTCAAAACGTGATGAGAAGCTTAGCGACCCTTCGTAACCGCTTGTTTTTAGTGTGTATGTTCCTTTGCCTTCCGGCAAGTTTCCTTCCCAACGGGCGTGTGCATAATGGTTACTCATAATATTTTAAATTTAATGGTAAATAAAAGATTGACGTTTACTTAATAACCGAAATTCATGCCAACACAGAAAACATGAAAGAAACAGAAATCCATCCAGGCTCATGTGAATATAATTCCTCATTCCTCTACCCTGTGAGGTTTTTGTTCAACAACAATTGGTTCCGGATTTGATCAATCCCTGCTTAAACGCGGTCTTTATTACCCATAAAAAAGATGGCAGGATTATTTCAGAATAATATTATACTGGCGGATTTAACTCAACATAAATGATTCAAGGTGAGGAATGAAAAAATAATCGGGTTTGACATGTATTATCACCATCATTTGATGCATCCCGGATTCCTGCGCCAATTGTCGCAAGAATAACTGGCCAAACCTTATGAAGCATTACAAGAGAAAATTCGCAACAATTCAGTTACTTAATCTTAATTATTCACTCACAAAAAAAACATTATGAATAACCCAAATCAAATTAAGCTACCAGCACTGCCATATGCAGAGAGTGCATTGGAGCCGGTAATTTCTGCAAAAACGATTAGCTTCCACTATGGAAAACACCATCAAACCTATGTGGATAAACTGAACCAACTGATTTCAGGAACTGAATTTGAGGGCTTGCCGCTGGAAGATATTATCCGGAAAACGGCTGACAACGCTGAGTATACAGGTGTTTTCAACAATGCTGCCCAGGTTTGGAATCACACTTTCTTCTGGAATAGTCTCACCCCTGAAGGCGGAGGTAAACCGGCAGAGGGTTTGATGAAAAATATAGCGGAATCATTTGGTTCATTTGAAGCTTTTTCAGATGAGTTTACCAAAGCAGCAAAAACTCAGTTTGGCAGTGGTTGGGCATGGCTTGTGCTGGATGGCACAAAATTAAAAGTGATTAAAACTGCCAATGCTGAGACCCCGCTTACGATGGGTGTGCAACCACTGCTAACCATTGATGTATGGGAGCACGCTTACTATCTCGACTATCAGAACAGGCGTCCGGAATATATTTCAGGGGTTTTGGAAAACTTGATTAACTGGGATTTTGCTGAAAAAAATCAAAACTTGAATTTGTGAATCTCTGCGACCTAACCTGCACAGTAGCATTGAAATGAAAATGCCACTCATTGGTTAAATACATGAAAGAAAATGCCGAAAGCACAGGTGCTTTCGGCATTTTTTAATATAATACTAAAGAGGTAAATTAGTGATATCCGAAATACCTTATCAATACCATCTTTTGATTCTTTAAAAGGATTACTTCATTATCCAGTCTTTGGCTTTTGATGCTTCACGAATATTGAAAAACTTTACATCGCCAGAAATAAATGGGCTACTGAGCTTTGTAAGCGTTTTCACCATGTCACTGTCACCAATGATGGCAACTTTCTCAAAATTTTTAACATGGGTAAAATAAATTTTAAAGTCCTCCCATAAAGCTTTAGCTGTAATGCCTTCAATTTTATCAATCTCAAAATAGAGCTTTTGCTTGTCATATTCACGTTCGTTTTTCTCGAACAAGGCACTCAGCTTTTCGTAATCATCCTTGGTAACTTTTCCTTCAACTTGAAGGGCCGTCAGATTCTCTTTGGTGAAATCCAGTATTTTAAACATAAATATGCATTTTTAAGGTTGTGGATTATGTAAGTAAGCCCCCGATAACTGCGGCGAAAAGAAAAATAATGAAAGCCCAGAAAAAGAAACTGAGGGTAAACGCGGCAGCATCCTCAGTATGTGGTTCTCGTTCGTGCGTTTTTTCAATGATTTCTGATTCTCGCCGTGTTGGAGTTAATGCAGCCAGGAACAAGGCAAAAAGTATAATTACAAATAGCACCGGTATCCATGAAATATTCCAGTAAACCGGACCTATAGGCCTCACCCATGCTGCTGCTGCCCAACCTGCGAGTATCAGAACGAGGATAAATATCCAGAAGCTGCCCCAGGGACCTGCGGCTTTAAAAACAAAAAAGAAAAGGCTGCCAATCACAATGGCTGCCAATGCAATAACGATAATTTCAAGAAATGTCATAACTTTTGGTTTTGGGGTTTGTTATTTTGGAATTTAACATCTGTCAACCCGGCTATAAAGACTCTATTTCATTTATGAGTTCTTTCCGGGATTTGCCCGTTTTTTTCTGTAGCTTTCCCAAAAGTTCTTCGGTCTTGCCTTCTGTAAATAAAAGGTCTTCATCTGTAAGATTGGCATATTTTTGTTTCAATTTGCCTTTGATTTCATTCCAGTTGCCTTTAATTTCTAACTTTTCCATCATACTTGTGTTTTAATTTATCATTAACTCGTTAATGGGATCCAATGATCCGCGTAGCTATTATATGCCAATAATTATACCGTGAGCAAAAAGAATGTAAATATGGATTTCGTATTTCTTTATCATTATTTGTATCTTTCTGTTAATCAGATCGAAAAGTTATTTTTTTTTGAAATCAATCTTTTGGATGTTTATGGGTCAATGCCAATCAGCCACTTTATATGCAACAAAATTGTGCAGGCTGTAGAAATTCCTCCCCAATTTTCCATTGCTTTTTTTTATTTTCAGAATAATCCAGGTACGACAAAATAGGTTAATATCAAACCCGTCAATCCGGCCAGTAATACCAGTATCATTGAAGGGATGGCATTTCTTTTCAGTAATATACCTTCAACACCTGTAAGCCCTACCGTAGCGCAGGCAGCGATGATATTGTGCACGGCCACCATATTGCCCAGTGCACCGCCTGCATTTTGCAGGCTTACGATAATTGTTCTTGAGATATCTGTTTGTTCTGCCACCGAGTACTGGAAAAATCCAAAAAGCATGTTGGAAACAGAATTTGATCCGGTAATAAATGTTCCCAAAGCACCCATTAATGGACTAACCAGTGGCCAGGCACTTTGGAAAACAGAGGATATGGACCGGGCCATGGCAATGGGCATACTTGCTAACTCATCGGGGTTGTTACCCGATTGCATCATCAGGCGCACCATGGGAACGGCAAAAATCAAGGCGACTGCCGGTCCCTTTATTCTTTTAAAGGTTTCATACCATGCCATTTTTACCTGCTTTTTTCCCATTCTGTAAGCAGGAACACACAAAAGTGCAATCAACATAAATGGAAGTATACCCGGGTTATGCAGGGGTTCAAAGTTGATGGAAATATTGGTATCAAACAGATTAGAAGTTTCAAGCGTAACGGATTTGAGCCACTCGCCAAGAGGCAAAAGATCAATTCGTGTCAAAACCAGCAGCAGGGCAATTGCAATGTATGGCATCCAGGCTTTTAATAGCGGCATTTGCTTATCATTTGTTTTCTTGTCAACTGCAATGGAACCTTTCCATGATGCGTCCCATTTTTCCTTTTCGGGGAAGTTCCAATGTTTTTTGGGCATTAAAAATCCTGCTTTTGTAGCAGGGATAATGATCAATAACCCGATTAGTCCGCCAAAAATGCTTGGAAATTCGGGGCCCAGCAACACAGCCACCAAAACATAAGGGGCAATGAAGCATAAAGCGGCAAACAGGGCAAAGGGCCAGATTTGTAAACCTTCCCTGATGCTTTTTTTTTCTCCAAAAAACCGGGTTAACAATACAGTCATGAGCAAAGGTACAACCAGGGCTGGCAGGATATGTTGCACTGCAGTCCAGGCAGCAGTTTGCTGAACAAGATAGTCTAAACTCATATGTTGCCCTTCAAGGGTTTGATGAACACTTTGAACGTCAAGTGACGTTGCCACACCAATATGGGTAGGAGTTCCCACAGCTCCGAATGAAACAGCGGTACTGTTGGCAATAAGGGCAACCATAACAGCGGCAAGAGCAGGGAACCCCAACGATAAGAGTAAAGGTGCGGTAAGAGCTGCAGGCGTGCCAAAGCCCGCGGCACCTTCAATAAAACTTCCGAAAAACCAGCATATAATAATGGCTTGCACCCTTTTATCCGGTGAAATGCCGGTAAAGCCTCTGTTAATAGCAGCTATGGCTCCGCTCTGATGTAATGTGAACAGCAATGCAAGTGCGCCCAATACAATTAACAATATTTCAATAGCGATCACCATCCCATTAATACCAGCTGCAAAGATGTATTCAGGGTAAATTCCCCAAACAAAAAATGCCAGTGCCAGAACAATCATAAAGGCCACAGGCATAGCCCGCGTGGCTGGCCAACGAAAACCGGCCATCAGCACAAAAATTACCAAAACAGGGAAAAAACCAAGTACGGCAAGAAGGATATCATTCATACACGTAAGCAACTTTTAAAAACGCCTCAATCGAACATAAACGGCCAGTTTTTGCAGAATTATTTTGATTTGTTATAAATAGAAAATCAAATTCCTTTCAATCTCAACCGACTTCATAGTCAGCGTTCTCACCTTTGGCCCATTTGCGCAAGTTTGCAAGTGTGGTATCGATGTTTTCTTTTAATGCCTCCCGGGTTAGAAAAGCCTGGTGTGCAGTAACCAGGACATTTTTAAATCCCATCAAGCGTACAAACAGATCGTCTTTCATGATCTCGCATGAGTGGTCTTCAAAAAAGAGCCCTTTTTCATACTCATACACATCAATACCCAGAGAACCAATTTTTTCATTTTTCAAACCTTCAATGAGATCCTCTGTTTTGCAAATTGCTCCCCTTGCGGTGTTAATAATCATCACACCATCTTTCATCATGTTAACTTTTTCTTTGTTGATCAGGTACTCGGTATCTTCAGTGTAAGGGGCGTGAATGGTTATAATATCAGATTTCCTGCATAGTTCGTCAATGTCCACATATTCGGCTCCATATTTTCCAACAAGATCTTCGTTAACGTCAATATCAAATATAAGCAGTTTACATCCAAACCCGTTTAGGATTTTGGCACTTACACTGCCAATTTCTCCGGCTCCGATCATCCCCACGGTCTTGTTGTTCATGTCGAAGCCCACCAGGCCGTCCAGCAAAAAGTTGTAATCTTTCGCTTTAGAATGAGCCGTAATGAGATTGCGATTAAGTGCAAGCATAAGTGCTATACTATGCTCTGCTACACTGTGGGGCGAATAACTTGGAACATGGGCCACTTTTATGTCGAGCTCTTTGGCTTTATCAGTGTCAATATGATCGATACCTGTTGTTCGGGTCGCAATATATTTTACCCCAATCTCTTTCAGTTTTTCCAGAACCGGTGCCGGAACCTCGTCACTGGCAAATATGGAAACTGCTTCACTTCCTTTAGCAAGGCCGGCAGTGTCTGCATGGAGTTTTTCTTTTTCAAAAATTAATTCCAGACCATCCTGATTACCTTGTTCCAGNAATGGTTTTTCATANGTTGCAATACTGAATATTGTTGTTTTCATAAAAATGATTTTACGTATTATATATACCCCGATGTAAAAAAAAATTATTTCCTTTTTCAGGTTAGGGTATCAAATGGCAATATGAGCGGTTTCGCTTATTTTCCTTCTGCCTCCAGGATGTTTTTAATGCCTTTTGCTACAGCATCGGGATTAAATGAAATGCTGTCAATGCCTTGTTCAACCAGGAATCTGGCAAAATCGGGGAAATCACTGGGTGCCTGGCCGCATAAGCCAATTTTTCTGCCCTTCTTTTTTGCTTTTTCAATGGCCATAGTGATCATTTGTTTGGAAGCGGCATTGTTCTCATCAAATAATCTGCTAACCAGTTCAGAGTCGCGATCAAGACCAAGGGTTAACTGGGTAAGGTCATTAGAACCAATGGAGAACCCATCAAATACCCCGGCCAGTTCTTCACCCTCCATTACATTAGAGGGAATTTCGCTCATAACATATATTTCCAGGTCGTTCCAGCCTTGTTTTAAACCGTATTCACCCATCAGGTTGACTACTCTTTTGCCTTCTTCCACAGTCCGGCAAAAGGGTATCATAAGTTTTACATTGGTGAATCCCATTTGGTCTCTTACCATCTTCATGGCTTCGCATTCCATTTTAAATCCTTCTTTGTATTCTTCGCTGTAATACCTGGAAGCTCCTCTGAAGCCAAGCATCGGATTTTCTTCATCAGGTTCAAATTCTTTGCCCCCGATCAAATTGGCGTATTCATTGGATTTGAAATCTGTCAAGCGTACTATTACATCGCGCGGATAAAAGGCAGCGGCGATTTGAGCAACCCCTTCAGCCAGTTTTTCAACAAAGTATAGTCGTTTGTCATCATAGGACGCTGTGAGTTCTTTTATGGTCTTTTTTGCTTTTTTATCTTTAAGGGTATCATATTCAGCAAGTGCAAGGGGGTGTGTCTGGATGGCATTGTTTATTACAAACTCCAGGCGCATCAAACCAACACCCTTAACAGGATAATCGCTGTAAGAATATGCTATTGAAGGATCTGCCAGTATGAGCATCACCTCTGTTGAAGGTTCATCATATTTTGAGAAATCAATTTCCTCTTCTTCCCATTCCAGGGATCCTTCATAAATATTTCCTTTTTCCCCTTCGGCACATGAAACGGTTATTTGCTGACCGTCTTTAATAGCGCTGGTTGCATTTTCAGTACCTACCACTGCAACGGCTCCAAGTTCCCGGGCTACAATTGCAGCGTGGCTGGTGCGACCACCACTATCAGTAATGATTGCAGAAGCTTTTTTCATTACATTATCCCAGTCAGGGTTTGTTATTTCAGTTATCAGCACGTCTCCTTCCCTCAGCTTTTCAGACTCATCGGGAGAACCAAGGATCCGGGCTGTGCCTTTTGCGACTTTCTCTCCAATAGCAGTCCCTGAAGCAAGCACTTTGCCCTCACCTTTCAGCCGGTATTCTTTAATTTTTGTCTTTTCTTCACTGCTGTGTACCGTTTCAGGACGAGCTTGCACGATATAAAGCTCACCACTTTCTCCGTCTTTTGCCCACTCAATATCCATAGGCATATCGTAATGCTCTTCAATTTCCAGCGACCACCTGGCCAATAACCTTATTTCTTCATTGGTAAGAATGAATCTTTTCCTGTCTTTTAAGGGAGTTTTTATGTTTTTTGTGGTTGCTTTGCTTTTCTCGCTGCTTTTGGTATACACCATTTTTTTCTCTTTGGTACCGATTTTTTTTGAGATAATAGCAAGCATTCCTTTTTTTAATGACGGTTTAAAGACATGAAACTCATCTGCATTAACAGCACCCTGCACCACATTGTCACCCAAACCCCATGAGCCCGTGAGGAATATCACCTCTTCATAACCACTCTCCGGAAGTATAGTAAAAATTACTCCCGCCGAAGCTTTATCAGCACGTACCATTTTTTGCACCCCCGCCGAAAGTGCCACTTTCATATGATCAAATCCATTATGCTCACGGTACTGGATGGCGCGGTCTGTAAAAAGAGATGCAAAACATTTTTTGCAGGCCTCCAGTGTTTTTTCAGGGCCTTTTACGTTCATGAAAGAGTCGTGCTGTCCGGCAAATGAGGCTTCCGGAAGATCTTCCGCCGTTGCGCTGCTCCTGACAGCAACACTGGTCAGTACCTCTTCTTTTTCTTCAAGCGTTTTATAGGCCTCCTTGATGTTTTTCGCAAGCTCTGCCGGAAACTCTCCTTTCATAATCAGTTCACGTGCTTTTTTCCCTGTTTGTCTCAGGTTTTTGAACTCCTTTTTGTCCAGATTGTTAAGTAATTCCTGCAGCTTTTCCCGCAACCCATTGTGGTCCAAATAGTCCCAGTATGCAGTAGCTGTGGTGGCATATCCGGCCGGAATACGAATGCCTTTGGGTTCGAGCTTGCTTATCATTTCGCCAAGAGAGGCATTTTTCCCTCCTACCTTAGCTGTATCCTCATTGGTTAANTCACTAAAGAATCGAATATAATTACTCATAATAATTCCGTTTTATGGTTTACTCTTCATAGTTTTATGGTTTACTCTTCATAGTGGATAACTTCCTCCGGGCAGATGCCAGCTGCCTCTTTTATGCTATCCTTTTCAATGCCAAGATGTACATCCTTCCTAACAGCAGCAGTACCATTAGCCATTTTAAATACCTGGGGGAAAATGTCAACGCATAATACACATGCGGTGCATCCTTTCTCAATCCAAACCTTTTTTAGTGCCATAATCGTTTTCTTTAATACTTATTAGATAATCAGTGTATTTCTGCTTTGCATCTTACCTGCTAACTGTCAATTACTATACCATGAGATATTTTTCTTGTTTTATCCTTTTTGTCTGTTTGCACGAACTGCGGTATTGTCAGGAAAATCAGCCTGTGGCTTTTGAATAGCCAGGTAAGTGACGAATTCACCAAATCCGTCTTCATTATAAAAACACTGGGGAAAATATTGCACATTATACCTTTAGCTCCCCCGGTGCATTGATGTCGGGGCGCTAGTAAATGAAAAGGAAACAGAAATTTTTAATAACGAATCTTTAATGCAGCAGGCACAATTTCTGCGCGGATTGCCGATATGGCTTCAATCATTTCACCATCGGCCTGAAGGTCCTGGGGCTTGCTGAATTGTATATCTGCCTTGCTGACAGACAACACCTTTACAAAATCCACATGGGTGCGTTTGCCAATAAAAAGCAACCTCATCAAACGAAACAGGCTCCACCAGGGATAAGGTTTTATGATGATGATTTCAAACTTGCCATCATCGGTTTTGCCATCCCTGTTAATCATGGCCCCCGTTCCGTATGCTTTGGCATTGGCCAGGACAAGCATTTCTGCTGTATATTTTTTTTTATGCCCTTCAGTTGACAGGTAAAAGGAGAATGCCTGCTTTTTTGTCCGAAGCTCTTGTATCATATGTTTTCCATAGCCAAAAAAACCTTTTGATCCTTCCTTTTCAAAGCGTTTAACCGTTTGTGCATTAATTCCCACATCGCCCAAATGCAGACAAATGTGATGCTGGTTGATGCGGATTATATCAAAGGGTTGCGCTTTTGCTTCCAGCGTTTGTTGCAAGGCTTCTCCAAAATTGCCCGGAATATCAAGGTTGTAGGCAAGGCCATTGGCAGAACCAGCCGGAAGAATGCCAATTTCTATGGCACTGTTCAAAAGTAAGCCTCCAACAAGATTTATGGTTCCGTCTCCACCAACCACTATGACAAGATCTGGATTGAATTCTCCAATCTTTTTTTGAATTTTGTTACCGGAGTCCTGCTTTTCTGTATGGCAGGTTTCCCAACTAAAATGATATTGAGCAGCATATTCTGTAATGATCTTCTCAATGTTTTTTTTGCCGGTTTTTCCGGATACCGGGTTGACAACGAATAGTATTTTCATATCTTGTTGTTTATTTGAGAGGTGGTTGTTACATCACAATTGTAACTGGAAACTCAAAAATACATCACGGAACAGCTTTTGCATGGTTTGCAATTAGTTAAAAAGTTCATTTAGTGTAGCTTGAATCATACATGATTATTCGCCACTTGCAGTAATAATAAAACTTCAAAAGGAAACAGGTAGTATACAAAATGTCATGAAAGTTTTCAAACCCATTTTAAAGGGAGTAAAAAAACCCTTTAAACTATTCAAAATTTATTTAAAACAAAAGGCCGGCTGGCTGGGGAAACCCCGGATACTTGCCTATCGCGGATTCGGCAATGATCAGCATGTGTATATCAGGGGTATGGTGATCGAAGACAAGGGCCTGGAAAAACCCGTCGATAAACAGCATGTGTGGAGAAATGTGCTTGCTATGATCAAGCGGTTTTCAAGCGATCAGATACCGGGGGTAAAGGTTGAAGCAAGTTTTCTGGGTAAAAAGGCCGTTGCCGAAACTGATGAGTTGGGTTTTTTCTCTTTTTACTTCAATGTAAAAGATATTTCACCTGCCATTCTAAAAAGAGACTGGCATACCGTTGAATTTATGTTGTTGGATGAGATAGTTAAAAATCAACCCCTGGTAACCGCCAAAGGTGAAGTTCGCATTGTTTCGCCAAACGAAAAAAGAGTGATCGTTTCAGATATCGATGATACCGTTCTGGTGTCGCATTCTACCAATACTTTCCGGAAACTTCGGCTTATGCTCTTTAAAAATGCCATAATGCGGGTACCTTTCAAGGGTGTTGCTTCATTTTACTGTGCCCTGGAAAGAGGCGTTGAAAAGGATGCTTTTCATCCATTCTTTTATGTTTCGAGCAGCGAA